>Ga0210040_10006853_pt1 | contig 13995 bp, 14 predicted proteins | sample CryGeyCG12114_NA_FD_185462 | JGI IMG/M metagenome (GOLD analysis project Ga0210040, IMG submission 185462) | Groundwater microbial communities from aquifer - Crystal Geyser CG19_WC_8/21/14_NA (SPAdes) (version 2) | ecosystem: Environmental > Aquatic > Deep subsurface > Groundwater | place: USA... | reverse complement strand
CGGCAGAGCGGCTCGTACTCGTCCTTGACGTCGCCGAGCACCAGGGTGCGGTAGCCGTAGGCCATCTGCCGCAGGGCGAACATCTTGACGGTGCCTGACTTCCCTCGGCCCGGTGCACCGAAGAAGATCATGTTGGGGTTGGTGACGCCGGCGACGTTGTTGAGCGTCCAGCCGATGGGGTCGGCGGAGAAGGCGCCGCCGGAGAGGTAGTCGATGCCGAGCAGGGCGCCGGCCGGCGGGAGTCCGTCGCCGGCGATCAGCGGCCAGACGCCGCCAACCTGCTCCGACGTCATCCGGTAGACGGCCAGCGGTGTCGGCACCGCCGTCCAGCCGGCTGCCTGACCGGTCCGACCATGCCTGCCGACCAGAGAAGCGAACGGGTCGGCGTCGGCCGAGCGAACCGGTGACGGGAGCAGCGGCGGGAGCTGGTGGCCGAAGTCGGAGACCAGCTGCGCCACTCCCCTGCCCCGGTTGCTCTGCCGCTCGCGGCCGATGCGTCGGCCGCTCACTGGACACCACGGCGCCGGGGCAGCCCGATCCCGAGCGGGATGCAGGCAGCGGCGAAGGCAGAGTCCTGGGCCAGGTCGAGCCGCAGCGGCTTGAAGCCACTGCCGGTGACGCTGGCCTCCAGCCGGCGGCCGTAGTCGGTGATCGACCACGTGCCCGGCACGGTCACCGAGACGGCGACAGCGACGCGGACGAGCGCATTGCCGTGGGCGAGCCGGACGTCCTGACCTTCGACGCGGGCTGCGTCGCGACGGTGTACCGCCCGCGTCTGGAACCCGCCACGGCGTCGGATCTCGGTCGCCAGGTCGGAGCTCATCGACTCGTTGCCGACCATCCGGTCGGCCTTGGCCGAGCTGATCGGCTCGAAGAACACCGTGGCGCACCGCCGCTCCCCCGCCGTCGTCGGCGTGAGCACCGGCGCCAGGGCACCCATGACCGCGCCCTTGTCGGGCAGCAGAACCGTGCAGGTCGCCGAGTGCCAGGCGTCGTGGACGTAGTGCCGCCGCTCCGGTGGAGGTGCAGCGGTAGGGCCCGCAGCGGCCATCGGCAGCGACGCGGCGATCCGCGGATCGGCGCCCCCGGCCAGCTCTGCCGCCGCCAGCCCGGCGCGGTCGCCCGGGGCGAAGCCGGTGCGGATGGCCGAGGCGAGGCCCGGTGAATCCAGCCAGGTCACGCTCGAGCAGCCGACCGGCCCGACCAGCCGAGCTTCGACCTCGCTCATCACGCCGTAGAGGACCCGGGCACGCCCGTCGACGCCGCCGCCGGCTTCCTTGGCCTGGCGGGCGATCCGTCGCTCGGACACGACCACCGTCACGAACGCCTCGTGCCGAACGCCGGCCTGGGTCATGACCGCGGCGAGCTCCGCGGTGACCGCCCGCGCCAGCGGTGGAGCCTCGGGACGCAGGTGGGTCCGCTGCCAGGCGGCCCGTTCGGCACCGTCGTCGGGCAGGGTCCGGACCTGCAGCGCGATGACCGACACCAGCTCGGTGGTGGCCGCACCCTCGAGCAGCTCGGCCAGCCCGGTACCCATCCGCGTACGCGCCGCGGCTTCGGAGAGCCCGATCCCGGGGTGGGTAATCCGGGCGACCACGGCCCAGGTTCGCGCCCGGTGATCAGCGACGACGACCGGACGGACGAGCAGCGGTCCGAACGGGGGCCCGTCGTGGGTCTGGATCCCCGACAGCACGCCGGGCAGGTCGGCGTCGTCCAGGTCCGCCGCGACTCCGGCGGCAGCTCGGGACTGCCAGTCGGTCCACCCCAGCGCGCTGCCGACCCCGCGGTGCAGCAAGTCCAGCGCCCAGCGGAACGCGGACCGGCCCCGCACCGGGACGGCCAGCAGCACGGCCAGCACCGCCCAGGCTGGCGCCCAGGCCAGCGCAAGCAACCACCGGTGCGCACCGGCAGCCAGCAGCATGGGCAACCCGGCGAGTCCGATCCCGATCCAGGCCAGAGCGCTGAGGCCACCGAACCAGCCCGGCTTGTCCTTCGACCACGACCCGTAGCGGACCGGGGCGGTCACAGCGCCACCACCGCGGCCGCCTCGGGAGCCGCGGCAGCGCCGGCCGGCCCTGCCTTCGGCACCCCGGACAACCGACCACCGCTCGATGCCGGTGACGCCGCGGGCGTCGCCAGCCCGCCACCTGATGGCACGGGGCTCGGCGGCGGAGTGGGCAGGCCACCGCCCCCACCGGCAGCAGGTCCGTCCGAAGCGCCGCCGTCCCCACCTGAGCTCGTAGCGGTGCCGGACGTGCCCGGCTGGCCGCCTCCGCTCGGGCGTCGGCTGCTGCGCTGGTCGGTCGGCGTCATGCTGTAGCCGGGGTGTCCGACCCCGGTCGAGCCGAGCACGTCCGAGGCGATGTCGACTGCCCGATGGGCCACCGAGGCCGCTGCACCAGTGCCGGCGCCCACCGCGGCGCCGACCGTCCCGAGCATCGAGCCGAGCCGGCTCGTTGACTGTGCTTCGGCGGCGGCCTCGCCCTGCGAACGGCCATCACCACCGCTCTGCACGGCGGCGCCGCTGCCCGTGCCCTGCTTACCCCCGGACACGAGTCCGGACAGACCACCGGCGTCACCCCACGACTGCCGCAACGCGGCGCCCGACGCGGTACCGGGGTCCACGAACGCCAGCAGCCGGAAGAGCACCAGCGGGCACAGCGCCCCAATCGCGACCAGGACCGCGCCGATCACCGCCGTCCCTGCAGCTGTCGCGGTGGAGTCCCCGTTACCGGCGACCACGCCGGCGGACAGCTGCACACCGATGCCCAGCACCAGCGCCGCGGTCGGCGCGATGAGCAGGCAGGAGAAGAACCAGCGCAGGCTCTTCCAGAACCAGGCCTTGGTGCTGTCGTTGACCAGGCCGGCGGCCGCGATCGGCGCGGTGGCGACCAGGATGATCAGCGCCGCTTCCCGCACCAGGGAGATCACCAGGTAGAAGAACGACGCGGGGATGAGCAGGAGCAGCGAGGAGAGGCCGAGCACGGTGGCCGCCGTCGCGTCGACGACCTCGCGGGGCCACGAGCTGCCGGGGTCGAACGCCGACAGGCTGTCGACGTGCAGCATGGCCTGCAGGATCCCGCGGGACAGCCCGGCGGCGGCCGCGACCAGTCCGCCGGCCACGCCGAGGTAGCCGACCCAGACCAAGCCGAACTGGACGATGCCGAGCAGCACCCGGCCCATGGACTTTCCGTCGCGCCGGATCAGCGCCACGGTCAGCTGGACGAACATCATGGTCACCGCGATCGAGGCGCCGAGCCACAGCGTCGTCGGCAGCACCGCGCCCATCGGCCCAGCGGCCGAGACGTCGGGCGTGGTGAACGCGTCGATGACCTTGAACGCCAGGGTGAGCAGCCAGAGCCCCGCCGACCAGATGCTGACCATCGCCGCCTTCCAGACGTCGGCGACCGCGGCGGAGGCGGCGTCCCCAAGCCAGTTCATCGGGTTGAGGTCGATCGCCACGACGTCCTCATCCATGGCGCAGGTCCCGGTAGCCGACGCTGATGGCGAGATCGGTGTCCGGCCAGACCGACGGCGGTGCGGCCGGCTCGGCGCCGGGTCCGATCAACCAGCGGTCGGTGCGCCAGACCATGCGCTGGCAATCCGCGACGGCGCCGCGGGCGGTCTGCTGCAGGGTGACGTCGAGCTCGAAGTCCACGCACGGGACGACGAAGTCCGGCCCGACGCTGCCCTTGATCTGCCCCATGAGGGGGGTCAGGACGACGGCGAACTGCGCGGAACCGCCGCCGGACAGGCCCGTGCCATCGAGCAGCGCACCCATCGCCCGCACCCCGGACCAGCTCGTGGTCGTTGGGCCACCAGGCACCGCCCACTCCTGGATGACGGCACGGGCACCGACCAGGGAGCCGGACTGCAGAGCGCTCTGGTCGATGGCGGCGAGCTGGGCCAGCGCTCCTTCCGGCGTGTGCGGAAAGCCGGTCGGCACGCCGGCCGGACCGGCAGTGGTTGCCGGCGGCAGCTCGATCGACGCGCCAGGGTCGCGGTCCGAGACCGGTCCCGGGTGGGCGGCCGACTCCGGGACGACCGGCATCAGCCTGGCGGCCAACGCGTCCTCGGGCGGGGTTCGGTCGGCCGCCCCTGCGATCGGGACGGCCGCGGAACTGCCCGCCGAGACTGCGGCCGCGGAGGGCTTCGACGCCGGGTGGACGGCGTGCACCACGGCCAGGACCGCCCCTGCTGCCAGGATTGCGACCGCGAGGCCGGCTCCCGCCAGGAGGGTCAGCATCTTCCGCTGCGACCACTGCGGGCTGCGCGGCTCCCGGTCGGTTCGACGGCGGGCCATCAGCAGCCGGTCCCGACGATCGACAGGACGATGACGTACCCGACGACGTAGAGGATCGCGCCGACCAGGCAGATGAGAATGCCGTCCATCCCGAGCCGGGCGCCCCGGGGGTGGTGGGTGACCCGACCCCAGATGAGCATCCCGACGCTGGCGAAGAAGCAGATTCCCAAGACTGCGAGCACGCCCCACTTGACCCAGGACTGGATCTGGTCGGCATAGACCTGCATGCCGGGTGGCGCGGCCGGGCAGACGCCGGCCGCCATCAGTGAATCCGCGAGCGCGGCGGTCATCGGGAGGTCCTCTCTCGGGTCGCGGCGGTCGCGGCGGTCGCGTACCGGTCGGTCGAGCGCGTGGGGTCCAGCAGCTGGAGCAGCGCGCGGCCAGCGGCGAGGACCGGCTTGGGCAACGGACGGTCGGTGAGGCCGGTGACCTGGAGGTGCCGGTCCAGCGGAAAGGGCACGACCCGCCCGCCGAGGCGCAGAGCACGCAGTCGCGGGCCGGCGCTGGCCATCACCTCTCCCGCCCATCTGCTCGGGCCGATGGCGGCGACCACCACCGGCTGCTCCCCCAGCTGTTCGAGCAGGTGCTCGGTCAGCCGCATCCCAGGCACGGTGGGCCGGCAGACGATCACGGTGCTCGTGCGGTTGGTGGTCAAGCAGGCTCGGCCGACGTCCCCGGAGCCGAGGTCGACGAACGTCACCTCTGCGGGTCCGCCGGTCGGTGTCGGCCAGCCGCCTGATGTCACCCCGCCCGTGCGGCGGTCGATGGTGACGGCGGAACGAAGGCCGCGTCGCCACATGCCGGTGTCGTCGCTGCCCAGCTCCGCCGAGGCTGCGGCGACCAGCCCAGACCGGGCGGGAGGTGCGGTCTCGATCAGATGCACGGACCGGCCGGTCGCCGCAGCGGCGTCACTGATCGCCAGCGCCACTGTGGACGCTCCCGCGCCGGCGTGCGCCGCCAGGACCGTGATCCAGCCGCTCGGAAGGGCAGTGTCACCCCCTGGTCGGTGCTCCCCCGACGCCTTGTCACCCCGCTGGCTCCTGTGCTCGACCGCGGTGTCACCCCCGGCGCGGCCACGGTCGGTGACCCGCCGGGCCCGCAGCTCACGCAGGGCCTGCTGGACCTCGGCGACCGCCAACGAACCGCGATCACCGGCAGCGTCGACCGCAGGGCCGTCCTCGCTCGCCCCTGTCCTTCCGGGATCGATCAGCGCGGTGCTCACGCGACCGCTGCCAGGTAGTCGTCCGCGACTTCGCGCAGGGCCGCGAGGGTGCGGTTCCGACGGCGGTACAGCGTGCGGGTCGAGATACCGAACTCAGCGGCTACCTTCGAGTCGCCGCCCCGCTGGAGATCTCGGCCGCACTCGGTCGCGATCAGCAGCTCCAGGTCGTCGGCGTCCACGCCAGCCTTGATCGCCCACTGCAACAGGTCAGCGACGTCGAGGTCCTCAGCGCTGTCGTGCGGCGTGGCGGCGATTAACCGGGTGACGTCGCCATCGGCGGTGAGGAACTCGCCCAGCTCCGGGTGCCGACGTTCTCGGGGCCGCAGCTCGGCGAGCACCGCACGCCGGGTGTCGGCGCGCAGGTTCGCCGCCACGGCGCGCGGACGGCGCCGCCACGGGTAGCGGCGGATCTGGCAGGCGAGTTCCCCGACCACCACGGCGACGATGTCCGGGCTCAGGTCACGGAGCTGCCGGGCCATCGTCCAGACCAGTCCACTCAGCAGGTGCAGCAGCAGTGCCAGCGCGTCGTCGTCGCTGCCGCCGTCGATGGCAGCCAGCCGAACCAGAGCGCCGAGGACGGCGTTGCTGCGCTCGCCCCCGCTCGTCTCCGAGCAAGCAGCGACGAGGTCAGTGACGGTTCGGAGCCCCGCGAGGGCGGGTTCGATCTCCGCCCAGCGAGCTGGGACGGCGTCGTCGTCGAGTCGGGTGACGAGCGCCGGCCAACTGCCGACGATCGTGGGGTCGTTGAACATCTGGGCGTCCTCCGGCATCAGTGCGATGCCGTCGACGCTCCGAGGAGACGTTCAAGGTGACGTCACCCCGCCGGGGGTCACACCCGGACAGCGCGCCTGCCAGTGAGGGGTGACAACGAGGTGGTACGGCTCCTCGTGGACCTGAAAGGGCCGCGAATTCCGCTGCTCCCCGGGACGTCGCTGTCCCGATAAGTCGCCGTGTCGACACCGCGACAGGACGACTCGGCGACGGCGAACGGCCCTCCGCGCCGATGGAGCCCCCGTTCGTGATCCAGCCCGCCGTGCGCACCGGCTCCGCAACGCTGAGGCAGCAACGGCGAGCGTCCGCGGTGACGCGTGAGCCGGAACCGGGGCACGCCGTGGTCGCCATGGACACCAGCAACGGACACCTGGTCGTGACCACCGAACACGGCGCCCGCCTCAGCGCCGAAGACGTCGTCCTGGCCGGCGGCGCCCGGGGCACCGGCCTCGACCTTCCCCTGTTCCCCGTCGCCCACCCCTACGTCTACTCGGCACCGACCACCGGCCTCGGAGCCGGGCCCTTCGTGCGCTGGCCAGAACGCCACGTCTACGCCCGCGTCCACAGCGACCGGCTCGGCATCGGCTCCTACGACCACCCCCCCGGTCGAGTCGCACACCCTCATGACCGGAGCCGGCCTGGCCTGGGACGAGCAGTTCACCGACGTCATCACCTCGGCTCAACAACTGCTGCAGCCCCCCTTCCGGCGAGTACCGGAGCGGCGGGTCAACGGAGTGTTCGCCATGACACCGGACAACCTGCCCTTCCTCGGCCCCCACCCAGAGCTGACCGGCGTATGGCTGGCGCAGGCGCTATGGGTCACCCACGCCGCCGGCGCGGCACACGCCCTCGCCGGCGCCATGGTCGAAGGCACCCCGCTGCCCAGCGAGCTCGCCGCCGACCGCTTCGGGCAACTGGACGACCCGACCAGGCGCAGCCAGCCTCAGGGATGCTGCGCTACGGCTCTACCGTGACATCTACGCCAATGAGGCCCTCTAGTTGCAGCTGACGGTCGACCTCACGCTGCAGCGGCCCGCGACCTATCGGTGGCGAGCTTGACCGCGAGGCCGCCGAGCACGCCGCCCATGACGTAGCGCTGCACGCGCATCCAGGTCGGCCGCGCCGACAGAAAACCGGCCAGACCACCGGCAAAGACGACGATCAGCCCGTTCACGGTGAGCGCGATGGCGATCTGCACAAGCCCGAGCACGAGGCTCTGCAGGGCGACCGGTGCGCCGGTCGGGTCGATGAACTGCGGCAGCAGCGACACGTAGAGGATCGCGACCTTGGGGTTGAGCAGGTTGGTGAACAGCCCCATGGCGAACAACCGACGCGGCCGCTCCACAGGGAGCTCGCGGGGCGCGAAGACGTTCGTGCCCCCGGGCCGGACGGCCTGCCAGGCCAGGTAGAGCAAGTAGGCCGCCCCGGCCAGCTTCAACGCGGTGTAGGCAGCGGGGACGACGACGAAGAACGCGGCCAGGCCGGCCGCGGCCGCCGCGAGGTAGACGAAAAACCCGGCAGCCACCCCCAGCAAGGAGATGAGGCCAGCGCGCCGGCCCTGGGTGATCGACCGCGAAACCAGGTAGATCATGTTCGGCCCCGGGGTGAAGACCAGGGCCAGCTCCACCAGGGCGACCCCGAGCAGTGCAGATGTGGAAACCACGAGTGCTGTTCTCCCTACGCCGATGAACCTCGCCCCGGACACTGTCACGACGGTCGAACCTCGCCACATCCCCGGCGCTCATCCTCGTTGCAAGGACTGCCACACGGATGGGGTTCGGAATTGGGTGAAAGCGAGGCTGCGCAGGATGGGGTGGTTCTGAGCTGACTGTGCCGATCCAATGTCACACTCCCGCCGCCTGGCTCGTCCTCGTTCCAGCGGGCAAGAAGGCCCGGTTTTCCGGTGGGAGCGCGTGATGCGAGTGGCAGTGGCAGGTGGCACCGGGGTGGCCGGACGGCTGGTGGTCCAGCAGCTACGTCGAGGAGGACACGATCCGGTGGTGTTGGCACGGTCGCGTGGTGTAGACCTGCTCAGCGGGCGAGGTCTCGATGGGGCGCTGGCCGGCTGCGCCGCGGTCGTGGACGTGACCAGCACCCGCGCGCAGCGTCGAACGCCGGCCGTCCGGTTCTTCAGCGCCACCGCGGCGAACCTGACCACCGCTGCTGCGGGGGCCGGTGTAGGCCACCTCGTACTGCTGTCCATCGTCGGTGTCGACCGAGTCGGCCTGGGTTACTACGTCGGCAAGCGGCGACAGGAGGAGATCGTCAGCGGGGGTCCGCTGCCGTGGACGGTCCTGCGGACCACCCAGTTCCACGAGTTCGCCGGGCAGGTGCTGGACCGGTCTATCGGACCGGTCGCGGTCGTCCCCCGGATGTTGTGTCAGCCCGTGGCTGCGGTTGAGGTCGCCGCTCGGCTGGCCGAGCTCGCGACCGGCGCCCCCGTCGGACACGCCACGCCGCTGGCCGGACCTCAACGCCTCCAGCTCACCGACATGGCCCGCGACGTCCTCCAGACCAGAAGGCAGCGCCGACTGGTGGTCCCGGTGGGGTTGCCCGGCGCGGCAGGCCATGCGGTCGCCTCCGGCGCCTTGCTGGCCGACCGGAACGCCGACGTGGGCCGACAGACCTTCGCCGAGCACCTCGGCGCCGCGGGATCGTGAACTCACCGAGGGCTCTGGCAACCGCCTATGAGGAGGCGCGTCCCCGGCTGGTGCGGGTCGCCTACGCGGTGCTCGGCAGCACCGCCGAGGCAGAGGACGTGGTCGCTGACTGCTGGCTGCGGCTGGTGGACGCCGACGCCCGAGAGCCGGTCGTCGATGTCCTCGCCTGGGGCGTGGTCGCGGTCGGCCGGCGCGCACTGGACTCACTGCGGTCAGCGCGCAACCGCCGGGAGACCTATGTGGGCCCATGGCTGCCCGAGCCGCTGATCGGTGCCGGCGCGCCCGGTGACCCCGTCGACCGGGTCACCCTGGACGAGGAGGTCGGGTTTGCACTGATGGTCGCCCTGGAGGCGCTGACGCCGGCCGAGCGCACCGCCTGGGTGCTGCACGACCTCTTCGGACTGCCCTTCGCTGAAGTGGCAACGGTCGTGGGCCGAACGCCGGTGGCCGTGCGGCAGCTCGCTTCCCGCGCCCGCGCACATGTCGAGGCCCGCGCTCCCAGGACGACCCTCGACCCGGCCACCCACGCCAAGGTCCTGCAGTCGTTCCTCGCCGCGGCAGCCGGCGGGGACCTCGGCGCCCTGGTCGCCGTCCTCGATCCAGACGTCGTCCTGACCAGCGACGGTGGGGGCCAGGTGAGCGCCGCCCGACGTCCAGTGGTCGGTGCTGACCGCGTGGCTCGCTTCCTGCTCGGCGTCGTCGGGCGATGGCAACCCGGTCAACGGGTGGTGCTCGCCCGGGTCAACGGCAGTCTCGGATTCATCGTGGCCAACGGCACCGTGGCGCACCTGGTCGGCGCGCTGACGGTGGAAGGAGGCCGGGTGACTCGGATTGACTTTGTGATGCCGCCAGAGAAGTTGGCACGAGTGGCCGTTCCTGGAACCAGTTGAGGCGGCGAAGTGCGCGGACTCACTACAGTGATTGGCTAACTAACGCCCGTTAACGAACGGCCCGATACCCGACCGTTTTCGGTCCGACGAGCGCTACGGCACCGGGGCACGCTGCGTTCCTACGCGTGACCACTGGTTCGGTGCGTGAGTACCACCGAAAGATCGCACCGGCTCCGGGGTCGCGGTCGGCCAGTGGACTCCTTCCTGAAACATCGAGCCGACCGGCCAGAACGCGCCGCCGTTGTAAACCGGTCGGCTGGCCACGACACCGCCGAGCCGACGTCTAGCCACTAACCTGCGCTCGATGGGGCGGTGAGCCTCCGAACCAGTACCCGGTGCCTTGGAGGTCGCTCATGCCCATCGAATCGCGCCGCATCGACTCGACCACGTCCCAGCCCGGTCAGGCTGGGCGTCTTCCGCTGGTCGTGGCGGCCGCCCAGCCCGCGTGCGCGCCCGGCAACGTCCGGGCGAACATCGACGCGCATGCACAGGCTGTCCAGAACGCCAAGGCACGCTTGGTCGTCTTCCCTGAGTTGTCTCTGACTGGCTATGTGCTCTCCGCGGAGCCCTTGGCCTTGGACGACCCGGTTCTGCAGCCGCTGGTCAACGCCTGCGCGACAACGGGCGCAATCGCGCTCGTCGGTGCGCCGGCACGCGATGGCGACGGCCGGGTGAGCATTGCGGTCCTGGCCGTCAGCGGCGGGGGCACCGAGGTCGTGTACCGCAAGACCTACCTCGGCGGGCAGGAGCCGGAGTTTTTCACCGCCGGGGACGGACCTGCCACAGTCCAGGTGGATGGGTGGCGGGTCGGGCTGGGAGTGTGCAAGGACACCGGCACGGCGGAGCACATCGACGAGACTGCGGCCCTGGACGTCGACGTCTACGCCGCCGGCCTTATCCACTCACCCGACGAGCTGGCCGAACAGGACCGCCGCGGGCTGCGTATCGCCGGAGCCTGCGCGGCCCCCGTGGTCTTCGCCAGCGCGGCAGGACCGGTCGGTGGCCCCTACGAAGCCACCGCGGGCACCTCGACGGTGTGGGGAGCCGGCGGGGAAGTCCTTGCTCGCGCCGGCACGGCCCCCGGTCAGGTCGTGCGCACGGTGATCGGCGACTGACCCTCGCGGCTTGGAGTAGCTGAAAGGACGCACCCGGTGTCCAGGGCTCGGCAACCTCCGAGCGAGACCGCCGACCGGCTGATGGAGCTGGCTTGGCCCACCGTCCGCGGCAATCACGAGCGGCAGGTGCTCACGCTTCCGGCCGAGCAGATGGGCGGCTCCGACCGGCTGGCCCACCAGACCATCACCGATCGGCATCGCACCTGGCTGGCCGGCCTGCCGCTCACCCTCGAACTGGGCCTTGGCGTGCTCGCCTTCCACGGCTCCCCCACCGACGACCTGGTGTACCTGCTGGAGACCGTCGACCCCACCGGCGTCCGGCCCGCCACCGTCGAGGAGGTCACCGACCGACTCGGCCCGTACGCCGACCGGCCACTGTTGCTCTGCGGGCACACCCACCTGCAACGGACCCTGCGTCTGCCGACCGGCGGCCTGGTGGTCAATCCCGGCAGCGTGGGGTGGCCTGCCTATGACGACGTCCACCCCTACCCGCACGTCATCGAGGCGGGCACCCCGCACGCCCGCTACGCCATCCTCGAGGATTTCAGCGGCCGGTGGCAGGCGGAGATGCGGGCAGTCAACTACGACTGGGAGCTGGCCGCCCGTATCGCCGAGAGCCACGGCCGGGCAGACGTCGCTCGCGCGCTTCGGACCGGCCGGGTCTAACGCTCAGCGGACAACGGGGTGCGACTGGGCATGCAGTGGGCTGAGATCGCCCTCGACCCAGGCCCGCACAGCAGGCCACGGGCCATAGCCCGCAGCCGTGTGCAGGTGACCACCGCCGGGCACCTCACGCGTTCCCGGCGCCGCTTCCAGCAGAGCTGCCCGGTCGACCTCGGGCAGGAACTCATCCCCGCTGCCGATCACCACCTCGGCGCCGGTCTGGCTGACCACCTCCGTCAGATCGGCCCAGCGCGGAGCAGGGAAGCGGGACAGGTGAGCAGCCACCCACGCAGGGGACGGCGGCGCCACGAGCAACGTCCGGTCCGGGCGCGGCAGATCGTGCTTGCGCTGCAGGTGCACCCACAGCCAGCACCCCAGCGAGTGAGCCAGCACCACCCAACTTTCCGACGGCGCCGCTGACTCCAGCGCACTGCGCAGGGTGTCGGCCCAGTCGATCAACGCGGGGTCGTGATCGTCCGGCAGCCGCGGGAAGAGCGCAGGACTGCCCTCCCTGGCGAGCTCGTCGGCCAGCCACGTCTGCCAGTGCTCTGGCCCCGAGCCGGTGTAACCATGCACAAGCACGACCTGCGCCTGACTCGTCACCGCCTGGTCCTGACCTCACCAGTCATCCTCACGACGCCCAACCTACGATCCGCGACGCCCCAGTTCGACTCATGACCAGATGGAGGTGGCTACCCAGCGGCGCGCGACGCTGGAAGCGTCCTGCTGCGGCCGACCGACCGGTTACTGGCCGCCTTCTCATGAGGGATGACTCGCGGAGAACGGTCATCTCGCTCTGCGTGACCAGAAAGGGGTTCCGAAACTGCGGCCCACAACCCCCGTTAACGGACTGACCGATACTCGACGGCGGTCTCAACGGGTCTGCGCAACGGCCTCGTTGAATGCTTCGGCGGGAGTCTTCCAGCCCAGTGTTTGTCGGGGTCGTCCATTCAGGCGTGCGGCGATGGCGTCGAGGTCGTCTTGGGTGAAGGTGCGCAGGTCAGCGCCCTTGGGCAAGTATTGGCGCAGGAGCCCGTTGGTGTTTTCGTTACTGCCCCGCTGCCAGGGGCTCTTGGGGTCGCAGAAGTAGACGCTGACGCCGGTGGCGACGGTGAACTGGGCGTGTTCGGCCATCTCCTTCCCCTGGTCCCAGGTCAGGGAGCGGCGCAGCTGGGCGGGCACTCGCTGGATCGCAGCAGCCAACGCGAGATGGACTTGTTCGGCCTTCTTGCCCTCCGGTAGCGCGACGAGAGCCACCAGCCGGCTGGTCCGCTCCACCAGGGTCGCCACCGCGCTGGGCAGCTTGCCCAGCACCAGGTCACCCTCCCAGTGCCCGGGCACCGCCCGGTCCTCGACCTCGGCCGGGCGCTCGGAGATCGGCACGATGTCCCGCAGCTGCCCGCGGCCGGTGGGCAGCTTGGCGCCCCGAGGATGCCGGGTGGTCCGCCCGGTGCGCAGCGACCGGGTCAGCTCGCGTGCCAACGCGCCTCTGGCCTGCACGAACAGGGTCAGGTAGATCGTCTCGTGGGAGACGCGCATGTCCGGGTCGTCGGGGAAGTCCACGACCAAGCGTGCCGCGATCTGCTGCGGAGACCACTCCAACCCCAGCCCTCGCACGACTTCAGCGCGCAACCGCTCGGAGGTGGCCAGCTTCGCCGGCTTCGGTCGCAGCGCCCGCACGTCGGCGGCTGCGTCGGCCGCCGCGGCCCGGTAGGCCACCCGGCCGCCGTTGCGGGCCAGCTCCCGGGTGATCGTCGACGCCGGCCTGCCCAGACCTCGGGCGATCGCCCGGCACGTGGCACCGGCGGCGATCCCGCGGCTGATCTCCTCCCGCTCGACCGCCGTCAGCGCCAGTCGGCCCCGCCGACGGGCCGGTGGCTGCACCCCACCGCAGGCCTCCACGTAGTTGCGCACCGGCCCGCGGGACACCCCCATCGACCGGGCGATCAACCGCAGCGACTCACCCGACCGCCACTGCACCCACAACTGCTCCTGCTGCTCCACCGACAACCCGAACGACCGCACCGAACCGCCTCCCAGACCACGACCAAGTGATCATCCGCAGAGGCTGTTGCACGCACCCGTTGAGACCGCCACCGTTTTCGGGCACCGAACTCCGGTGGCTATGCGGGGGCTGCACGAACGTGATGGGGTGGCGGGCGATGACGGGACTGCTGCACGGATAGGTGACAGTCGGGGTCAGGCGGCCTGAGCTGCCTGTGTGTGGTCGATCATCTCGTATTGGATGGGTGTCAGGCGACCGAGGGCGGCTTGCCGTCGGCGGCGGTGGTAGGTGCGTTCGATCCAGGTGACGATCGCGACTCGCAGTTGCTGGCGGGTGGTCCAGGTCTGGCGGTCCAGGACGTTCTTC
>Ga0210040_10006852_pt1 | contig 13996 bp, 17 predicted proteins | sample CryGeyCG12114_NA_FD_185462 | JGI IMG/M metagenome (GOLD analysis project Ga0210040, IMG submission 185462) | Groundwater microbial communities from aquifer - Crystal Geyser CG19_WC_8/21/14_NA (SPAdes) (version 2) | ecosystem: Environmental > Aquatic > Deep subsurface > Groundwater | place: USA... | reverse complement strand
AAAAAAACAGGAATCTTTGTCCACTCTTATATTAGATAGTTAGTGATACAACTATGTAGGATCCAATAGACAAGGCTTGAAAGTGAACACAGAAGCTATCCAACAATATAAGTATAAGGAAAGGATGAGCTGCATATTAGATGTGATTACGGTATTCCCCGTCTTTTGTTAGTTAGCTAGTCTGTTGCACAAATATTCCCATCCTTATGCATATAGTGTACACAGAGTTAGTTAGTAAGCAACTTTATAGTTAGATATTATTGGTGGTGCATCCTAAAGTGTAAATGGTCTCTATTTTTTGGGCAACTGAGTCAGTGTGTTACACGGACTATTGGTGGCTGTCCATGTAAAAAAACTTTAAGGTGCCGCTTGTTCACTGTGACCTAAGATAGAGAGTGAAATGTAAGGGCCCGCCTCATTTTGTATAGTTCTGTGGGGATTTCAGTGAGTTAAGGGAATAACAAAATAATGGACCAAGGGATCATATATGTAGAGACGGTGCTGTTTGCATTCTGCGGCCTCGTCTTGTCATTTGCCCTGTTATTCGCAGGCTGCTGGTGCTTCGTCACCTGCTCTTTCTTTTGTGTCAAAGTGATCTACCGGAGGACCTTGTTTGTCAATGTGAATGGCGCCATCTTTTCCTTCTGGCATGTTGCGGATGACCGGTGAGTTAAAACAAATGGGTCAACAAACACAAAAGTTGTGACATGACATTTTTTCATGGATCGGGCCCAATATGCATTAGGTGGACATTATAATATGGACAACAGTTTCACTGAACTTTTAAATGCCATTTTTTTCATTTATGTTCATTTTCATATTGTTTGCGATAGTCTTCTTGCTTGCTTGGTGGGCAAACATGTATTTGTAAAAGTGGCGAAATAGACGACTCTATAATGTTGGTAATCATGCAGCCACTCAAGTATTTTAACCTTCAGATTTAATAGTCTAAAATGATTGTGCCATCCATGGACATATTTAATGCATTCATCTTCCTAGAGGCATGCAAGCAGCTTCTTATAAATTGCATTCATAGTTCATTTAGCTTTTAGTTTTGGTTAAAAGTGATTCTCATATTGTGCATAGGATGATATTGCAATGTCTTTTGTATGCATGCCAAACTGAAGAGTTAACATTGCTAAAATAGAATCTTTGGCTAAATTATTCCTACTTGGGTAATAATGTCGTCAGTCAGTAGCTGCAGCTATACAAACAATATAAGATTAGTTTTTATTCGTTTAAAAATGTTTTAAAACTAATCTTCAGTAAGGCTTACATACAAGGCTACCATGAACATTAGGGGTACACCTGAAGCCTTGTACTTTCGTGGATTTGTACGCGCATAAATCTTTCAGCTGATCGGAGCAGTAGGTAGAGGTAGGTAGTCTGCTCGGATTGGCTGGGAGATTTACGCGCGTACAAATTTACGAAAGTGCACGACTTCAGGGGTATCCCTATTATATAACGTGAACTAAGAGCCACAATAAGAGTACACCTGAAGCCGTGTACTTTCGTACATTTCTACGCGCGTAAATCTCCCAGCCATTCAGATCAGTAGGAAGATTTAAAGAGTTTTCTCTGATTGGCTGGAAGGTTTACGCGCGTAGAAATGTACGAAATTACACGGCTTCAGGTGTACCCATAATATGAATCAATCAGGTGCTATTCCATGCTGCATTATATAACTTTTACGAGAAAATTAAATTGCCTATTGTCTTAAGGAAAATTTTAATCCATCTTACCTGAATCATAAATATTTTCATTTCCTTCTGTGCTTAGGGATGGAGAAGATGACTTGGAGTCTGGCAGCGGGCGCAGACTGCGCGCCAATAAAAAGCGTGGCAAGGAGCCACCGCCATGTTATGATGCACCGCCTGACTACGATGTCTTATATCCAGAAAAAAGTGCAAGTAACCTCACTGAAGAAAACGATCCAGTTTGATTTGTTTAATTAGAGTAAGTTAAGTTAGATAGTATTTTGAGGCCACAAAATGGGCTCTCTACATAAATATTGTTGTGCCTGATCTCATTTGCCATGTTAGCCAATATGTAGTATCTTTTATTTTATGCATAATTTTGCTACTTAATCCTTAAGAAAGGCATTTTGCAAAAGTCATAAAGTATCTAACTATAAATAAATATTTAGCGAATGGAGCAATGCAAGTGGATTCACTATGTGCTATATTAGCATTACAATCAATGGATATTTTAGGGTTGTTGATGATAATAAATATAAATTTCTTTGATTTTGTAATCCGAACAGTACATCCTTTATAGCTATAGCTTATAAGAATATTTAAAGATTGCTCTTGATATTATTGTGAGTGAATTTTGGATTCTTAACATTGGAATCCCGATGATAACTTCCAAAACCCAATTTCGTGCCACACAAACTGTGTAGTTGTTTTTGTTTTGTCAACTGATAATAAACCATGCATGTATTCTTCACACTCTTTTCACTAATTCTGGGAAAACCTCTACAGAAACCTTAAAAAACTTGATATTTTACACATTTTTAAACGTGAATTACATTTCCTCGAACAAACTGGAAAAATATGCTAATCACTTCCATGAACTGTTATTTAAAGCATTGGCCACAAAGCTCAACAAGTTTTTTTTTTAATTTTATAAAACCAGCACTGGTTTTAATTTACCCTTACATAATATACTGCATTTTTGATCTCATACACGACGTCTTTTAACTAAATTCTCATGTTTGATGCATTTAATTGCACATCCTTTTTCCCACGGTAGTTTCTGACTTAACCTACCCTAACCTAACCAAAATTAAGCACTTGTAGTTCCATTTTCGATCTATTAGCACCTGATAAACCATTGCTCGGGCTTTTTAATTCAATCAATGTTCATGTTCGGTTTCAACAAATTACCAAAGTACTGACCCCAGTTTGAATTAAGCCTTTTTGGTGATTAATACTGAATTTCTGGAAATCTTTTCGGGTTTGAACTCGCAAACATTAACCACAAAACAAATATGTGGCAAATTTTTAAGATGAGGCTACTTTTTAAGGTTACATTTTGCCCATACTTGCATCCATGGTCTTATATTGCACAGTAGCACCATTTGTGTTAATATTTCTGGCAATCAACGAAATAGTTCGTGTGATGATCAATTTGCTCATAGGGTTCAAATATTTACATGGTCAAATGAAATTAGTTCCAGATGGAATTGACGGCTGTTTTTTAAGCAAAGAAAAGAGTTATTCCGCAAATGAACTTATAATGATTCGGTTCAAAAAAGAAAATATTGACTTTACCCAATTTTTCCAGCATGCGAAAGCTAGAATAATAGATTTTCAGGATGAAAACGGAGTGTATGTTTTTGAAAAGTTTAGATGGATTTTAGTGGAAAAATTTGGATATCCTTGTTGGAAATTGGATGAACAGTTTGATTTTGTAAACCATATAAAATCTGCTGGAGGTGAAAAAAAGAGTGAAAGTGATTTGAAAATGTACATTTCTCAACTCTCACACGATATGGATGACAGGAAACCACAATGGGAAATCATCTTGTATGACTACAGAGGTAGATTTTTGTTGCCAACTGCCCATCTTTATTGAATCTGTCGACTAAGGATTTCATTTTTTTTTCAGATTTCACTGGTGACAACAATCGTGCGCTAATAATGCGAGTTAATCAAGCATACTTGGATGCACTTTCTGCACTACACATTATTGATTCTCAGCTCTCAATTGATAAGCACGCCAAGCCGTTTATAGATCCACATAAGTACAAATTGCCCACAAAAGTTAAGTTTCTCGTATATATAAATCTCATTTTCAAAGGGCCTTACCATCTAATGCATGCATTGGGCCAAAAACTTTGCAACCCACCATGGAAAAGTATTGAAAATGGTAAAACTGGGAATCGCTATTATTCTTGGTTGCATGATCCGATCGATCTGGAAACTGTCAACAAAATTCGATCAAAGGCAGGCCCTAAGAAAATTTCAGTGACTCAGGTGAGATAAAACTATTTGAAAAACAAAAGCTATTCTAACTATGAAAACTAGAAATAACTTTGCTGTGATTTCACACCAAAGTCTAGAGGTTATTTGACTATAAGAAACTACAAGAATGCATGCATGATTTATTCGCGATGCAGATTTTGGCAGCCGCCTTAGCCAGTACTTTGTCCACAGTATTGCCAACAAATAAACTTGTAGAGGAGATCAAATTATTTGAAACATTGGCAATGGTCCCATATCCCGATATCAGCCCTCAAAACCGGTCCACGGGATTCACGTACAAAGTGAAAACTTGTCCAATTCCGCAAAACTCATTGTTGGTAAATTTAAATGAAATCGGAGATTTGAGATTGGGTACAATGATCAATTCTGTGCCTGTGGTCGTTTACTATGCAATCAACATTTTGAGTCGACTGCCATGTTTCTTGTGCAGACTGGTTATACGCAGGGACACCTTGTCTTCAGTTTTATTCAGTTGGATTCCAACCTTTAGGGATACTGTGAGACTTGTCATCCCAGAGTTTGCCGTCGAAGAATTTATTGGTTTTGCTAGTGTAATTGATAAATGTGGTGAGCTTTTAAAGAGAAACTTTACAATTGTTCCAAAATGTCAGAATTTCATGATCTAAATTTTTTAGGCATTTCTTTGACGGCCATTGCATACGACGGAAAATTGTTCATAGCTGCTCAAGCTGATAGTTCGTGGATGACCCCAAAAGAATTGGAAAATTGGCTTCTGCAAATTAAGGTTTGCATCAATGAAATGGCAAAGGCTCAAACTTTTGGTGAGCAAAAAGCATTCACTGTGTAAACATGATTTAACTTGAAAAATCAGTTTTTTCACGTTTACGGAATACATCGGAGATTCAGTATCGTTTATATATCTACTATAGTAGTATACTATAGTAGTAATATATTACTTTCAATTTGGTTCATGAATTATAACTATTTAGTTGAATTACCTGCAATTGACTGCTTTAATCATTTATGCATAATTATGTCGTACATATGAAATAAATCCATTTACCGTAAATGATAATGATGTACAGAGATGAGTTTTTGGATAAGCCGAACAGAATTCCAAAAGGTTTTCGTTAAATCAAAGCGTTCAATTTTTTGTGTTTTTAGAATTTCAGGCAGCAGTTTAATGTCCTCGCAGTCCATGTGTGGTCTTACTCACTTCTCTTAACAAAACTTTTTCATTAAATAGAGCTTATGTTGTGTAACTTTTAGTTCCCACATAAATATTTAATTTCTAAGTAAAAAGTGGAAGTTATGGCTCAAAGTTAAATGAAATTGTGCGAGAAATGACAGACAATATCTACTCATACAAAAAAGTTACATTAGATCAACAAGCTCTAGAATCCTACGGATTCCAAATCAGTACGAAAACTTGTAACGAAATTACGAAATCAACAACAGGAGCAGGTAAAAAATGATGCCTGCATCATTCTACTGACGAAATGCCCGCATCAAAATAATTAAAGCATGTAGATTTAACAATCTATAAATGGTAAAGATGCTTTCAACTATAGCTACTTAAATCCAACATCAAGCTACTGTCATGCAAATAAAATGATTGAGAGAAAACTTCTTTTGGATACTAAGTTGTTGCCATGTTTTTTCTACTAACCAAATAGTGTGAAATATTGTATTCACAAAACAAGCACAGTTTTTTTCAGCTGAATGAAATGCAAAGTCACAATTTACAATGCAGGTGCAGTGCATAGTGTTTTTCATGTTGGTGGCGACGAAAACGGCAACCTGCGATTCTTCACAAAAGAAAGATGTAGAAGGTAATATTTTTCAGTTTTCTTAGTTTGGGAAGTTTTAAAAATTTTAATTCATACAAAGAGGAGGAAAAACATCCGCACCCAGAAGGGAATGAGTTTTCGGATGGGCAGCTTTTGAAAATCAACGATACTTGTGCAGTAGAGAACAGTCATGTGGATGGAATGCTAGTTGTCAAGGATCCATGCAAAAATGAGGAGCATCGGAAATTCATGGAATGTAGGGATGGGAAATGCCAATGTTACAAGGTTCTGGTCATATTTACATGAGAAAAATTAAAAACATTGAAACATTTAAACATCATAATGGCAAAAGTTCAAATAATATGTATAGTGGTATGGTTTGGCTGTGAAAATTGTTTTCTGCAACAAAGTGGGTAAAGCGGTGCCGCTCCGATTTTAGGAAACGATAAACGATCTACTAAAATGAGAGGGCTATGACGAGCTGATTCCGAATATAGAAATAAATAACTTTTTAAAGCTGAAGCGTATTTAGATAGCAATTAATCAGGTTTTCAATCCGTATAGTTTTTTTAGCCCCAGTAGTTTATAGACAAATAGGGCTTTTAAGCCTAGACGGTCTTTTGGAAGCCAAAACAGATTTTTATAGAAAAACCCGTTTTAAAACTAACTTTCTCAAGCTAAAACAGATTTTTGAAGCCAAAATAGTCTTTTTTCAACCCAAAATAATGTTTATAGATTTTTTAGCGAAAAAATCTGATCCGGTAGTGAAGGAAAAAAAGCCAAGTATAATAATATTGTTGTAAATATTTCAGATGATGACACAAGACGGGATGAGCGACTGGATGACTTACAATGAGGAATTTCAAGAATGTGTCGTTTTGCCGGGCAAATTATGCACTATCAAGGAAACGGCCGTAGTTCGTTGTGAGCCTCCTGCAACCTGTTCCAGGCTCATTGAGGAACATGACGATTTCAAAGCTTTCATTCACTGCACTTCCAGATCCCAAAAGCTTATTTATTTTCAGGGAATTGTTACTTCTCTTCCAATTTTTAATTTACTTCATCATTTTATCATTACGTAAATGTAGTAAAACAGTATTGCCTTATTAAATGAACTTTTTTGTTGGTACCACCATTACTATACCTTGTGCGGGAAAAGGAGGTAAATTTTATCCTATCCTACTACACAAAGGACTGTATCAGGTTAACATTGAAAAAAAAAAGTTTCAAACTGAGACGGCCATTTTGTAGCCCTTGGAAAGCTGTATCGAAATCCGCTTTGAATTTTTCAAAAGTCTTTACCGCGGTGGGCGTAGCCGCCATTTAATAAAAATCAGTATATAGGGCCTTAAGGGAGTTTACATTTTTTTAAAACGCGATTTCGGCATTTGCGCCCTGGGCTAGGAAAAATCTAGTGGTATCATTGGATAGCCAATTGCTTTCTAGTGTTTTTAATAAAAAAATCAAAGTTGTGCCAAACTTACATAACGGGGTTTTCTCTGACGGGGTTTAGCGAAAAACTGATTGCGCCGCATAGCGGGTATTTTACCCGGATTCGGAAACAGCATGTTTTTTTTGGATTTTTGCATTTTTGATTAGATTCTGCGCTAGATAAAACCCCGTTATGTAAGTTTGGAGCCATTTGGCGGAAAAAACTAATTGTACCGCGTAGCGGGTATTTTACCCGGATTCGGAAATAGCACGTTTTTTTTTGGATTTTTGAATTTTTTATCAGATTCTGCGCTAGAGAAAACCCCGTTATGTAAGTTTGGAGCCATTTGGCGGAAAAAATTTATTGCGCCGCATAGCGGGTATTTTACTCGGATTCGGGAATTTTCACTTTCTAGGGGTCACAATCCGTTTTTTATGATTTCTTATTAAGCATAGATACGTTATATCGTCATTTTCTGCTGCCGGCTAAAGTTTGCGGCGGGGGTACCTAAAAATGTCCTTTTTTTGATCATATTTTGATCGCCCGTATCTCCGAAACCCTGGGTCGCACAACTTTGATTTTTTGATTAAAAACACTAGAAAGCAATTGGCTATCCAATGATACCACTAGATTTTTCCTAGCCCAGGGCGCAAATGCCGAAATCGCGTTTTAAAAAAATGTAAACTCCCTTAAGGCCCTATATACTGATTTTTATTAAATGGCGGCTACGCCCACCGCGGTAAAGACTTTTGAAAAATTCAAAGCGGATTTCGATACAGCTTTCCAAGGGCTACAAAATGGCCGTCTCAGTTTGAAACTTTTTTTTTCAATGTTAACCTGATACAGTCCTTTATCACACACAGGACAGGAAAAATTTACCTCCTTTTCCCGCACAAGGTATACATGACGATAGAAAGCTCATTTGCCTTAATTACCGTAAATATCTACTGTATTTTCAATATAAACTATACTTTCCATTAACTTGTGATGAATTCCACTGTACGCCTCAATTTTACAAAGCATGAAAAACTTTCGAATATTCTGATATTGAAAATCCAATTGAAACAATCAGCAATATTGGTTTTCGACAAAATTGCTCGTTAGATGGCGTGGTAATTTGAACTCTCGAGTCGCTAGTGATGTTGCTTTATGGTTAGAAAATATTTGGTCCTCATTGCATTGGTTTTATTTAAACTTAAGTAACAAGAAAAGAAAGAAAGAATAAAAAGGTAATGATAATAGATAAGCCTAGCTAGGAAAAGGATAAGGGAAAACCTTACCAACTGGGAATGCAACCCCAGCACGCAATCGCGCTATTTAAAACTACTAAGGAAAATTTCTTCGAGGCCACGAGATTTATGGTGGGGAGCTAAAATGAGTTTGCCACAAGGCAGTTCAGCCATTTGCACATTTTACATACTACAGGTCAATTCAGTCTCTTTTCGCAGGAGAAGAATGCAGAAGTTTCACCATAAAATTCTTAAAAATATAGCTCAAGTTACTATGGTGGATGCGGATTTTAATGAGTGTAAAGTTAATTGATCAACGTGCTGGGTTAATAAATACTGAGAAGGAGTAGCGTGAATACCAGACACAGGAGCTCACTTATTTATTTATTTATTCAGGATCAGAGATGGCGTATGGGATGAAATCAGGTGCATCTTAAATTTAGTTAATTTAGTTCTTGTATGTATCCAATGTCTTGACTGAATGTATTTGTTGATATAGTCCACAGGATCTGGAAAGAAAAATTTAAAAAATCAAAACTCGCAGAACTACTTAAGACGTTTTATTTTGTTTTTAGAAAATAGTAATTGCCTTCAATGAAAAAAAAATTACGGGTCCCACTGCTCCTGTATACGATATAATGAAAAGTGAGATGTTAAGACTTGACGATGCGAAAACCATAAGTATTTAGCCTATCTATTCCTATGACCAAAACATTAATAGTTCCCAAAGCAGTGTTCTAGTCAGTTACATTGTCGTTTTATGGAGAATTGGCCCGTTTTCTCAGAAACTATACTCTTTGAATTCCACGTTGTTGACGATCCCGAGCGACAGCTATATCTCCACTAACTATGCAACATGCGTGGAGTTGGGCTGGGAAAAATAAAATACAGCCGATCAGATTGAGAAAAAAATCCATCCCACATCCTCGACTACAAAAGACTGCTATCGGTGGCAAAAATATTGCCAGTACGTACAAGCACATTTTTAGAAACAGTAGATTTTATGCAAGAGATTATACTTGTCTGAACTCAACCAATCCATGCTAATATTGCGTCCAAACATAATCCTCCAAATAACTAACCAACAAACAAACTATAGATTCATTTGGAATAACTAAAATTTTTGTTGCCATATGAATTTTCAAAAATGTCAGTCAAAAGGTGCGTACTTTCAATTCTAGACGCTTCATGCTTCTTCTACAAATGGAAATCACAGTTATTTTTACATGCACGTAATATTATAAAGATGGGCTCATAATGCATGAAAGTGTAGAATCAATAGGGGTATTCACGAGCACCGGGGTAACGCGGTAACAGGGTAAAAGGGTAACTTTTCTCCATTTAAATACATTGCAAAAAGTTACCCTAATACCCTTATACCCCGTTACCCCGGTGCTCGTGAATACCCCTAATATAAATCGAATACTCGATATGCGTTAAGAAATACAATGTGATAATCTCATGAAAATCTATTTGTCAATCAGTCAATCTGTATGCGCTGCGCAGCTTACTGAGCTTGCACACGTATTCTGTTTAACATGAAAACCAAAAGCCAATGCTACATGCAAGAATTCTGACTTTCTGACAGTCTGATTGCTTAGCAAACACCTTCAAAACTGGGACATTGTTACATGTTTGTGTGACTCGTTGAATGTGAAAAACATATAGGAAATAGGAATATATATAAACCTTATTTTGAGGGAACAAGCATGGTTCTTGTGACAAAAAACATGTGCATGTATGTAAGCTGTGGAATATACCAATCCTCCTTGTCCAATTAAATTTTCAACTCGGACACTTAACTGCCGTGGCTTTTTCTGCATGCAGCGAGAAGGATTGATTTTCACCAGTTCAACGACATGCATTATTATATGCATTGGTTGCTGTTACAAATGATCTGCAGTCACGTCCGTCAGTCTGTCGCTTCGATCCGTCCGTCCTCACAGTCCACTGCATTACTCAATCAAGAACAACTCAACGGATCGAGATGAAATTTTGTACTCATTTACACATACATTATAACTTAAGATTACTTATATAACAGCCTATGCCCACGGTATGATTGGTACGATTTGTACGAAGTACAAGGTGACTAGAATAACTCCAGTGGCCCAGTTTTATGTAGCTTTTTACATTGTAAATGCCTAAGAAATGTACGTATGCGCAACTTCATGGTCTAATCTGCTATCTTTTAACCTGGAATTGGTGGGCTAATCCTTTTACAGCAAAAAATCGCAATACTCGCATGCATAATAATCATTAATTTTAGTTTTATTCCAAAAAAGCCAAAAACTCGTTTATTCAAACCCTGCATGATAAATTTTTTTCTTGACGTCATATATGAAGACTCTTATTTACTCTAACTGATTCTCTCGTCTAAAATGGATCCATTCCACCATATGTGAAAACACAAAGTCAGATTTATCTACTAAAGCCTTAGAAATGGAATTCTCCAATTGAATTTGTACATTGGGGACAAGTGCTTTTTGGTGAGCACAGAATTTGGCGCATCCATTCATTGCCAAATATGCATAGCCTTTTCTCCTGCAGTCTTCATCGGTCCCTAAAGCCACCATAGCTCCCACAGGAGAGAAAATTATCCAACTGGCCAGCTTTTCTTCACCATTTGGTCCAATTTGGTAAACTCCTGCGGAACCTACGGTTTTTATCGAGTCTTGGATCGTGTCAACTGTTCCTTTAGATGAGAATTTCCATGCAGAGGAGACTTTGAGGGCGTCTAACGGAGCCAATGGCCGCACTGAGATTGAATTGTCCGAGTTTGTGCTGCAAGAGTGTGACAGAAATATAATTATTTAGAATTTTTTGCATTTGCGTCGTCACACACGGCAATTAGGTCCAATTTAATTTCACATAATATGATTTGGGCAATAATTTATTATGTAATGATGAATCTATGCAGTTTTAAATCAAAACTTTACAAATCTAGGGCAATTTTTATGAAGTTTTTAATCATTGAGTTTAGGAATACAAGCATAAAAGAATTTTTTTCCTGATTTAGAATCTAAACTATGAATTATTTCCATTCTATAGAATCCAACAATCTAATCCAGACTATGTAATTCTCCCTTATACCTAAGAATACCAATTACCAATCCAAAATTTAAAATTTTTGCCTGCAGAATCCAAACTATATGAGAATTTTTTACATTTAAATAAATGTAGTTAGCAGTAGCAGTAAACATTCAAAATCCATACCGTGGTTTATTTTAAAATACAAAAAATCTTTAACATGACTTATTACCTCAAGTCCAATTGTTTAGCTTGCTCCACCGGCAAAAAATACAAATAGCACAGATCTGAACTCAATTTCGTGTCTGTATGCCTCCCATAGACCTTAGAAATGAGAGATTCTGTAAATCCCGTCTCATTGGCTACAAAAAGTATCGATCGGGACCAATCCATCAGCGAATCGAAAGCCTCTATAGCCTTTTCGGCAATACTTAGTGGACCACAAATCGCCACCGCGGTATCTTTATAAAACTATATCGGCATGGTTACAATTTTTGTTGTTTTTACGAAAAGAATGGCAATGCAATGAATCTGAGTATAAGAGTGCATACTTTTCGCGTCTGAACGGAGACAAATAGTTTATCTTTGTCATCTACATTGGGACAAATGCTGCCATCTGTATTCTGATCATGGAATAGATAAATCTTGGTTTGGCAATTTTCCGAAAATCGATTGTCCAGTAAAAGTCGGGCAATATTGTACAGCTGAAAAACAATATAGATTTCAAAAACTATAGCAAAATTACTAACTTTTTAAATTAAACTTACAATAACAGATTTCGGGAGCCGAGCTTCCAAAATATGAAAACTGTCCCGTAACCCTTGTAAAGTTAAAGGAATGAATTTTGCCATAATAAAAACAAGGGCGGACAAATTAGATAGTTATAGAATAGAATTCAAGTTAAAAAATATTTGAGTCTCAGTTTCTAAATATCCCTCCTTTTCAGCTTAGATGACACAGTTGAACCCCATTAAAATTTCAACCTGTGCAAAGTGCCATGTTTTAAGTGCATTAAAAAACCAATTCAAACTATGAAAAGGAAAACAAGCATCAAATCCATACCATAGAATCAAAAATTTTATTCATTTGTCAGTCACACTTTGTGCATTCCTAAAATCTCCTATTATTCACATATTGAAATCCAGAACAAAATCAAAGATGAAGTCAAAATAAATTAGTTTCAGCAGCAGCTCATTTTTCAGCTGTTCACAGACACACAATAATCCATCATCATAATACAGAATAAAAAAGAAATTAACTATGCCTAATCATAACTATAGAACAATTAATCCTACAATTACAGCAATTTAACAGTCTATAAATTCATTTTGCGGCCTTCCACTGAAATGGTCACAGCCCTTTGATTTTTGGTAGCCATTTTCCGATCCCGAAATGTTTTTATGTGCTTATCCATTCGGGAGCTTTGTCTTTTTTGTGACTGCAATCAACAACACATTTTTTGCAATTTACCAGAGATACGAAAATGAATCTATTCCATCTGTTTGGCAAACATACCTTGCTAATATCGACGTCAACGATTCCACTAGGTCGGTGAACATAGTCCTTGGCTGAAGGCATAGGCACTCTGGCCCGAGGAATCCATCCCGGGTCACCTGGTCTCAAAGCCCTGGGAAATTATGTGCAAACGATCGTTAGAAAATGTCAAAGATCACTATATCTTGAAAAATAATCAAACGAAAAACAATATAAATATACCCCGCATCGCCACTCAAAGCATCCCCGATACCCTGGGCGGAAACTCCCGCCTCGGTAGCCAGTTTCCCTTTTTTGGGCATTTGACTCAAATCCCGTTGTTCCCGCTCCTCTTTGGACATTTCCTTGAAATTGGTAGACAGACTGAAGATAGGCCGAGCCCACTGATTGATCATGCGGCCAGCCACCTCTTTGTTCATCTTGGTCTCTTTGGGATGCTTATACAGGTACATGATAGCCTTCCCGATCCCAGACTGTTTCAACTGCCCTTGGTCAATCAATGGGAACTGGAAATATCCCAAACACCCACATGTAGCAATCATTATTGCAAAAATCAATAAGACGTTGACAACAAACAAAGAGCAGACATACCTCATTCAGTAATTTGATAATGCTTTCTCGGATTTTCAATGCCGGTAAACTACGATCAGGCATTGGGGCAAGCCAGTCTGTGAGCACGGAGAGTACATTGTGCTCCAAAAAGGCCATTTGTAGATCGTGTTTCTTCAGTTGGGACAAAACGATGGGCAGCATGGAGATCTTTTTTGTTGCCGGTTTCCCTTCCTTGTTTAAATCTCGGTCCTCCTGCAAGAAAAAAATGAGTAAGGATTTTTAATCAGTGAAAGTTTCTGATTTTTGCACCCTAAAGCGGTGAAAATTTGAGCTACACTCCAAAACAATGGCAATGAAAAACTTTTCTTCATATAGATACTTGATATTTAAGCACCAGTAAAAGTGCCCCGTTCTACGAACGGATGGAATCTACACTAACTAAGACAAATATTTCGGCCCTTTTAGATACACCATGCAAATTTGAGTGAATTGTCCAGTACTGATTTAACATTTTCAAGC
>Ga0210040_10006851_pt1 | contig 14000 bp, 23 predicted proteins | sample CryGeyCG12114_NA_FD_185462 | JGI IMG/M metagenome (GOLD analysis project Ga0210040, IMG submission 185462) | Groundwater microbial communities from aquifer - Crystal Geyser CG19_WC_8/21/14_NA (SPAdes) (version 2) | ecosystem: Environmental > Aquatic > Deep subsurface > Groundwater | place: USA... | reverse complement strand
TACAAATGAGTAAGTAACTACCAATTGACCTATAGAGAAATGAAGGAACTTGTATGAGCCGGCGGCAACTACTAAAACTGAAACTATTAAACTTCATTTGATAGTTTACTTTACTCTTTTATTTTCCTGCCTGCGAGATTTATATCAGTAAGTTAGCTCGTGATTATCATCTGATTACGTAATGAGCAGTATTGAGCAGTAAGTTAAATTGCTAGTCTACCTACCAGATAACTTTGTGTTCAGTGTCTTCCTGTCTACATCTACACTTTGTCAGCCGAGTCAGCCCATCTTCACGACAGTAAATCAAATACCTATTTTATCCATCTTTTCCGGCAGTTGATTCATTTTTAAAACGGAAGTATATTGTAAGAAGTTTCCCCTTTTGATATTTCTGCATCATATGTATGAATGATCTTGATGCTGAATTTTTGTTCTTTGACAATTTGTAATATTGTAATGAGATTGATTTTATGAAACTTTTTAGAAAATGAAGCAATCAAGCAGTTTGCTACTATCCTTGAAAAACTGTGTGCAGTCTAGCAATTCATTGCAAATTGGGTTGTCAAGCAGGGCTGCGTAAGTTTTCAGTCATTAACTTTTTAGTAAGATATACATTATTGAACCTTATTTGTGCAAAAAATAAGTAAGCCTTACTTTTTCTGATTACAGATCATGGTTTTCGGGAGTGGAAATGGGACCCCCTGACGCCATTTTGGGTGTAACAGAGGCCTTCAAAAAAGATTCCAATAAAAACAAAATCAATCTAGGTGTCGGGGCATACAGAGATGACAATGGAAAGCCGTATGTCCTGCCTAGCGTCAAACTGGTTTGTTGAGTTATTGTATTCCATAATATCCATAATTCCATTTCTATATACCATGTTGCATGGTTGTAGCGTCACGTTGCAATGTATAAAATGGATTAATGCCATTCATGCTCTGATGCTCTATCTCTTCGTAGGCTGAAGAGAAAGTATTGAGAAAGTCACTGGACAAAGAATATGCCCCCATCAGTGGGGTTGCAGATTTTTGCAAATCATCTATCAATCTTGCTTTAGGAGACAATCATCCAGCTGTTGCAGAAGGCAAAGTATGTACCCTTTTGGTTAAAAACTGGAATTTTATGAATAAAGTTTTTGACTAATCACAAATCATTACAACTGTAAAACAGAGTGTCACAGTGCAATCTATCAGTGGAACCGGTGCCTTGAGAATTGGAGGAGCATATCTGCAGAAGTGGTTCCCAGGAAATAAAAGCATTTACTTGCCTACTCCAAGTTGGGGAAACCACAACCCAATTTTCAAGCATTCTGGTCTAGATGTGAAGAGTTACAAATATTACGATCCTAAAACTTGTGGATTTGATTTCCAAGGGGCTTTAGATGACATAAATAAAATTCCTGAGAAGTCGATCATTTTACTTCATGCCTGTGCTCATAATCCTACAGGTTGTTAATTTTCTAAATATACGTTTGTCGAACAAATTGCATGATTCTGAAGAATGTTTCAGTTTATATAACTTTCATGTATTTCACCTTACGCAGGGGTTGACCCTAATATGGAGCAATGGGCTGAAATTTCTAAAGTTATTAAAAGCAAGCAACTGTTCCCCTTCTTTGATATGGCTTATCAAGGTTTTGCCTCAGGTAAGTAGTATATACTGGTACTGGTATGCACTGCTCAGTTTAGTATGTAATAATTTCTCATATCATATAAATTGCGCATTTTAATGGATCAGGTGATATCGACAAAGATGCCGCAGCAGTCAGATTATTTTTGAAAGACGGGCATCAAATGGTACTAGCCCAATCTTTTGCCAAAAATATGGGATTATATGGTAAATATAGAATTTTTCATCTCCGACCGATTAGCGTGGTTAACTTTTGTCAGATTGCACATTTATATCTTTTTTTGTAGGAGAAAGGGTTGGAGCCTTTTCTTTAGTGTGCGGGAACAAAGCTGAAGCGGATGCTGTAATGTCCCAAGTTAAAATTATCATCAGACCAATGTATTCAAACCCTCCAATTCACGGCGCTAGAATTGCTGCAGAAATAATGAATGATCCTTCATTGCGTTCACAATGGTAGTCTAACTTTCAGTTTTTAACACAACTAGTGTTAATTAAAAATTAAAAAGGCCAAAAAATTATAATAAATGCATAATTTAGGCTGAAAGAAGTAAAAGGAATGGCAGACAGGATTATAACTATGAGAGCCGAACTGAAGAACAACTTGAGCAAGGAAGGCTCTACCAAAGATTGGTCCCACATTACCAATCAAATCGGCATGTTTTGTTTCACAGGGATGACTCCTGCCCAAGTGGAAAAATTAACAAAGGACCATAGTGTGTATCTTACCAAAGATGGCAGAATTGCCATTGTAGGAATCACTACTAAAAATGTTGAGTACCTTGCCCATGCAATGCATATTGTTACAAAATAGTTTTGTCTGTCTCTTTCTACAGCTTTACTATGCACAAAAGGGTTCTAGTCGGGAATCTTCAAATTTTGCTGAAATTTTTAATGTTTTTTTTTTTTTTGAAATTTTGTGCTTAAATTGTCAACGTTCAATATATAATTAGAGCTGAATCGGCAGACAGATTGGTGAAACTGTGTTTGTGAAAACTGTGAGGGGTAATCGGAATGATAATAATAAATTATATTGATCTTATCCACTGTATATTACAACGTAATAATGTGTTATACATATTACATATGTGTTATATGTGTGTCAATGCATTAGTGCATTCGGGAAATTATAAAATTAATGGAATGATATTGATCATCAACTGAAACGTTATACTGATTGTCATTATCGCATTCGATTCTATTGGGCTTCACCGCTTCACTGATTTAGGTCGAGTAGCAATGGCAAAGTTTTGTGAATATATAGATACATGAAACATCAATCATCTAATTTGTAATAACGAAGCGTCATCTCATCTTATGTAACTCTAGAAGTGAGAATCTACGTTCAACCTGTTTAAATAAGTATACAATAGAGATAATGAAAGCATCGCATAGTTAAAACACCAAAATCGACAGGCCGCAGTCGCCGCAGTGTTTTTTGCATCATGTTGCATAAGAGCAGTCAAGGTTCCAGCGCTGCTATCCGCCGTACCAAAGAGAAAAATAGCCCGCCAAAAGTAGTTTTTTAAATACATCAGTATAGAAATAAAAAACAAATAAATATAGTTTTTTACTGTTTGCTCAGTTTTTTAAATTACTTCTGAATGGATCGTCCGCTGTGTTATAAAATAGAAAATTAAAAGCTATCTTAAGATGGATGCACCCCCACTCATTAGAGCCAGTGGTACTGCAATCGCGACTAGCGTCATAAAACATTGCCCGAAACAAACCAATAATATTGTCAGTGCGAATATCGGAGCCAAAAAGGGGGAAGATGGTCAAGCTGAAGCGCCCAGTAAGACAATAAAATGCATTCAATATAGAATTGGAAAAAACATTTTGATTTACCATTTCTTTCTGATCGTTCATGTACACAGCGAAAAAGAAATACCCTTGCACGGTCACTAACTGTGATTACATCACACCAAGCCAAAGGGATTTGATTAGACACCGTCGTAAACACACTGGTAAACTATATACAGAGTAGTATGTTAATAATTCAAAAAACGTTGCGTTGAATACTTTGTTCATTCTGATAGGGGAGAAGCCATTCAAATGTGAAATATGTGGAAAAGCTTTCAGTCGAGCGGACAAAGTGAAAACTCATAAAATGATACACACTTCAAATCGACCGTACAAATGCAAAGTGTGTGACTACTCATCAGCATATATGGATAGTCTTAAAAAACATGTCAGAACTCATACCGAAGAAAGGCCATACAGGTAAGGTTCATTTGGTCATTTGAATTGGATTCACCCCAACACATGTTAAGATGTATGATGACTAAAAGTAATGAGTTCCTATTTGATTTAAGAACCATGCATTTTCTCTAGATGCCAGATATGCAACTACAAATCTAAAGATCAATCTCAACTTACTGTTCACTTGAGATCTCATACAGGTAATTCATAAAAACAAGATTCGTCTAATTCAATGATCTGTAAATAACAAATTGTGAACAGGGGATCAACCATATATTTGTCGGCAAGAGGGCTGCAAAGCAAGTTTTACCACATCATCTGGACTTGTGAGACATCAAAGACTTCACACAAATTCGAAACCTTACAAATGTGATCTGTGCTCTTACAGCGCGGCTGTTAAATGCAATCTTAATGTCCATATGAGACGACATCACTCTTCAAAAACGACAAATGAAATAAAAACTCAATCATGTTCCAAAATATCAGAATCAGACAATACAAATGAAACAATTAATGCCACGACCTTTGAAAACGTAAATGAAGAAGATTTGCACCATTCTATTCAAAGTAACAAACAGAGTACAACTTCAAATGGAAATTCTGCTTCTACAAAAAGTTGGAAATCTAACAAAACTGTGAAGAAACCAAAGAAGGAATTACCCTTTCATTACGCTTGTAAACAATGTGACTTTTTAGCGGACTCATATAGTAAGGAAAACATGTTAGAGCTGTAACTGTAGCCAACTCGGTACAGTTGTGTAACAATTACAAATAGTGACAGACAAAATATAACCTTTAATTTTGTAACTACAGGATTCTTCATGTCTCATTTCAAACTAAAACATGGAGACAAGATGAGCCAATACAACCACGCAAAGCAACCACCATCCTTTGCACAGCCTGAGGTACCTAGTCAGATCCAAACTGACGTGAAAAAACAGAAAAAATACGTAGGTTTCAGCAAGCAGTACCAATGTAGTTACTGTCCCTCTGCATTTGTTAGACAAGATTCTTTAAATTGTCATGTGAAACAACATTCAGAATCCAAAGTACAACCTCCTGGGTTTTCCATGACCCACAATGATTATCCAAAAGTGATTACAAATGACAGTAATATACTAATGCCGTATCAAAATGCTGATACACAAAATATCACCAACCTATCCAGAATGCGGTCTCCCAATCAATCAGTTATTGTTCCGACTTATTCACAAATACAAGCTAACACGAATACAGCGGACCAGTGACACAATATTATTCATAAGAAAGATATGATACATTTTTTATGGAATTTGAAATAAATTTTATTTTTCGAGATACTTGAGTGAATGATCATATGTTTATTCATTAAAATTTACTAAAAATATGGACGCTTTTTAAAGAATCAAGGATTAGAGAAGTTAACCAAAAAAAAAATTGAAAAAAAAACTGTCATGCTGTTATTATAAACAAACACAAACACATTGAACGAAGGTAAGTTGATTTAATTATTAAACTAACCTGCATGCAATACTTTAAAAGTAATAATTCATCAACTTCCCTAAACATGATAGGTTTTGGTTATAATGTATTTAGTAAATATATCTATTTCTATGGGCTATACGCAGCATGAATATTCTATTAGCTATAAACAGATTGACCCTTCACTATGAGAAAGTGAACCTAAAATCACAAAGGTGTTTCACTAAAAATCAAAGTATCTGCCATTCACTACCAAAGTCCCTATAGGCTCATAAATTATTCAGCAACTAAACAATAAGAAAATAATACTTTGTATAGATAGTGAAAGCTTACTATGCATAAACAAGAGATGAAATTTTCACCCGCGCAGTTTCATAACCATAACTTATTGCACCACCAATAAAAACTGTCGAATGAACTTAACAAAAACAATGGCAACTCACTAAAAAAAACTACCTACACGGCATCGTGAAGTAATGCCGCTAGCATGTACAACTCGTAAACTCCACTAAAAAAAACTAGTGTCGCCACAAAACTAACCAAACCATCTATTATTATAACTGGAAATACAAAGTTATTATAAAACAAAAAAATTAGCAAAGTACACTATTTACCTTAAGTTTAAAATTTGGATTACATGCATAACAAACACGAATATTTAGCTAAACAACGCTCTACACAAATAGCCCGTGTGAATTATAGATTTTCTCACAACATTTTGAGAATTCTGAGGTGTGTCGAAAAAAGCAAGAATATCAAAGTCACATAAACTAAAATGGGTCACCACTCATGGGAAGATTTTTTTCACATGTCCAATTTAGTTCTATAAAATTAACCTAGAAGAGCCACTGATCAACCATTACTAAATATGAACCAATAGTGAAATTGAAACTTATGCAAGTATATACGATATTTATATAATTACAGTTCGGCAGAAGTTAACCTAGGAACTAATTACATATGTGCAAAATGTTACCATACCATGCATCTACTGTCACTTTAATAATCGCCATTCAGAGTGTATTCAGATGATCAGCATATAAAAAAGTGGTAGATAACAAAAAAGTTTGCCAAAAAAGCGAAAGACCTGACCACGAACTTCTCCATGGATCCATCCTTGGTTAAAACTGATCCTGTGCCTTTTGCAGGTTCCCCATTATCGCCATGTCAAGTATTTTAAGACTAAAACCTAACTTTGCATTAGGATTAGCATTGTAGTAACGATTACAAGACGCCTGGAAAATAGGAAGAACACGTGCAATGCTTTGGGCCACTTTTGGATCCTTGAAATCTAAGCAACCAATAGCTGTTGTGATATAGCTGGAAAATTGAAAAGAAATAAATTATTTTGATACTCTAAAAAATATCCATCATAAAATTACAACGATAAAAAACAGCCTGCATTCTCACTTTATCTTGGTCTCCGTATCAGCTAATAAGTCAGTCACAAGCATTTGCATGATTGCAATGTGTGTTTGAGTCGACAAATGTTTCGATCCAAAAACGACGGTAGGAGAAACTTGCTTGCATATATACATGAGATTTCCAAGATCCCCATAATTACACGCCTGTAAAAATAAGATGTAAATATATATCTTAGCATTGAGATAATTGAGAACTGACAAGAAGTGAAGACTGAATCTGACACTGAAGAATATCGTCTAGAATATACAAAACTCTACCTGGACAAATGCAGTAGGGATATCTCCATTTTTTATTAAATCAGATAGACTTTTGCGAACTGAGGCTGGATCAGAACCCACACCCAAGTGATCACTACTGACTGCAGGAGTTAAGTATCTAGGAATTTGAGACACTTCAAAAAATCTCTGCTGTTCTTTGAATGCTCGGTTCAGTTCTCGAGACAAGGAGTCCTCTAAATTTTTTACAATGCCACCTTCAAGTCTGCAACAAAAAAGTTAACAGATAACTGATCCAATGCTTGGTTAACTTTTTTGTGTATTTGTCTTTAACAAGAGCATTTAACTTTAAATTTAGTGTTTAGTACCCATTAACAACTCTTAGCATTTGAGCTTCCACTTCAACTTGCAAAGCACTACTCAATGTGTCCTGCATTTTATTTATTTGGGAAGTAATGACAGAATGAGTGTCAACATTTTTTCGGTCTTTTTCCAAAGCGTCTTCAAGTCCAGCTAAATCTGTATAAACGATGAGCAAAAATTCAAAAGCAAAGTTAATATTTTATCAAAACATTTGTCAAGTACTCAAAAAATAAATATACAGTCAAGCAAGAAAATAAATTACATTCTCTCGTTCCTTTAATGAATGCATCATTTACTTGCTTCAACATTTCGTGAATAGCAGACTGAACATTGGGTAAAACCTTCGTAAGAAAGGTTTCATGGAAGGTAGTCTCTACTACATTTTGAGTAATAGCTTTGAAGTGAGAAGTTACTGTTTCCCACACATTCTGTAGAAAATAAAAATATGGACAATTTTTTAATATTTCAACAATCAAACTAATCGAATATAATAATTAATACGAAAAATTAATTTACATTATCCATCAAAATTTTGGCAATGTTTTGTGAAAGCCTAGATTCAACTACAGTAGTCAGTCTATCAATCTGTGCAGTCACATTAAGTCTTCCTGGCTCGTATAGATTCGATAGTGCTAGAAACAGAAAATAATTTACGATATTAACATTTTAGCAAACATTCCCAATCCTAACATCAGTTAGCCAGCCAGTATATTAAAAAGACAAGAAAAATCTGACAGAGTAGACGAGCAGAACACAACAAGAATAACTTACTTATAGGAACAACATTACTGATTTCCTTTTTCACAACCGTTCCTACACTTGCAGCTAGAAGGTCAGCGAGATTTGAGGGAATTTGAGGAAACTTACTTTCCTGTATTCGAAAATATGAACCATTTATTCCAAAAGTGTTAGAAATTAATTTTCGAACCTTGGACTACACTTACTTGGGCATGAGAAGCAAGAATAACTTCTTCCAGCCTGGTTATTTGAAGCTGAGTTGCAGCAAAATGGGTCTCCAGGATTTGATGAACAACGGCATCATTATTAGGTTTCGCAACTGTGTTCATATTCAGTCTCGATATTTCTTTCTTCAGCTCCTGTAAGACGCATAAAATAATATGTCTTCAGCTTTTGAAATTTGCTGTTTGGCGCTAATGATCTATAGCAAAGCATTGACATTCTCGTTCTTTGGTTGAATTTTTTAAATTACAAGCCAACCCAACTGTTTTTTCTCCAATTTTTTTAAGTCCAGTCAGACCAGTAGATGATTACAAAACTCAGAAAATCAATTTTCAGCTTTGATTTGCCCATAATCACAATAAAAAATAAAAACCCGTGCATATAGTAAAAAATATTTCTTGTTTACTGACCTGAATTTGAAGAGCTTGAGACTCCATCATATTCACTAAGCTGCCTACTTTCTGCAAAACATGAGGCAGTTGAGGTAAAAGATCTGAGCCAGGAGCCACTTTATTATTATTGTTGTTCAATTTCAGATGATCAAAGTTGGAAGTCGAGCTGCTCTGAATGACGTTTCCATTGTTGATATTTTCTAATTCTTGTGCAGCATTCAAAACAAGGATATTGTCCACGTTGGTAGGTAGATCATTTCTATGAGATCCTAAAACACGAAAGACAAAATATTCACCAATTCACCTAAATGTTTGGCCTTATCTACGCACAAAATAGAAGTATAGTCTTACTCAAATCTATTTTGGGACTTAAAATTTCTTCCACTTCCCTACTAGGACTTGATGAGCAGGATCCTTTGCTAGCATTGCCATTAGTGTTTGGCCTTATTTGTCCACCAGTTAACTCATCATCCTGCAAATTCTAAGCAATAAAGTATCTATCCTTTAAACTAATTTTCTAACGTAATAGTACCATTGTGCTGTATTTAAACACAATTGGAAGAACTTACATGTGCAGAACGAGTAGGGCTTTTGCTTTTGATTCGTTCGGAATTTGGTTTGGGAGAAAGTTCAAGGCCAATCAAACTGCTAAGTTGTTGGCTCATTTGAGCAACTAATGGGTTATCATCGACAGTAGATGGGCTTTTAACCTTTTTTTGAGATTTTGGAGACAGTATAACAGGCGATTTATTGACAGCATTTAGTTTAGGTGTTGAATTCGTAGTTTTCAGGGAAGTCATACTTTTAGTGCTTATATTTAAAACTTCTTCGTCGTCCAGGTTTCTTTGAGTTTCATCTTCAGTTTCGTCTGTGATAGTCGGGTGAATAAAGATTATCAAAGATTTAAAAAAATCTCTTTTCAATTATAAAATAAAATTTGTTAGAAACAATGACAAATTACTAACCTTCTGTATCATTGTATGAAATAGCCTCATTAAAAGATATGCGTCCGTGACTACTTGGACGACTGGTTTGAGTTGGTGCTTTAAAAACAATAGTTCCTTGTTGAAGAGATTTGGGCTGAACAAAGTTTAACTCCACAAGTGTCATTTCATCATCACGAGCAAACGAATCTGGATTACCAGTAACTAGATGAAAATACAAAGGATAACATCATTTATACATTCATTTACAACACTTAAGGCAATAACACCTTATCTCTCCGTACCAAAATCTTCAAAGCCCTTTTCTAAAACTGTCTTTAAAGGCATCCGGGAGCTAAGACTAACGTTGAAACTCAAAACTGAACATGGCATCGTAAACTCTTGCACCCAAATAACTTTGGCCCTCTCTTCGCCATGGTCAAATCTCAAAACGTAAACAGCCTTTTCATGTGTGTCAGTGGCTACAAGAAACTCGGCAGTGATATCCAACTCTAATCTCCATTGCGAGACACTGTTGAACTTGATAGTTTGAAGACATTCCCATGTTCGGCAAGTAAACAACTTGATTTCAGTCATATTTTCAGCAGCAGTTAGCATGAATTTCCAGTACTGAGTTGCTGAGCTAAAGTGACAAATTGAAGAATTTAGTAGATCATAGAAAAAATAGGCATCCTTATATTCCCTTTGTATACAATCAATAATAACTCACTCTGACGAGGATTTCACCGTATGGTTATCCAGGAAAAATATTTTATCCACGGGTTTTCCCTCATGAGGTGCCCATGAAAACAGGCATCTGCCAGGATTAGGATCCCTGAAGTACACCTAAAGGACATTTTAAAATATCAATATTGATTTATATTGTTTGAATCACAAATTTGTCTCACTAATCGCAACTACTTACCTGAAAAAACTTTACGGTTCCATCTTTGCTGGCTGTAGCCACTGCTGTGCCATCTGGAGCGAATGAGGCATCGGTGACAGCAGAAGAATGGGTGTCAATTAAAATTAAGTCACTTCTGACTTCTGAAAGTGTGTGAGCTCCCTCTCCAACACTTTGTGCAATTTGGACCAGATTGCCCACATATATCTATGAGAAACCAAAAATAGTCGATAATCAATTATCATTTAAAAATCTGAAGCAATCATCCCTATTGGCTGTGATTCCTTACAGCATCATTTTGTAAGACAGCAAAATGATAAGCGCAGTCCTTTGGAGTAGCAACTTCCAGGTTGTCCTCAGGAACATATTTACACCATATGAATCTCCGATGTTCTAGTTGAGTTGGTTGATCCAATGTGACCCGGATGATTTGAGAAAAGCTTAAAAAAGGCGAGATGAAGAGGTTATCATTGTAACATGTCATGCATGCAACATAACGAACTGATTTTGAGGTGTTATTTTGAGCTTACTTAAGAGCATTGCTGTTTTTGTCCTTGGAAACTTTGTTGATATAAAAAGTTCCATACTCATCAATGAAACCAACGTATAACTCCGAGGGTTTGTGCATAAACTCAACATCTTTGACTAATCCTTTCTGCGCTTTCATCAAGACTCGTTCTTTGGTATCCAGATCAATTACTCGTACAGCTCCAATTGCTCCCACTACAAACAAATGTGAAATTTAAACAATAAATCAAAGTTTCGAGACTAGATACTATTGATTATTTATACAATTTTACTGTTAAAGTGATAAAATCTGCACACCTTTAACGATATATGCAATAAACTTCCCATCAATGTGAGTGGAAATTATTCTACCACTGGAATAGGAATTATCCCATCCATAGTCCACATATGTTCTTAATTTGAATCTAGACTGGTCAAATTGAGGGGAGGGAGGGCTAGGATTGATTATAACTTTAGTAGCGTCCTCTTTCACAACAAATCCATCTCGTCCTCTGGCTTCGTTGAAGACACTATACATTCAAAGTATTTTAAACAATGACAATGAAGCATACTTTGAGCAGCAGTAATGAGACCAGAATAATACGTATTGCTAATCGCAGCAAAAAACACATACATTGTGTCTGTATCCATATTTTCTGACACTTTCCCACTTCCACGCAGCCTTTCATTGGAAGTAGCCATTGTAAGGGAATCTTCTGTAAGATGATGTCTCAGTTAGTTGGCCTGAAGAAACTAACAATCAAGAATTTACAGGAAACAGGTAAATAGATTATACATTAACCGATAGATTCAACTATAAAATACAACTTACTAATTTCGGGATATAAATAATTACAAAAAGTATTTAGAAATTATAAATGTGGTTATAAATAAGAGAAGCAAGTAAGTTATTTGTCTCGGGGCATGCCAAAAAATCCTTTTTTGCAGCCATGTCAACTAAATAACTGATTTAATGCATAATTCAAACTTCAACCTGACGTGACTGATCTGACTTGAATACGACAACTCATCAATTACCAAGAATCTATTATTAATTAAGTTTTTACTTCATCTCTATTTACATATTTACATATTTATTATAGTAGGTAGAACATAAACAACAACATAAACATAAATATAAACAGTACAAACCTGCCGCTTGTACTTCTCGAATTGCCTGCAGTCGATTGGTACTCTACACGGGATCCCCCCACTCTCAATGACCCAAAAAGGGTCTCTGGTTTGAGAAATCCGCTCTCGGGTCCTAAATTTTACAGATTAACAAATAATCAGCAACAAAATAAAATGATTGTGCTAAACTAAAAAATTACTTACCAATTCGTGCCAAAGGTAAATTTAACTGCAACACGAATAAATTAAGACGGGATTGATCTCTCGTTCCTTCCCAAATTAAATCCGCAATCGTCAATCAAAGACTTCTTTTTCTTAATGATAATAATGATTTGTATTTCTGTTTCAAAGAAAAAATTTTACCGTCGTTCTCCTCTGTCGGTGTTCTTAAAAAGTGTTTAAATTTCATGGCATCATTCAACATTGATGCAAGTGGATGCAAGCACTTTCTATGAGCACATAAAATCCAGTGCAAATACTGCAAATGCTAAATAACTTCCACACATCCTGTATGGTGGAGGTGGATACAAAAAAATCATTGTGAGCTTTGTAAATTAAAGCTCCCCGCCGACTTCAAATTTGACAATTTGCTGAAACATTATTTTCTCATCTTAACAAAGTTTTCAAGTTTAATTATAGTCGTTTGGTTAATTTTTCAGTCCCTTCAAGTTGAAAATAGCATTTGATTAACTTGGTAAGTGTTGCTTTTACAAAATATTTGAAGATAATAAAATATAGTTGGTAATATTATTTCGGCATCGGAGCTATTCCAAATGAGCACCTAAGACTCAAAGACCCTTAAAATACTGTTTATCATAAATCCTTTGTTGATTTCTGTGTCCGCCTTGTATGATGTTTTGAACTGTGACTGTGATTTACTTTTCTAGGAATCTCACTCAAATAGTGTCAAAAATGAAGGTAGCCACAGCTTCTGAAGTGGTCGTCGACAAAGTCGTTGTCCATCCGTTGGTACTTTTGAGTGTTGTTGATCACTTCAATCGCCTCCAGAAAATTGGCAGCCACAAACGGGTGGTGGGAGTCTTACTGGGCTCATGGAGTAGTAAAGGAGTTCTTGATGTTTCTAACAGCTTTGCGGGTTGGCTCCTATCTTATGCATAAAAAATTGTTAAATTATGTTCATTTCATCCGATGGTAATATTCTTTTTTTTATTTTTTTTTGGTATCACAGTTCCTTTTGACGAGGATGAAAAAGACAGCAGCGTGTGGTTTTTAGACCACGACTACTTGGAGCAAATGTATTCCATGTTCAAGAAAGTGAATGGTAGGTTTTGAAAAATGTGGGGATTTTTGTTTCTTCTGTGTGTCATGCTATGTTATTGATTAATGTGTTTGAATCAAATCCACAATTGTGTGGATGGATACATTGATGCATATTGACGCGGTTTATTTTAATAGCTCGTGAAAAAGTTGTTGGCTGGTACCACACTGGACCTAAATTGCATCAGAATGATGTGAATATTAATGAGCTGATCCGTCGCTACTCGTCTTCTTCTGTTCTTGTCATCATTGATGCTAAACCACGAGCGCTTGGTTTGCCTACAGAAGCTTACCGAGCTGTCGAAGAAGTGCATGAGGTATGTTACCTAATTTCTGCGATTTGCCAAATGAATGAAATTATCTAGGCTGGACTAGTTTTAGTATTAAATAATTTATCGATTTTTAGGACGGTACCCCAACCACAAAATCCTTCGAGCATGTCACAAGTGAGATTGGGGCTGAAGAGGCTGAAGAAGTTGGTGTGGAGCATTTATTGCGTGATATTAAAGACACAACTATTGGAACACTATCCCAGCGCGTTACAAATCAACTGCAAGGACTTCGTGGCTTGTTATCTCAGCTTACAGAAATTCGAAACTATTTAGATCAAGTA
>Ga0210040_10006850_pt1 | contig 14002 bp, 5 predicted proteins | sample CryGeyCG12114_NA_FD_185462 | JGI IMG/M metagenome (GOLD analysis project Ga0210040, IMG submission 185462) | Groundwater microbial communities from aquifer - Crystal Geyser CG19_WC_8/21/14_NA (SPAdes) (version 2) | ecosystem: Environmental > Aquatic > Deep subsurface > Groundwater | place: USA... | reverse complement strand
TGTATTGGGAGTGATAATAATACGCATAAATCTACCACGTATAATATCTCTCTAAAGGATTTTTCGTCTTTTTTTTATCACCATGCCTGAAAGTTGTTGGAACGGAATACCAGATGAGTTTATTCCAAACGACAGGTTCTCATGAAATAAAATCGTATGTGCTCTGGAATTGGATGGAAAATGTAAAATGCATCTCATGTTCCCTGTACCTTAATCATTCCAGGCATTGACCATCAGCTGGCCCCTGAATCCATTATTATCATCATCTTTGTTTTTATAAAAGGAGTAGGAAAAACGTTAAATCTTATTCTCATGAGACAAGTTGGGAGCAGTTTTAACTAAAAAACCATTGTAGTCAACTAACTAATGATAAAAAGGGGAAAAGGGCTGGTGTACTCTCAACGAACCCCCAAAAACAGGTTTCATACGCAAAACCCATCAATTTGTATTCATTTTCTGTGTTTAGATCTTTCTTTCAACTATTACTCCAGTTTACATTTCGCTCCCAAAAATAATGAATGCACGTAGTTACTTACTTACAGCGTATGGAAGACTTGGGGGTGTACATTTAAATTCCCTCAACTCAATTTTTTCCCAAAGCAACTTTTTCAACAAACAATCCCCAATCCTTTTAATTCACGTGTAATCAAAATGTCCTATTAGTTCAATTCGTGTTCTTCATTTCCTTAACATGCTGTGAGTGCAAACTCTGCCCTTTAGGCCACACTAGAAAATTTATTAGCTCATACTATTTGTTTCACGTGGAATTTAAAGTGCTGTATACTCATCTAATCTAAATCTCTTGTCTAACCTACTACAATTTGTGCTTCTCACTTTACACTCGTTTTCCTAACTTTTTACCATAATTATTACCGTTTCACTGCACGTATGGATGAGTTGACTTGTACCTAGCTAACCAACTATCTTGTCTGTCTGTGTCTACCCAAGTATCTGTTTTCCAATGATTTATGGTGGCAAACTTTTTGTACTTGTGAAGAATATTTGCCTTAAGAGATTCAAGAAATTAGTATTCCAATCAATAAATGCTTATTATGATTGCTGTTGTCAGTCTTTTTGTATTGGCAATGTTTTACCCAGTGTTTAATGCGAATGAATAGAGCTTGAATTGCTCTTCCAAATTGTTCACCAATATGCGACCGTCACAAGTTGGCAAGAAAAAGGGAAACTTTTTTTTATCGCTATCTCAACTGACAATATTGTTTTGCATTTGATACAGTAATAAATTGCAATTGCCATAGGCCACCATACACAGTAATTATACATAGAAATTACAGAGTCAACTCAACACTTTAAATTGTAAAAAAAGTCAGCAAAAACAAAGGAGTTGGCCATGAGAGCGAATTGACACTCTTGATTTGAACAAATCTTCAACATATTATTGCTATTATGATTTCAAAAGCTAGATGATGAATTATCGATTTCTTTCCGCTCAGTTGGTTCAATTCACCCACACGTATTAATTAGAGTGGGCAAAGGTGGACTATATTTTTTCACCTGAGATGGATGATGAATTGGCAACAGGTGTAGTCAAAGTGTCAATCGAGTTGACCATGAATGTATATAGTGGCACTGTGTGATGGAAACTCGTTTTTTTCACATATACAAAATAGCGTGGGTTTTGATCATAAATTTATTGGAAAAATTAAAGTGTCTGTTTCTCCCCATAAACATCAAAGTGTGTAGACCATGTTGGTATTATCTCCCCAAGAATCTTTCACAAAGAGCAGCCCATCTCCATACACAAAACTCGTAGCTTGTAAATTAAGACTAAGGCCGTCCACCAAATTCAGTAAATGTGTAAACATGACACAATCCACGGGTTGTGTACAGACAGACATACAAAATTCCAATCAATGCGATAAAAGGCGATTACTAATTAAGTAAAGGTTATAGCTAACTAACCACTGTTGCCAATCATTAGTTTCTATGATTAATTTGGTCACTTTATTTCTTGAAGGAGCAGTAGTTTGTTAACAGCCTATACTTTGTAGGCAGACAAATACATCGGGTATACATGACTTGTGCAACAAGTTTTCCAGTTTCTGTAAAGAAAATTATAATGAGTTCCCTCCATAAAAGGTGATCGCATTTCCCCCTTTTCATTTTATAGGACAGGCAATGGCATGATGAATGGACTCAATCTTTTCTAGATCTTCTCTATTATGATTGTAGTCCGGTTGGTTAGCAAGTTAGTTAGTTAAAAACATACATGATACTTGTTTCTATATAAGTGGATAAAATGAACTTGAATATTGTAAGTTATTGATTTGGGTCCGAATTTGCACATGTCATAATGCTCTCTGGAGTGTATAATATGAGGTGTACAGATGTTCCACTTGTTCCATAAATTGGCAAGAAACAAGTAACCCTTGGAGGCAAGCAGTTAGTAGTTTAGCTATAGTAATGAAAGCATCAAAAACTTATTGATAAGAACAGAGAAATATGCATGCATACGATGTATTTTGACTGGGAGCGATGAACGCGAAAAAAGTAACAACTTGATAACAACGCATATAAAACAAAGAAGTCTGACCAAATGCAGTAGTAAATTATTATTAGCCAAAAGAAGACTTAAGATTGGGTCTGGTATTGACTACCGTGTAATGATAATGTGAACCACGTTTTTCTCTCTTTTCTCCATATCTGTGTGTGGATAATAAAAGCAAGAGGTTTAACTTCTCCCCATGAGTTGATGAATGTCCGTAAATCTGCTCGGCATTATTAATCTGGTGGGCAAGCAGTAGCCAAATAATGAAACGATCGAGTGCACGACCTATCAAGGTAATCTTCGTAAATCATGTGTGGTGGAACCTAAGATAAGTTACTACTGTAATTCATGCGTGCACTGTGAACTCTTGTGCAAGATTTCCCTTTCCTCCATGAAAATATTTGTGTTGTGGATTCAGGTAGTCATCCCACTGCCAATTAATTTCAAAAGAAGCAGATCAAATCAACGGGAGGCAATAAAGTTACATCTTTTTTCCGTCCACATTATTATTCCTATATGGGTTTGAGTGGAAAAATCAAATATTCAGCTCAGTCGTGATTACCGTGATGATGAAAAAATGTGAGAACCATTTCATTTTATCGCCCAATTGTCTTGAGTGGAAGCTAATAAAACAAAGTGGCGGAATTCCATAGTTTTCATCATTGTGTTTGGCTCAAAAAGTTGTTAACTTGGTAGTCAATAACTCATGAAACTACTACTACTACTGTAAAATTTTCCTAAATTTCGGTCACAACAATTTAATGAAGGCATCATTAAGTTATTGAATTTGCATTTTCTTCATAAAATTTATTATACTGGCGTTTGGGTGCATGTAAGGTCTGAGTGACCGTTCATTTAGCTAAGAGCAAGTTAAACTTTGTTTTTTCCTACAGGTTATAAAGTCAACAAGTGGATGAGCCAAATGCATTTCTTTATAGCCCCAAGTTTTAATAAATTGGGAGAATTATATGGAACAAACACCACCCGCGTCGATAGTATACAACCCAGAAATTCAAGTTTTCCGTAAAATATGAACATTAGGTTCCCATGCATGCATAGCTAGTAACCTTTGAACACCATTTTCAGTAGCTCTGGAATGGAATTACTGTGTAAAAACGTGACTCACTTGCTGTTTTATTGTACCGTGATAGCAATCTAAGGAGCATTAAATACAAAGTAGTTGCTAATCTAATCAAATGAAGAGACCACGATTCTTCCCTACCGTGTATGCCAAACAAATAACCAATGACATGTGAAGGTTTACAGAAAAAAACGGTAAAAAAACTCATCATCATCATTTTATAGGAGAAAAGTGGATTTCGCTACCAGTTACTTACTTGGAAAAGGAATTAACTAACTACCTTGATGAAATGCGGAAAAATCTTAATGCGCTAATAAAATTGTGAGTGACATACCAACACACCGGTTTGTTGAACTCACCATTGTTCCACAATTTGGAACGAAATTGAAAAATTGCGTTTATTAGGATTTGCATGCCGCATCATTTTAATTGCTCCAATTATGGTATACTCCATCAAGACAAAAAATTATACCTTCTAACTAACTAGCTAACGAGCAGATTTTCATACCACATTTGTTATTGTCATCAATGCAAAAACTATAGTGCATTTAATTGATCCCAAGTAATGAATGATTGCACTACCGATGGGAATAAAAATGTTACAATCATGAAACCAGTGCATTTACAGGTGATGAACGTATATGTAGCATGTAATCATCCCCATCATTATGATTACCTATCATCTTTTAGCAGTTTAAAGGTTCGCGAGCATTAATTCATATGGAGTAGTTAGCCAATGTAGTAAAAGCAAGTGAAGAAAATTTTTTTGGTAAAACAAGTTTCCTCCCAGAAGCTTGAAATCATGAACTTTAGCATAATAGTATAAACTTTCTGTCTCGTTTTTTCACACAAATGTAACATTTCCGACTTGATTATGTTGTTTTGAGATTCTCCTACCTGGCATCATCATTATGATCACCATCATTATTATTACTGGCCATGTGTTGCTCACTCCGTTTAGGAAATATTAGATGCTCTTACTCATTTAGCGAGCTCAGTTTGATTTGATCATTTAGTTAGTGCACGGAAAAAACGTCTGGCTATAACCCAGCTACAACATAAACTATCAAGTATCTCCCAACTTGTGTTTCTTGGTTAAATACACTTTTTAATATCAGCCACTCTAAGCTAGAGCATTGATTTTTTTGGGTGAAAAGATGCATTCAAAGACAGGCTGAGAGAATCAAGTTTTTATAGGTACATGAGTCCAGGAAGGAGTTGAAACAAGTGCTTTAGTTTAAAATGCATAATTTTTACCTTAGTTAGTTAGTTAGTTGGTTTATTATACACTACCACCTTATGCTATAGTGAGTGCATGTATCAGATTGAATTATGGTCATTGCTTAACACGTTGCCTTTTGAGTTTTGAACTTATTTTTTTTGTACAAAGATTTCATCGTCTCCCCAATCTGAAAAGAGCTCAAGTGACTCTGTTCGGTTTTTACTTATAACTGTATCCTATTGCTGGAGTTTTTGTTTGGTATAAAAAAGAGGTTTTCTACCGCAAGTACATGCATTGTTATAACATAGTGGTTCCTTCAGCTCAAAGCAAATTGATGCACGTACTCTAGTTGAGATGATATAGTTAGTTGGTTTACTGGATTCATCAGAAAGAAAGGATTAGGTGGAAAGAGACAACGCCCCAGTCAAACCAGTTTTTCAATTCTGTGCAACTTGAAGACAACAAAAAAGTGATTTTCTGGCAAAATTGACATTTTCTGATAAATTTATGAGAGCCATGCTATTGGAACAATGATGAATCAAATCCTTTCAATGTAAAAGAAGAAGATCTTCCAGAAAAAAAAACTAGAGATGATACAGGCTTTACTCACTAGCTCAGATTCTTACTTTTTACACTAGTTTCGTTAGTTAGTTAACTCATCTAACCAACCAAAGGAATCCAAATCCTAGAATCTGTCCATTAATGCTCTATGAGTGATAACGATCCTTTTTTGGGAAATAAAAGAGAACGTAACATGTCAGACAAGGAATTCGTTTTTGCTGCATTAAAAGCTCACAGCGCACTTCACTCCTTTTGTCCATTCCCCAACCATTCCAATTAACTTGCTCAATAACCTATACTACACATATTATATGATGACACACAGGATGATCTGGTGTATTTTTTAAGCCAGTCCTAACTAACCAACTAACTAATGATGAAATCGAGTTTATCGCATTTTTCAACAATCTACAAACTTGCTACCGTCGCTTGCTACAAATTACAATATAGGAGCAGCAGTAGTAGCTTCACCCAAATAAATAATCATAATAATAATATTATGGGAGAAAAGTTCCGTCTAAAACCTACCACATGTCATCATCCATATCCTTTGCACATTTTACATGCTCGCAAACTAATCCCATTTGTTATCCACTTCTATTCAGATAATGTGGCCAAACCACAGATACAGGTTTGGTTGGCTCTTGCACTACTTTATTATACACTGGCTGGTCATCATTGATGCCAAAATCATTGATCTCTAAATTGCAAATTTTTGTGATCCTTTCTCGTCTCAGAATATGTACACTGCAGACAAAACATGCACGCATTTTTTAAGCAAACCATTTGAACTAGTTCCTGTTCAAAACATCATTGATTTATGTGCAAAGAAAACAGCATCTCTTTTTTCGTTCGCTTTTCAAGGTGCAATGATCTTATTTCTTTGTGTAGTGTAAATGTATCTCAGTTAGTTAGTAATTTTTCCTACAATTACTCACCAAATGAGTGGACAAGTTAGTGTAGCACATTTTCACAAATGTATTTCATTCTAGAGTGAACAATACAAAGTCAACTAACAAACTAACTACTTACTTAAAAGGAATAAATGGTAGCAGACGTAAAATAATGCACGAACCAAAAAAACTAATGAAATGAAGATCACTCCACTTGTTAAAACTAGGAGCTAACTAACTAACTAACCAACAAACTTTTATTCGCTTACACAAAGATCCTCCTGAATAATTTAATTCTCACAGAATGTTGTAGTAGCAGCAGTCATCATCGTAGATTTATTAGTTGAATAGCTGTAAGAAAAATAGGAGCCCCCAAAAAAATGGCTGTCAGGATTCACTCAAATTATGATGAATTCTGCCCAACGTATCATTGAGATTGAACTCGTTTTGGTTGCAACAAAAATTCATGTATACTTGACTAATGGCATGTTTGCACATGTACACACCGTAGTAGCACAGTTTATATCATTAATTATTATAGGTAAGTGTTAGTTAGTTAGTTAGTAAATCTATCCACATTACTATGGGCACATAAGGATGAAATTTTGCTCATCTGAATGATCTGCATCAAATTATAAGGGTAGTAAGCAATAATAATAATTACTTTTTCTTCCCGACAGATCTAGTTTTGCTAACTAAATATTTGTCATTTCAAGTCATGGGTAAAGAAAATCTAACTGTCACTTTGTGGTTTGCTTTTAAAATGTGCACCAGGCATGCCTTAGACCGCAAAAGAAAAATAGTGCACCTATTACTGTGTAAAATATGCAACTGTCTGTCTGACTGTCTTGAATTCACCGAGACGTGTATCTAGCATGCACATAATAATGTGGAAATGTTGAATCAACTAGCCAAGCCTGATTGTCACATTTCTACACTCATTTGCCCATAAGAAGTTGACAGTTGAGATTTCGCATGTGATTTCAATAGTCAAGGAATTTTAATGAATGAGCACATTTGGTTTTGATCTTTTTTATTGCTCTCTGGCTCAAATATTGTTTGGATTTGTGAATTCTCTTGAACCAGCAAATAGTTGGAGACATATGTGCAGAAGATTGAAAGGAAAAAAAACTCTAAAGCCTGTTTTTTTCTCTCTAGTGTGAGTGATCTTTTTGTAATAGTAAATGTCATGCATGACCGCTACTCGTATTCACTGTATGTTGAGCACATAAAATGGCATGGCTTGCATAGTAAGTGAATAATTGATGGGATTCTGGTCCAGATAAACTATAGTTTGCCTCAATTTGGTCATTTCATAAATTCTTTATTTGCTTAGTTAGTTGGTAAGTTGGTAGAAAAATGGGAATTCAGGCTTTTGTGTGTTCCTCAATAGATGTAATATACTACTCACTTGGTTTCATATCATTATGCGAAAGAATTAAGTTATGTCCGCAGTAAAAAAACGCGTTTTTCAAAAGAATCCCATGATTTCAATATATTAACCTTTGATTTGAATAAGCAATAGAAAACATTGACGTATGTATGTGTACACTAACTGAACGAACATTTAGAAAAAATCTTTTACTCAAGAATTCTTTGCCAGCCAGCGCCCCATTCAAGTTAATCCAGTTTTCGTTCAAAGACAGTACATCAGGTTTGCATATATTTTTATTATTTTCTGGTGCAAAACTGACGGACTGCATTTCACGATCAGATATTTATCTAGACACAGCTACATACACAATCTAAGGTAATGTACAAACTGTACACCACATTTCGATTCATTCAACTTGTTTGAGAGTCCACACCTTGTTTTTAATATTTCCATCATCATCATCACAAAGTTCGTATGGGAGCCAATTCATTTGCTCATTATTTGTCATCTACATATTATATTAGACTGAACGACATTTTTTTCACAGACTATTCTCAAAACTATTTAGATGAGGTGAAGAAAAAAATGACAATAAAATGATCTAGTTTGACAAGGACCGCTCAATATTCCTTTGCTGTACAACTAACTAACCAACTTCAATTAACGCTTAAGTAAAACTATAAGGAATTCTTAATGCATTTTTATCCGAGTTATTGACCGCCCTTATTGTTGTTATCCTACAATCATTACTTTTACGACTTGATGTGCAAAAAAATAGACATGCCTTTATTATTATTATTCTCTGTGTGTAAGGCTTAGCGTATTTTCTTTGAGTAACTATAAGTTGGTACGGTTATTGCTCTGAGCAAAAATTGAAACGCACAAAATAGCGATCGTGCTAATAACTATTCAGTATTCGCAAAAGTTGCAAGAAATTTGATACATGAGCTTATTTTTTTAGTCACTTGACACAGAATTTTTATAGCATGTGTCTACGGAACAATAGTTAGTTTTAGTTATGATACATATTTTACATCAGCATTGTGGATACAAAAATTACCATGTTCTGTGCTAAGTTAGTCAGACAGTACAGCCCTTTGGAAACCATATAGTATCAGTGAATAAAAAACGCACTTTCAAACAACAGTCCAAAGTGGTGGAAATGGGAAACGCAACTTACACATCAGTCAAAGTCCCACACAAGGTGAGAACATTCCCTAATGATGATCAAGGTACAACCCACCAATTATGAATATGACTACTGTGGGCCCTAAACAAACGGTGGGATTTTTAATCGCACACGAATTCATCACGCCGCACGGATTCTTATATTGTAAATCTTGAAATAAGATGAAAGCTTCAGATTTTAAGCTCCAATAATAAAACATTTACTCAAGCTACAAGTAGTGCATATCCTGCAATGAGTAATTTAATTTCCATTACCCATAAAAATGTTCCATTCAACCAAATGAATTTCATCCATATAAGGTAGGTAGACTAAAATTGACAAAAAGTGTAAGCATACGAAACTAACTTAATACATACTAATGTTTCCTTTTTCTCATTAAACTATTAATCTTAGTATCGGCCACATAGTACTTTCCGTTCCGTGACTGTCGTGTAAAAAACGCAAACATTTACATAGAACATAACACTGAGTTCAGAATTGGGTACCAAAGTGCTCATTATGACAACTTTAGAGACCATAATGAGTATTGTTGCTTGTTTTCCGTGCATACAAAACACAACATGCTCAACATGAAGGGTAAGTGGGGAAAAAATTCAACTTGTACTAATGTGGAAACCATTCTCAGGTGCTTACTTATGCTATACGACTACTTTCCATATTATAAAAAGCTACAAAGAATAATCCATGTTCGTAATAATAATCATAATAATAACAGAGTGAGCCACAACCATCCGGAAAATGTAAAGACACGCAAAAGGAAAGAGAGGCTAGAATGTACGGTGATGAATAATGAACAAAAATGGTGAAAACACTAATAGCAATTTATGAATTCATGAGTGGAAGAAAGTGCAAGAAAAATTTAGGGGAACTCATATGGATTTTATCCATGTACAAACTAAATATTATGTGTCCTTATGCACAGCATTTGTAAAACACGAGAAAAACACACAAACCAACTTACTTATTAACACATGGTAAAGTACTTTACTTGGAGCCTAAGAGTTTAATCAGACAAAAAATTGAAAACATGCATGCAATGAGTTGCTTTAAAATGCACGTACCTCTTTTGTTGGACACATTTGATGGATTTTCAAGTAGTCATAGTTTGGTTGAGTACAAAACTTTGGCCACCTTATTTTCTCCTCAAAAACGTATAGCAGTAATTTCCAAGTATAAGTTGTTTCTCTATTGTTCTTACATAGTCGGCCCACTTTGTCACAGAACAGGGATATTATTATTATTCTGCAGGAATTCAGGTGTCAACTACAGCAACAGGATATTTAAATGAACCGTGTTCCCTAGCAGTTGCTTTTAATAGCTACCACTGAAAAAAAAGTTACAACGACACCAATAAATGGAAATGTTTCACTTCTTAATGCATACACGCACTCACTGGAAAACATATACGGCTTCCTTTTTTTGTCCCTAGATAAGTTAGTAGATATGTTAATGCATGCATGGACAAATGGCAATTTTCACATTTCCTGCTTCCACTTTCGGCAAATCAATATGAACATGAATTCCGGTGGTGAACACTAAAAAAAATCCTACAAATGGGATTACGTCCCTGATATGGTCTGTATTACGATAAGAGCTCAATAATTGAGTCACACTTGTTTTCTGCCACTTTCATGTAATAAACACTATATTGCTCCACTAGGCAAGTTTATTCGGAAACAGGGAAACTAATACAGTCCTGTCCCATTTATCCTTTTTTTACATAGTGTAAATGTTGATTGCACTAGGACACGGAATCCATACAAAATTCACTCATTTATATTCAATTCAGGTGAGCCACTTTTTTCACTAGTCGTTTCCTGAAACCAGGAAATTATAATCATTCACGTTTCCAGTCAGTTCTCAAGTTGCCCTTTTACGGGTGAAATGACTTTGTTTATTTTTCTCACCACTTGAGCTATACACATAGTACAAGTTGTTCCCAAAGCTTTTACCGAAATGAGGAAACTCACTCATGCATACAGGCTCACTTTTTTGGGGGAGTGGTTCCACACTAAAACGGTTGGAGAAAGGCTCCACACACTTGTAGAGTTTCACTAGTCAAATCTCACCCAAAAACTGACTTACTGTCTCCCTGTATACAGTCAATTCAGTTTCTCATACACTCTATTAATCGTTTCTTTCACTATCACTAACTAACTAACTAACTAGCTAACCAGTAACTAACACACCTACTAATGAATCAGTTGACACTGCTGTCAGTCAAGTACACATGTACTAACAACTCCACATACGCACAACAACATACAACAAATGTCACACGTATACTACTCACAAGCAATAGTATTCGTGTACTTTATATTAGTCCAGTCAACTGACTGGTCAATGAAAACTTAAACTCTGTAACTAACTAACTAACTAACTGCGACAATAAACTTTTTCTTTTCGGAGAAAGGTGCATGTATATATGTGTTTTGCCTGGGACGCAGGAAGAGATGGTTGTGGGCTGTTGCAACTCTCACACAAAACTGGGGAATACTAAGACCGTTTTTTGGGGCGAGAAGAGTTGCATCTACCAGCAAACGGTGGTGGCTCTTTATTAATGCGAGAGTACTGTAGTGAGTAACTAACTTACACGTATGTAGTAGTAGTAGTGTTAGTGTGTCTGTCTGGGCCTTGAGCTTTTTTACTATTTAGTTAGTTAGTTAGTTACTTACTTAGCTGCTTACTCACTTTGATCATTTCGTTGGGAGTTTGTAACGTAGGTATATATATGTGTAGTTTTCGTATTCCACTACTGCATATTGGTACACACACATTACACAGTCTGGGATGGTTAGTTGTCCTATGTGAGATGAAGTTAGTTATGTTGAGTTAGTTTGTACGTAAATGTGGGAAACAGATACATATCCTTAGTACGTAAAAACGTAGTGTATTTGGTACATACATACATTATAAATGAGGCAGGGCAACCACCAAAGTTTTTGAGGAATCGTTTGGTTGGAGAGAGCTATGAGTTTGGGGACGGGTGCAATAGGCAAGGAACTCCACTCAAAACTCAACCCTTTTCCCCCTGGTTTTTGAGTAAAATATAAAAGTTGGTGTTTTCATCCACTTTTGGCTTACTTGCTGCATGAGCAATATGATGAAATGAAGGCTCCCCTTGCTCAAACTTTTCATTACTTTCCACAGCTGCTTTGCATATCCGCTTTATTGAGTCCGAGTATGAAGAATGCGATTATAGAGTTTTTTTAGTCAGTTTGATGGATCATTGGAGTTGGTAATATAGAGATAGTATGGAATTTTTAGATGAGTTGATGAGCAAGGGTGAGTTATGAAATAATATGGAAAGGACGGAATACTACTATGGATTCTGAATAGGTAAGGGTTCTATTTTCGTTATTTTAGGTTTTCAATATGATGCAGTAGCTGTATCCAAGATTGCATTTTTGATGGACGATTAAGCGATAAATACGAACTAGCAAGAAAAATTCAGTATTTGGAAGATAACGCATTCAATTTGATTGAAGGTAGTATTTAGTTAGTACAATGAACTTTAAATAGTAATACTAACTAACTATACTATAGGAATATGAATTATTATTGTGTTTTAAGGCATGAAAGGCAAATAAATTATAACTTACGGTGGTGCGATGATTTGAACGATGAAGCAAAATAGTTGTAGGTAGACACTTTACATTATACAGTCATTTGTCTGTAGTATTAAGTAAGCACTCATTATTATTACAGGGAAGTCATAAGTACAACAAAAGAGTGGATATGTCAGCAATGTAATATGATGTGGTGGTGTACTTGATTGAACTCATAGCTCACCCTAACCAAAATATATTTTAATGTAGGCTGGTTGCTCGCATAAGTTTGTTAGCAACTAACTTGACTTTACATTCGTTGGTACTATGTATGCGTTAAATTATTGACAGAGCTATATTCGCACTTCACAAATGACATTATCATTAGCGTCTTGTCTTATTGATGAGTTGGTGGAAAATATCTATTGTGCTATACCTTAAAGCATTCAAGTCCAATTATCGGAATCTATTGTTGGATCATTTTTTGTAACTTTATATTTAAGAATGGAACGTTTCTTTGAATCAACAATTCAATAAGGCATTTATTTTTGCCAGTTAGTTAGGCTAGATTTACTTTAATATTTACTGTTACGAAACAATAAGATGTATTGATACCACTAAATAGGAGCAGAAATAATTTATTGGATTGATCTGATTTTTTAATAAAGAATATGTAATCTGTATTTGTGATTTTCTTCCACGAAATTGCCACTTTGTATTAGTGATTAATTTCATGAAACTACTATTTTGGATGCTGATAGTATTTGGAATTTCAGTTTTTTCCACAACTAATATCAGTTAAATACAAACGTAATTAGCAGCGCTTAGAGCAATATGGTAAAAAATGAAAAAACTATTTCAGGGACAAACGAAATTCCTTAATTAACTAACGTACTTACTTTATGTGGTTCCCGAGATGCAATGCTTTCCAATTGAATTGCTTGCCTGCATTGCCACGTACACGATAAACTGGTGAGGATAAACGATTGCCAGTCTTTGTTCCTCATTTTCTTTTCTTTTCCCTTTCTTTTTGACTGATTCTTTTTAAAGGAACATCTCCTTATTCGTTCTCATGAAGATGATTGGTGATGCTGAACAAAACGCCACCACTATGTACATCTGCATAAGACTTGGAATTGAAACTCCCTTAAAAGATGTAATCAAAACAAATCCGATGATTGATGATGTTTCTTTTTTGTGTGTGTACGAATTGGATACTAACTATATAGTATCCATCTTTAATGTTTTCCAAGTAAATGAGCAAACTACATGTGAGTCTTAACTAACTATTTAACAATATGTAAAAGAGCAAGCCGACTCTGTATGTATACTATTTGTGGCTGACAGATAGACATTCTCACTGTAAATGGGATTCTCTTTTCTTTGGTTATGGTAGAGGAGCATTCAAATCAATTCTTGCATTTCTTAAAACATTCTTTTTAGTCAGCATATACTTTTAGATACGAGGAAAAAACGTTCTTTTCAGATTTCATATGCCATCACTAAATATCACAATGTGTAGCTAGTTAGTTGACTGTAGAATAGTATGGACAGATGCTAAAGTTAGTTCATATGTCGCTATGATAAGTATTTAGCACTGGTAGGTAGACAGTTAGTTAGTTAG
>Ga0210040_10006849_pt1 | contig 14002 bp, 11 predicted proteins | sample CryGeyCG12114_NA_FD_185462 | JGI IMG/M metagenome (GOLD analysis project Ga0210040, IMG submission 185462) | Groundwater microbial communities from aquifer - Crystal Geyser CG19_WC_8/21/14_NA (SPAdes) (version 2) | ecosystem: Environmental > Aquatic > Deep subsurface > Groundwater | place: USA... | reverse complement strand
GCTCGCGGAACAGAAAGAACAACGGCGCCAGCAGCAAACCCGGTACGCCGACGATCATGAAGGCCGCCTGCCAGGGCTCGAAGCCTGCCAGCAGGCCGGTGCGCAGCAGCGGGGCCGTGCTCAGCCAGGCCAGCAGGCTGCCCCCGCCGATGAAGGCCAGCCCCTGGCCGATGGGTGCACTCAGCAGGAAGCCGCTCACGGGCCGGCCAAGCCGCTCGGGCGGGAAATGGTCGCTCAGCATCGAGAGCGCGGCGGGCGTCAGGCTCGCCTCGCCGACCGCCACGCCGATACGGGTGAGGAACAATTGCGTGTAACTGCGCGCCAGCCCGGACGCCATGGCGAACAGGCTCCACAAGACGAGTGCGGTGCCGATGATGATTTTCCGGCTGCTATTGTCGGCCAGTCGGCCGATGGGGATGCACGCGAGAACGTAGAAGATCCCGAATGCCAGGCTTTGCAGCATTCCGAACTGCGTATCGTTGAGGGCGAACTCGGCCTTCAGTGGCTCGACCATCAGATTGATGACCGTCCGGTCGAACTGCGAGACAATTGATGCAAGCGCGAGCAGGACGACAAGCAGCCAGCCGCGCCGCCGACTCGGCCAGGGCGTCTCGGTATTCTGGAGATCGTGCGACTGCGTCGCCATGCAGTTTCTCCCCGGCCAGCAGCTTTAGTGTGCGATGTTACCGTTCACACGCACGTTAGCGGCTTGCCACCTCAACGCAAGTGGGCCAATTCAGCGAGCACGCTGGCTAGTTGCTCCGCCGTCGTCAGCGTTCCGTCCAGCACAAGCCCGGCCTCGTCGGCTTGCAGGTTTTCCAGGATCGCGACTTGGTCATCGACTAGGCTGACCGGCATGAAGTGTCCGCGGCGGCTGGTAACACGGCGGTGAAGTTCGTCACGCGAGACCTTGGGCTCCACGAACAGCACGTTGGGGGCACTGGATCGTAGACGGTCCCGGTAGGCACGCTTCAGGGCCGAGCAGGTGACGATCGGCTGCGGTGTAGTGCGGAGGGCTTCGCCAACCGCATCGAGGAACGGGATGCGATCAGTGTCGGTCAAGGCCTGACCGCGCGCCATCCGTTCGCGGTTCGCAGGCGGATGCAGGTCGTCGCCTTCGATGTAGGGGCGCCCGAGTGCTTGGGCGAGCAGGACCGCCAGCGTGGTTTTGCCGCTTCCGCTCGGCCCCATCACGACGATCGGCCGGTTCACCGGTCTGCCTCGCCGAGATCAAACAACCGCATGTATTCGGCGCTGTCGGCAGCGCCTAGGCCGCCGGCCACCAACATGCGGTGAAGATCGGCAACCAGCGAGGTGAGCGGCAACGGCACGCGCAATGCCAGGGCCGAGGCTTGGGCGGTCTCCAAGTCCTTGAGCATGTTATCAATGCGGCCCGTCGGGCTGAAATCACGTCGGGCCATCTTGCCCATGAACTCCTGCAGGATGCGCGAATCTGCGCGTCCGCCGGCCAGCGCCTCGGGTATGGTCGCGGCATCGATGCCGTTGGCCTCGGCGAAGCGCACAGCCTCGGCCACGGCGAGGAAATTGAGGGCGCACAGGATCTGGTTGACCAGCTTGACCGTCTGCCCGGCGCCCGCAGGGCCCATGTGGGTGATGCGCGCGGCGAGCTTCTCGAGCACCGGGCGAGCCGCCGCGACATCGCCCGGCTCGCCGCCGATCATCAAGGTCAGCTCGCCCCTGTCGGCCGCAGGCGCGCCGCCGGATAGCGGAGCGTCCACCCAGCGCATACCGCTCGCCTCGGACAGGCGGGTGGCCATGGCCGCCGTTCGGGCTGGATCGATGCTCGACATGTCGATCAGCAGCTTACTCGGCGCGCCCGCCTCCACGATGCCGCCGGGGCCAAAGACGGCGGCCTCCACTACCTCTGCGGTGTTCAGGCTGGTGATGACGAATTCGGCCTCCTGCGCGGCGGCGCAGGCGGAGGGATGGCGCGCCGCGCCCCGCTCGGCGAGCGCCGTCATCGCTTCGGGCCTGGGATCGAACAGGTGGACCTCGACGCCAATGGCGAGCAGGCGGCCCGCGATGGCCGTCCCCATGATTCCGATACCGACGACCGCAACCCTCACCGGCGGTCGGCCACCGATGCCCGCTCAAGCAATTCGAGGCCGACGTCGATCACCCGCGAGGGCTCGCGCTCCTCAGCATCAAGCACTTCCATGATCATCCGCCCCGCGCGGCCGCCCAGTGCGGTGAAATCCACATGGATGGTCGTCAGCGCCGGATTGAACTCCCGCCCGATCTCGAAGTCGCCGAACCCCATCACGGAGATGTCGCCCGGAACCGTCATTCCGCGGCGCTGGCACTCCATGATCACGCCCACCGCCGACAGATCGGATACGGCGAACACCGCCTCGACATCGCTCGCCCGCCGCAGCAGCTCGCCCAAAGCGGCCGTCCCATGCGAGAAGCTGACCGGGGCGACGCCGTGGCGGAGCACGAGATCTGTGGCAATCCCGGCGAAGGCGAGCTCGTCTTCGAAGCCGCGCATGCGTTCCTCACCGCGGTGGTCGACGACATCGCCAACATTGCTGGCGGCGACCGCGCCGATGCGCTTGAACCCGCGGCCCATCAGGTAGCGCGCGGCCGTGCGCCCCACCTGGTAATTGGAGAAGCCGATTGCATGGTCGATCGGCTGTTGCGGCACGTCGGCGATTTCGATCACCGGGATGTCGGCGGCGATCAGCAGCCGCGAAGCGTTGCGCCGGTGCACCGCGCCGGTCAGCACGATCGCCTCGGGCCGGCGCGCCAGCAGGTTGCGCAGCTGCCGCTCCTCCTCGGCCATGTCGTACTCGGTGTAGGCGATCAGCAGATGGTAATCGGCTTCGCGCAACACCTCGGTGAGGCCATGCGCCACGGCGGCGAAGTTGGCGTTGGTCAGCGTCGGCAGGATCAGGGCGATGAAGCCGGTACGCCGGCTCGACAGGCCGCCGGCAGCCTTGTCCGGCACATAGCCAAGGTCGACGATGGCTTGGCGGACGCGCTCGCGCGTGGCGGGCAGCACCAACTCGGGAACGCTCAGCACCCGCGACACGGTCATCCGGGAGACGCCGGCGAGCTGCGAGACCTCACGGATCGTAGGCCGTCGCGATCCGCCATGGCGCTTGCGCGAGCCCTGGACGGCCGCCTCGATGCCCTGCTCCTCCGCCATTTGCCAGCCAGCCCCGCGCTCCATGGAAAGACTGCTCCCTATCAACCTGCGCGCGCTTGCAACAGCGGGCGCATGCGCCTGTTCTCAGCGGGCGCCGCCCTCGCTGATGTAATGGTAGAAGCGTCCGTCCAGGTGCTGCATCAGCTCCATGGTCATCGCGCGGGCCTGGTCCCGGATCGGCGAGGCGAGTGCTTCGGCCATGGCGGCGCGGGAGGGATAGTCGACCTGCTGGAGCAGAACGATCGGGTGGGCGCCCTCGTCGGCCTCGTCGAGGCGAAACCAGCGCACATCCAACGCATGCGGGAACTGGCGCCACAGCGGCGCGAGGCGCTCCTCGACCAGCGCGAAGAATCGCGCCCCACCATCCGGTCCGAACGTCCCTTCGAACACCGCTGTGCGCGTCAGCATCAGGCCGGCTCGCTCAAGGCCAGGTGGAGCTTGACCACCTTTGCTCGGTCGCCGGCACGCTCGAGCGCGGTTGCGGCTTGGCCGAGTGGGTAGGTGCCCGACAGGATGGGCGTGACATCGATCACCCCGCGCACGATCAGGTCGACCGCGAGGCGGAACTCGTCGTGCGCGCGGAAGGCGCCCACCAGCTCGATCTCGCGCGATTGCAGGAAGTTCAGCGGGATGGCGGTGGTGCCGGGCGGCATCATGCCCACCTGCACGATCCGACCGCCGCGGCGCATCACCGGGAACAGCGACTGCAATGCCGCCGACGATCCTGAAGCCTCGAAGGCGACGTCGAACTCGCCTTCCTCGGCGGCCAGACGGGCCAAGCCTGCGGGATCCGTGAGCACGTTGACTACCCCGGTAGCGCCCATGTGGGCAGTTGCGATGGCCAGCGGCGCGTCCTCGATATCGGTCGAAACGACCGCGCGCGCGCCTGCCAGCGCCGCCGATCGCGCCGTCAGGAGTCCGATGGGCCCCGACCCGCTGACCAGCACCCGCTTGCCCAGCAGGTCGCCAGCGCGGACCACGGCATGCAGCCCCACCGAGAGCGGCTCGGCTACCGAGAGGCGCAAGAGGTCGGTCTCAGCCGGCACGGGTACGACCTGGTCCTGCCGCAGGATCAGGTGCTGGCTGAAACCGCCCTGAACATGCGGATAGCGACCCGCGCTGCCCAGGAAGAACATGTTCTCGCAAAGATTGCTGCGCCCGTTTCGGCAGTAGGAGCAGCCAAGGCATGGTCGGCTGGGATCGAGTGCCGCCTTCATCCCGGGCTCCAGCCCCGTGACCGCGCTGCCGAGCTCGACGACCGAGCCGGAGATCTCGTGGCCCAGCGTCATCGGCTCGCGCAGAGCGAAATCGCCGACCGCGCCACGATGGAAATAATGCAGGTCCGAGCCGCAGATCCCGCCGAAGGCGACGGCGACGCGCACCTCATCGGGTTTGAGGGCGCGTTCTTCGACCGTCTCGATCCGCAGATCCTTCGCCCCGTGACATACCGCCGCCAGCATAGCTCACCCTTCCTCCGAAATTCTGGTATCGATACCACCGGAAAGAGGCACTGACAACGGATGGCAGTGAGAGCTCGCGGGGAAGCCTCGTGAATTAGCGGTAGACATTGGAACTGCCATGATGATACCGATACCACAACAACATCACTGGCGCGGCGAATAGATCGATCGTGACCGAGCTGGAAGGGAAGGAATGGCCATGCAGCGCTCAGGCAAGCCGAAAGCCCGGCTTACCGTACTGACCATCGGAACCGCACTCGGCACGCTCGCGATGTCGAGCGCCGCGCTGGCGCAGGATGCCGCGCAGAGCATCGCCGCGGCTGAGGCTGAGACCCAGATCGTCGTCACCGGCAGCCGCGTGGCCCGCGATGGCTCGCGCGCGCCGACGCCCGTGACGGTGGTCAGCGCCGAGCGGCTCGAGCAGCGCGCCATCACCAATGTCGGCGAGGCGCTCAACGAATTGCCCTCGTTCCGCGCGCTCGTCACGCCCGCGACGCAGCAGGCGGTGGGCGGCAATGTCGGCGCCCGCATCCTCGACCTGCGCGGACTTGGCGCTACCCGCACGCTGGTGCTGGTGGACGGCAAGCGCTTTGTGCCCTCGACAACCCAGGGGACGATCGACGTCAACCTGATCCCCAGCTCGCTCGTCTCGCGTACGGAAGTCGTGACCGGCGGCGCTTCGGCCGCTTACGGCTCGGACGCGGTCGCAGGCGTCGTCAACTTCATCCTTGATCGTGACCTCCAGGGCCTCAAGGCCTCGGTGCAGTTCGGCGTCGCCCAGGAGGGCGATTACGCCAGCCAGAACGTCCAGCTTGCCTACGGCCAGTCCTTCAGCGGCGGGCGCGGCCACTTCATGATCGCCGGCGAGTTCGACAATGCGGAGGGCCTGGGCGATTGCTACACGCGCGACTGGTGCCCCACCGAGCAGCTGATCGGCAACACGCCCGCGGGGGCCGGCGGCCTGCCCGCCAGCATCCGCGGCGGCCCGGCTGGGACGGGCACGCTCTCTTCGGGCGGGCTCATCATTGCCAATTCGGGCCCGCTACGCGGCTTGGCGTTCAACCGCGATGGCTCCACCTTTGTCTACGACTACGGCACGATCTACGGCACCGATCCATCCCCGCTGTTCACGCAGGGCGGCACGGAATCGGTGCGCAACGGCTTCCTCTCCGGCATCCTGCTTAGCCCTCCGGTTGAGCGGATCGTCGGCTACGCGCAGGCCTCGTGGGAGTTCTCCGACGCGCTGGAGGCCAGCCTCGACCTCTCTTATGGCCGCGTCGATGGCACGGTGATCGGCTCGGTGGCGCGGGCCACGGTCAACATCGACCGCGACAATGCCTTCCTTCCAGCCAGTGTCGCGGCGATCCTGGATGCCAACGCGCTCCAATCGTTCACGCTCGGCCGCGCCTTCATCGATCTGGGCGGCTCGGTCAACGAAGCCCGCAACGAGACCTATCGCGCCGTGTTCTCGCTGGAAGGGCAGATCAATGACGCCTGGCAGTGGGACGCCTACTATCAGTACGGACGCAATGAATTCGAGCAGGTCTATACCGGCAACGTGGTCAATACCGGCGCCTTCCCGCGGGTCGCAAACGCGGTCGATGCGGTGCGCGTGGGCAACCAGGTGCTCTGCCGCATCAATGCCGATGCGATCGCCACGAATGACGATCCGGCCTGCCAGCCGCTCAACATCTTCGGCGCGGGCAACGTGTCGGACGCCGCGCGGGCCTATGTCGCACCCTCGGGCTTCCAGACCACCGACACCACTCAACACGCTGTGGCGGCCAAATGTTACCGGCTCGCTCTTCACCCTACCTGGAGGCGATTTCGCCATCGCGGCAGGCGGCGAATACCGGCGCGACGAGGCCGAAGGCACTGCCGATGCCTTGTCGACCGCCAACGCATTCTGGTCGTTCAACGGCAAGGCGGTGAACGGCACGATCGAGGTCGTCGAAGGTTACATCGAGGCGACTGCACCCATCCTCAGCGGCCTCAGCTTCGCCGAGACGCTCGAGCTGAACGGCGCAGTACGCCAGACGCATTATTCCCGCTCCACGCCCGGCCAGAGCGCGACCGAGGTGGACGCGACCACCTGGAAGGTCGGCGCCGTCTATGCCCCCATCGAGGAGCTGCGCTTCCGCGCCACCCGCTCGCGCGACATCCGCGCGCCCAATTTGAACGAGCTGTTCGGCCCGGTCACTCTGGGCCGCACCACGGTGCTCGATCCGGCGAACAACGGCGCGCAGATCCAGGTCGATGCCTTCTCGGGCGCCAACCCGCAGCTCGAGCCGGAAAAAGCCGATACGTGGACCGTAGGTGTGGTGCTGGCGCCGAGCTGGGGCTTCACCGATGGTTTCCGCCTCTCGGTCGACTATTACGACATCGACCTTGGCGGTGCGATCTCCACCCTCGGCTCGCAGGTACTGGTCGATCGCTGCGCCGCCGGGCAGACCGAACTGTGCCAGTACGTCGTGCGCAACGCTGCAGGTACGCTGGTCAATGTCAGCGACGTGCTGCAGAACGTCAGCGCAATCACCAATCGCGGCATCGATTTCGAGGCGAGCTATGCGACCGGCATGGGAGCTCTGGGCAATCTCGATTTGCGCCTTCTGGCCACTCGCTATTTGGAACTGACCATCGGGGGCGTCGATCGTACCGGCCAGACCGGCTATCGGCCAGGCACCGTCACCGGCGTTCCCGACTGGATCGTTGATGGCAACATCGTCTGGTCGGTCGGCGATTTCTCGCTCAATGCGCACGGCAAATACATCCCGGAGGGCATCTTTGACACCACGCTGCTCGGCCCCGAGGATGACGGCTATGCGCCGACCTTGGCGAACAGCGTCAACTCCAACCGGGTCGACAGCGCCTTCTATCTCGATCTCGGCGCCACGCTGGAGGTGGACGAGCGGGCCGAAATATTCGCTGTCGTCAACAATGTGCTCGACAGCGATCCCCCGCTCGCCGCCAGCGCCCAGGGCGCGACCAACCAGGTCTATTTCGATCCCGTAGGCCGCTCCTTCAAGATCGGCGCGCGCCTGCGCCTGTGACCCAGCTCATTCAAGGAAGACGAAATCTCATGGCCAAGAAGTCCATCCGGCAGGTTCTTGAGGAGGCGAATGCGTGCGTCGTGGCGCCCTGCGTCTACGATTGCGCTTCGATGCGCGCGGTGGAGATGGTCGGCTTCCCGGCGGCGATGCTCTCGGGCGGCGAGGTCTCGATCGCGATGAACGGCGTGATCGACTATGGCTTCTCCAACCTGACCGACATCGAATGGATCTGCAGCCGCATCACCCAGACCAACGGCATCCCGCTCGCCGCTGATATCGAGGATGGGTTCGGCGGCCCGCTGGCCGTATATCGCAGCACCAAGCGTATGATCGCTGCCGGGGCAACCGCATTGCAGCTGGAGGACTCGGGCGACATGGAGGCGTCCACCACCCTGTTACCGCGCGAGAAATACTACGAGAAGGTGCGCGCGGCGCTTGCGGCGATGGAAGGTTCGGACTGCATCCTCATCGCTCGCACCAATGCCGATCCCGACACCGAGATGGACGAAGGCTGCGAGCGGATGCGCGCCTCTGTCGAGATGGGCGCCAGGATGAGCACGGTGGTGCGCATCTCCACGCTCGATCATGCCAAGTACGTGGCGGACAAGGTACCCGGCTGGAAGATGTTTCCCGACGTGCGCGACGTAGATGGCAAGCCGGGGGTAACGGTTGACGACATCTACCCTCTCGGCTTCAACTTCCTCACCATGCACTACACACTCAAGGCGGCGATGGACGGCATGCTCGAGCATGGCCTCAAGAACTTCGCCCAGCAGGGCTGCCACTACACCTGCCAAAAGCAGGACGCGACCGGCATCATGGGCATGAGCGCCACCCCGCTGTTCGATCCCCACAGCTACATGGAGCTGGAAAGCCGCTTCGGAGGCGAGCGCAAGGACTTCACCATCGTCGGCAACGCCGTGGAGGATTTCCCGCAAGGCTTCGTCCGCACCTCCATCGACGACCGGCTCTGACGGACGCCTTGCAGGACAAGTTCAGCCTCGCGGGTCGCACGGCCCTCGTCACCGGCGGCTCGCGCGGGATCGGCTATGCCATCGCCGAGGGCCTCGCTGGTGCGGGGGCCGCGTTGATCCTCAACGGTCGCAGTCCGGAGACGCTGGAAGCGGCGGCAGCGCAGCTCGCGGCCGGCGGCGCCACGGTCTCGACCGCCGCCTTCGACGTGAGCGATGCGGCGCAGGTGCGCGAGGGCGTCGCCCACCTCGGCGCGGCCGGCACCCAGATCGATATTCTCGTCAACAATGCCGGCATCCAGCGCCGCGCGCCCTTGCACGAATTCGCCGACGAGGATTGGCACGCACTGATGCGCACCAATCTCGATAGTGTGTACTTCGTCAGCAAGGCCGTCGTTCCGCAGATGATCGAGCGGGGGAAGGGCAAGATCATCAACATCGCCAGCGTCCAGGCGGAACTCGCCCGCCCCACCATCGCCCCCTACACCGCTTCCAAGGGCGCTGTGCGCAACCTGACGCGCGGGATGTGCGCGGACTGGGCGCCCTTGGGCATTCAGGTCAACGCCATCGCGCCTGGCTACTTCGACACCCCGCTCAACAAGGCGCTGGTGGAAGACCCAGCCTTCGACACCTGGCTGCGCGGCCGCACGCCCGCCGGGCGTTGGGGGCGGCTTGAGGACCTCCAGGGCATCGCCGTACTACTCGCCTCCTCCGCCTCCGACTACATCAACGGCCAGACCATCTTCGTCGATGGCGGCATGACGGTCGCGGTATGAGCGCGCTCCGCCCACTAGCCCTCCAGCTGTGCCCGCTCTCGCCGGCGCTCGAGCAGGGCCTCGCCGAGCTGTTCGAGGTCGCCCGATGGTTCGAGCTTAGCGCAGAGAGGCAGGCACAGTTGCTGCCCGCTCGCGCCAGCGAAGTGCGCGCCGTGGCGACCGGTGGCCACATCGGCTGCCCGCCCGAACTGCTGGAGCAGCTTCCCGAGCTCGGCATCATCGCCATCAACGGGGTGGGCTATGACAAGGTAGACCTCGCCGAAGCCCGTGCCCGGGGCGTGAGGGTGACGATTACGCCCGACGTCCTCACTGCCGATGTCGCCGACCTTGCCGTTGGCCTCGTAATCGATCTCCTGCGCGGCATCACGCCGGGCGACCGCCACGTGCGCGATGGGCTCTGGCCGGCGGGCGAGCGGCCGCTGATGCGCCGCGTCACCGGCCGCCGCTTCGGGGTCGTGGGTCTCGGGCGGATCGGCCGCGCGATCGCCGATCGCCTCGCGGTGTTCGGCCCCGTGCGCTATCACGGCCCCTCGCCCAAGGACGCGCCCTTTCCCTACGAGCCAGACCTGCTCGCGCTCGCCGCCTGGTCCGAGGTGCTCGTGATCGCCTGCAAGGCCAACGCCGCCACGCGCGGGCTGATCGACGGCTCCGCGCTGGCCGCGCTCGGGCCGCAGGGCAGTCTCGTCAACGTCGCGCGCGGATCGGTGGTTGACGAGCCAGCGCTCATAGCCGCGCTCGCTGAAGGCGCCATCGCCAGTGCCGCGCTCGACGTCTTCGCCGACGAGCCGCGTGTGCCCCAAGCGCTTATCGACAGCGACCGGGTGCTGCTCACCCCCCATATCGCCAGCGCCACCGCCGAGTGCCGCGGCGCAATGGCGGAGCTGGTGCTCGCCAATCTGCGCGCCTTCCTGGCTGGTGAGCCCCTGCCGAGCGCCGTCGCGTGAGCGATGTGGCTGGCCGGGCGGCGATCATCACCGGTGCGGGCAGCGGCATCGGCCGTGCCGCAGCGCTGTCGCTGGCCAAGCGGGGCTACCGCCTCGTCCTCGCGGGGCGGCGCATTGCCGCGCTCGAAGAGACGGCAGCGCTGGTGGACGGGCGCGCAGAGGTAGCCGCCCGGTCTACCGACGTGAGCGACGCCGCCTCGGTCGCATCCCTGTTCAATCACGCTGTCCAGCGGTTCGGCCGGGTCGACCTGCTGTTCAACAATGCCGGCGTCAGTGCGCCGCCAGCGCCGATCGAAGACGTCGACGAAGCCGATTGGCGCAAGGTCGTCGACATCAACCTGACAGGCGCCTTCCTCGTCCTCCAAGCCGGTTTTCGCACTATGCAGCGCCAGTCTCCCCAGGGCGGCCGGATCATCAACAACGGCTCCATCGCCGCCACCACGCCGCGCCCCAATTCGGTCGCCTACGCCTGCAGCAAGCACGCCATTCTCGGGCTCACGAAGGCCGCGTCGCTGGAAGGCCGCAAGTTCGACATCGCCTGCGGGCAGATCGATATCGGCAACGCCGCCAGCACAATGGGCAGCACGGCCGCCGCCGGCATGTTGCAGGCGGATGGCACGATCAGGACGGAGCCGCTGATGTCGCTCGAGCATGTCGGCGAGGCAGTCGCCTACATGGACAGCCTGCCGCTAGAGGCGAATGTCCAGTTTCTGACGGTGATGGCCACGAAGATGCCTTTCGTCGGGCGTGGCTAGCCGCCGAGCGACTCACTTAACGCTCGACACTCGAGTGATGGCGGGCGTCGCAGTCGTTCGACAGCGCCCAACGGACGTTTTGCCGATAGAGAACCACTTTCGACACCCGCCATCGTTTGCTACATGATAGCGATATCACGCTGCTAGAGCACTTGGGCGTGCAGCTAAACAATGGTGGCGATGCCGCCGGTTGACATGCACGCCCGACTCAGATGATACCGGTCCCATAAAACAAAATGGGGAGAGCGGTAGTGAAGCGGATCGTAGCGCTTGGTGCATCCGTCGTCGTAATGTTTCAGGCGGGCGGTGCCTGGGCGCAGACCACGCTGGACAGCACCTCGTCCGAGCCCGCAGCCGACCAGGCGGCGATCGGCGACATCATCGTCACCGCCCAATTTCGCGAGCAGAGCGTGCAGGACACGCCGTTGGCCATCACCGCGGTGGATAGCGAGATGCTGGAGGCGCGCAGCCAGACCGATCTGGCGCAGGTCGCCAACCAGGCGCCCTCGGTCACGCTCAAGTCACAGAGCGCGGTGTTCGGCCCCGCGCTCGGCGCCAATATCCGCGGCATTGGGCAGTACGATCCGAGCCCGGCGGTGGAACCGGGCGTCGGCCTGTATGTCGACGATGTATACTATGCAACGCTGACCGGGTCGGTGCTCGATCTCATCGATGTTGACCGCGTGGAGATCCTGCGCGGACCGCAGGGAACCCTGGCCGGCCGCAACTCGATCGGCGGTTCCATCAAGCTCTACTCGCGCAAGCCTACCGGAGAGGGCGGCGGCTTCCTGACCGCCACCTACGGCAGCCGCGACCGGCTCGACCTGCGCGCCGCCGCCGATTTCGCGCTGGCCGACAACCTGTTCGCGCGCATATCGGGCATTTCGCGCCAGCAGGAAGGCTATGTCGAACGGCTAGACTTCGGCTGCGTCCACCCGCCCGGCAGCGTGCTCAACCCACAGCCCGGCGCAATCCCGGCCCTGCCCAGCGCCGACGCGGATTGTGTCGTTGCCCTCGATGGCGGCATCAACACGCAGGCGGTGCGCGGTCAGCTGCGGTTCGACGATGGCGGCGCGGTCGAGGTCAACCTTATCGGGGACTACACCCGCGAGAACCGGACCCCGGCCGCGGAGGTGCTGGCCTTTGCCGGCAATCTCGGCCCCTGGGTCGGCGGGACGCAGATCTCGGTTCCTTTCGACTCGCGGTTCATTTGCGGCAAGTTCTGCAACTACGCCAACTACTACAACCCGGGCGACATCTGGACGGGCCTCTTGGCGCCCGGCACGCCGGTGAACGAGACCCGCCCCGATCCGACGTCGCGGTTCGAGGGCTGGGGCGTCTCAGGCCAGGTGGAGGTTGACCTGGGGCAAGGCTTCGGCCTCACCTCGATCACCGCCTACCGCGCCTATGATAGCTCCTTCGGCAATGACAACGACCTAAGTCCCGTGCCCAACTCGGCACAGGAGATCGATCTCGATTTCTGGTCGGTGACGCAGGAGCTGCGCCTGAGTGGCTCAATCGGCTCACTGGTCGACTTCACCGTGGGCGGGTTCTACCTCGATCAGCGCACCATTAACGGCGCGGTGCTCGATCTGCGCTTCACGCCCTTCCCGCTTCAGTTCGTGCAGCGCGATCCGGTCGACGCCGACACGATTGCGGGCTTCGGCCAGGTCATCTTCAACCTTGCCGACCAGTTCACCGTCATCGGCGGGCTACGCTACAGCAAGGAAAGCAAGAGCTACACCTTCATCCGGCGCAATTACGACGGCACCCTGAACCCATTCGTCAACCCGCCCGGCAACCCGATCGACGGCCGATCCGAGACCTACGAGGGAGACCAGGTGGACTACCGCCTGGCCGCGCAATACGAACTGACGCCCGAGATCATGGGCTATGCGCAGGTCGCCACGGGCTTCAAGGGTGGCGGCGTGAACCCTCGCCCCTTCAGCGTCTTCCAGGTGGTGCCCTTCGAGCCGGAGACGGTGACGTCCTATGAGGTGGGCCTCAAGACCGATCTGTTCGACCGCCGCTTACGGCTCAACCTTGCGGCCTACAAGTCCGACTACAACGACATTCAGCTGACCCTGCTCAACTGCCCGCAGTTCACCGACCCGAGCACGACCGCCGACGACAACGGGCCGTGCCAGGTCACCGCCAATGCCGGCGATGCGGACATCTCCGGGTTCGAGATCGAGGCGCTGCTGCGGCCTGTTCCGGACCTGATGATCGATGCAGGGCTCAGCTATACGCATTTCGAATATACCAGCATCAATCCCTTGGCTGGAGGGCCGGGCAACCCGAGCGGACCGCAGCTCGACGACGTCGCGCCCTACACGCCGGAGTGGAAGTGGAGTGTCGGTTTCCAGTACGAGATCGCCTTGGGCGCCGCGGGCTCGCTGACTCCCCGCTTCGATGTGGCCTATCAGAGCTCCGCCTACGCGAACCCGGCGAACAACCCGCTCGAGCTGATCCCGGCCTACACGCTGGCCAACGCACGATTGACCTGGCGCAACCAAGAGCGTGATCTCGAGATATCGGGCGAAGTGACCAATCTCACGGATGAGTATTACTTCCCCACCGTGTTCGATAACTCACTCAATTCGGGATACGCAACGCGGCAGATCGGCCGCCCGCGGGAATGGGCATTGACCGTGAAAAAGCTTTTCTGATCGCCTGCAGAACGGGCCCGCGTTGAGCTACGCAATGATCGTGCCACGTGGCCTGTTGGCGCTCGCAGCCGCGTCCGGGTTTCTCCTGTGGGGATGCGCGCCTCCCGCCGTGGGGCGGACATCACTCGCGGCGGCGCAGCCGATCGAGGTGACGCGCGATTGCCCGCAGCTTGCCGACATCGGCTCGATCTGCGGCCCCGTGGGCGTG
>Ga0210040_10006848_pt1 | contig 14004 bp, 11 predicted proteins | sample CryGeyCG12114_NA_FD_185462 | JGI IMG/M metagenome (GOLD analysis project Ga0210040, IMG submission 185462) | Groundwater microbial communities from aquifer - Crystal Geyser CG19_WC_8/21/14_NA (SPAdes) (version 2) | ecosystem: Environmental > Aquatic > Deep subsurface > Groundwater | place: USA... | reverse complement strand
CACTCGACTGTCCTGCAGGAGCGGCAAGGCGGCGCTGAGCGCGGCGAAGGTCATGTCAACGTTCCCGGCGATCAGCTCGGTAAGATTGGCGGAGGTGCCGTTGAACGGCACAGGCAGCAAGTCGATGCCCGCCTCCTGCCGGAACAGTTCAGCCGCCACATGGGTGATGTTGCCGACGCCGGCCATAGCGTAGGTCAACTGACCAGGACGGGCGCGAGCCAGGGCCACCAGTTCTGCGGCGCTGCGCGTTGGCAGGGTGGCGCGCGCCAGCAGGACCATCCCCACCGCGCCGGCAACCTGCGTGACCGGGCGAAAGTCGCGCTCCGGATCGAAGGGAAGATGGGCGTTCAACGCGGCATTGGCGGTAAAGGAGCCTGTAGCCAGAAGGAAGGTGTAGCCGTCTGGCCGCTCTCGCGCCACCGCGCCGGCCCCGACGATACCGTTCGCGCCGGCACGGTTCTCGACCACAACCGGCACGCCGAGCGGAGCTGCGAGGTGCTGGGCCAGGGGACGACCGATCAGGTCGATCGGCCCGCCCGGGGCAAAAGGCACGACAAAGCGGATCGGGCGTGTGGGGAAAGGCTCCGGCCCGGGTTGAGCGCGGGCGGCGGGCGCCGTTGCGAGAAGCCCCGCGGCCGGCGCGAGCAGTGCGGCCCGGCGAGAAAGCACGAAGTTCATCTTGTCCTCCCCTGTCTTGCTTCTTGGTCAGCCGGAGTTGTCCACCGGCTTCGCGACAGCCCTGCTGGATCAGAACACTTGACACCGCGAGGCATACGGTCGTTTCATTCGAACGATTGTTTAAGTGACGTGCCGCAAAGGGCCATGTCAAGGCTCGCGACGGCTCTGGGAAGGAAATGGTTGGTTGGCTAGGACCATCCTTGCGGAAGTGTCGTCTGGTTGTCGCCAGCGTACCGAAACGGGCGCCCGGCGCGCCCGACATCGCGAAGCTTGTGCACTGCCGCAGAGGAATGCCGCTCCCCCCGAGAGAGGCACGACGATGACCGAGGCCGGCGGGAAGGCTTTGTCCCTGCGCGACGGTTCCGAGACTGATCGCTGCTCGTACGAAACGCTCGTGAGGCTGAACATTCCGCCCTTTGCTGGGCGTGAGAACCAGGGTGACTACGCCCACTGGGCTTCGCTGAGCGGGCCGGCTGGCTGCTTGGTCAGCACCAGGCGACCAGCCGGCGCTGGACGCGGCTCGCATGCGCAAACGAGAGAAGTCCCGACTGGTCGGATCGGTGCAGCGGATCCGCTGCCCCGTGCTGCTAGCGCACGGCAAGGGCGGCGCAGTCCCGCTTCGACGCGACCAGCGCTCGGTATTGGTAGGAGCAAGGCACATGCGAGAACTGGATCGGCGCGCGCTGTTCGGCGCGCTGGGCGCTGTTGTGACGGCTGCCCCATCTGGCACCATGGCCGACAACCTGGGTGGGTGGCCATTACGACCGGTACGCGTGGTCGTCCCTTTCGCACCGGGCGGGCCGACCGACATCTATGCCCGCCTCATGGCAGAGCACCTCGGCCGTACCTTTGGCCAGCCCTTCGTCGTGGAAAACCGCGCAGGCGCTACTGGCTCGGTCGGCACCATGTTGGTGGCCCGCGCGGCACCGGACGGACACACGCTGCTATTTCCGTCCTCCTCTTCCTACGTAATCGCGCCGTTAGTCCTACGCGACGCGGGCTTCGACCCGCTGAAGGACTTCCTGCCGGTGTCCCTGGTCGCTAACTGCCCGTTCTATATGCTCGCCAGCCCTGCGATGCCGGTGCGGAGTGTTGCGGAGTTCGTCGCTTTTGCACGGGAACGACCCGGGCGGTTGAATTTCAGTTCACCGGGGGTAGGCAGTGCCGGCCACTTCGTGGCTGAACTGTTCCTCCACCGAGCAGGTATCCAGGCCGTCCATGTGCCCTTCAACGGTGCTGCGCCTTCCGTCACGGCGGTGGCAGCGGGCGATGTGCAGTTCGCTTTCGACACCGTGGGCACCGCCCAGCCCTTAGTAGCGGAAGGACGTATCCGCGGCCTCGCGCTGACCGGCGCCCGGCGTATGGACGTGGTAGCTGAGGTGCCGACCCTGGCCGAGGCTGGTTTCGAGGGTTTCGACGCCGCGCTGTGGGTCGGGTTGCTCGCACCTGTCGGCACGCCATCGGCCATCATTGAGGCGATGAACGCGGCGATTGATCGCCTGCTCGTCACGCCCGAAGCGCGCGCACGGATTGCGGCGGCAGGTTACGAGCCCGGCGGCGGCCCGCCCGGAGCGATGCAGCGCCGGATCCTCGAGGAAACCCGGGTGTGGGGCGAGGTAAAGCGCGTGGCCGGCATTCAGGCAGCCTGAGCGCGCAGCCCTGACACCACTCGTGTGAAGGAGTATCCTATCTTGGACCAATCGAAGAGTGAGCTGCGCGACAACATGCGCGTGGACTGGGACGTGCCGATCCCTATGGATGATGGCGTGGTGCTGCGCGCTGACGTATTCCGCCCGGTCACGGAAGGGCGGTATCCCGTGATCATGTCCTATGGTCCCTATGGCAAGGGCCTGGCCTTCCAGGAGGGATACAAAAGCAACTGGGAGCGCATGGTCGCGGCCTACCCAGAAGTAGCGGAAGGGACCAGCAACAAGTACCAGAACTGGGAACTGGTAGACCCGGAGAAATGGGTACCGGATGGCTACGTTTGCGTTCGGGTGGATAGCCGGGGCGCTGGACGTTCTCCTGGCCACTTGGAAGTATGGTCGCCGCGCGAGGCACGTGACTTCCACGACTGCATCGAATGGGGCGGGGTACAAGCCTGGAGCAACGGCAAGGTGGGCCTGAATGGCATATCCTACTACGCCATGAACCAATGGTACGTAGCGGGCTTGCAACCTCCGCATCTCGCCGCGTTGTGCGTCTGGGAAGGTGCAGCAGATTACTACCGCGACCTAGCGCGGCATGGTGGCATTCTGTGCGACTTTCTGGGCTCGTGGTTCCGCCGCCAGGTCGTGCGTGTGCAGCACGGGGTCGGCGAACGCGGGCCGCGCAACCCGGTGACCGGCGAGTGGGTCGCCGGACCCGAGACGCTCTCGGAGGCGGAACTGGAGCGCCACCGCACCGATCCTGGTGAGGTAGCACTGGAGAAGCCGCTGGACGGTCCATACTATCGTGAGCGCTCACCGAACTACGCCCGCATCACTGTGCCGCTGCTGTCCTCGGCCAACTGGGGCGGACAGGGGTTGCATCCGCGAGGGAACTTCGACGGATTCCTTCAAGCGGCTTCCACACAGAAGTGGCTTGAGGTGCATGGCGACACGCACTTCTCGCCATTTTACACCAACCGCGGCATGGGCTTGCAGAAGCGGTTCTTCGGGCACTTCCTGAAGGGGGAAAACACTGGCTGGGAGCTTCAACCGTCGGTCGAGCTGCAAGTGCGCCACCCCGGCGAGCGGTTCGAAACCCGTGCAGAGAGCGAATGGCCACTGGCCCGGACCCAATGGACGCGTTTTTACCTAAACCCGGTCGGTCGTAGTCTGGGTCAGGAGCCTAAGAGCGGTAATGCCGTGAGCTACGAGACGACCGGGGATGGGCTGACCTTCCTCACCCCACCAATGCAAGCGCCAACCGAGATCACCGGCCCCGTTGCGGCGAAGCTGCTGCTTTCATCAGAAACCACCGATGCCGATGTGTTCCTGGCACTTCGGGTTTTCGATCCGGAAAACAAGGAAGTGCTGTTCATCGGCTCGAACGATCCGCGCGTACCAGTCGGACTCGGCTGGTTGCGCGCCTCGCACCGCAAGCTGGATCCGACGCGCTCAACGCCCTGGCAGCCATACCACACGCACGACGAGGCCATGCCTCTCCGACCTGGCGAGCCGGTGGAGCTGGAGGTCGAGATTTGGCCGACTTCCATCGTGGTGCCGGTCGGCTATCGTCTCGGGCTGTCAGTTCGCGGGCGGGATTACGAAAATGACGGCGCGCCGCAGATTGCCGGCGCCATGTACGCCATGCGCGGCATCGGCCCCTTTACGCACATGGATCCGCGGGACCGGCCACCGGAAATCTTTCACGGTCGCAACACACTGCATTTCGAACCGGGGCAGGAACCATATCTGCTGCTGCCGGTAATTCCCGCGACAGGATCACCCTAGTCGGAGGCGCGCGGGCCATCCGATACGGAGGTCCGCGCGTCAGCCCTGATTGACCCAGTTGGCCGAAACGGCCGAACCAGCCAAGCTCATTTGAGCGACTGAGGATCTTCCCGCCAACACCGCGTTTCCTAAGACCGCGAGCTTGCAGCTGGCGAAGATACTCAGCAGGGCTGTCACAGCCATTGGGCCGCTCGGCCTTTCCACGACGCGTAACTGCTGCTCGGGCGGTGGAGTGCGTCGTGCTCAGCGCAACGGAGCACGGCGCTCACAAGTTTGCAGCTGCACCTGGTGCGTTGACCATCTCCTTCACAGAGCTTCGTCCTTCTTCTGCACGTGGAAGTCCGGAGCGCTGAATTGCGCCAACGCGACATCCCGTGTTCCACCGCAGCCGAAGATCCCGGTCCGATTCGAACCATTATTCGCGCGTGTCGAGCCGCACCCCATAAGGGATGCGGCCCGCCGAACACCGGCACGATCTCACTCTACCACCCCGGCAGATCTGCCACGGTCAGACCGGAATATTCAGCACCTTGGCGGCAGTCATCCCGAGGACATCGAGCTTCTGCTCGTCACTGAGACTGTCACACGCGAAAATGTGGTCGACCGGCTCCAGTGCCCAGGGAAAGGGATAATCACTACCCAGCATGATCTGCCCAGGGCCGACCTGTGCGGCCAAGTGGCGGATAGCCTCAGGTGTGAAGACCAGGCTGTCGAACCAGATCTGCTTCAGATACTCGCTTGGCTTCTTTTGCAGCGTGATCGCCGGATTGCATTCGGGCGGGTTGACGAAGCAGGCGTGGTCCGAGCGCTCGCCGTAGCCGCCGAGATAACCGCCACCGTGGGCGGCGAGGATCCGAAGACCAGGGAAACGGTCCAACGTCCCCTCGAAGATGAGGTGTGAGAGGGCGATGGTGGTGTCGAGCGGATTGCCAATGGCGTTTGCGAGCCAGCCGTTACCAGCCAACCGGTGGCTGAGCTGCGGCACGCCGGCCGGATGAATGAACAGAGTGGCACCCAGTTCCTCCGCCTTTGCCCAGACCGGATGAAAGCGGGGATCGGAGAAGTCCACACCCGCGACGCTGCCTCCAATGGCCGCGCCCTTGAGTCCTTGGCGGCGCATGGCGGTCTCAAGCTCCCGGACGGCAAGTTCCGGTGCTTGCAACGTCAGGGAAGCGAAGCCGGCAAAGCGCTCGGAGTTTGCGGCACAGAACTCCGCCATCTTCTCGTTGTTGATGCGGACGATCTGGCTCGCAAGTTCGCGAGGCTTCCCATACCAGTACGGATTGACGGAGAGCACCTCCATGTCGACTTTCTGGCTATCCATGGCGCGCAAGCGTTGCGCCAGATCAATCGTTGTCTCGTCGTTTCCCCGTGTCGTTGCGGGCGGCGGCCCGCCTTCCGGGCCTAGTTGGGCAGCGCTATCGGGAAAGACGCAGTGGGCGTGGACGTCGATGGTCTTTACCCTCCGTCCATTGACCGTGACGGCCTGACGGGGAGTAGGCTGCCCTTGAGCATGCGCAGCTTTCAGAAGGCCGCAACTACAGAAGGCGATGCCGACGGCTCCTGCAAGCATAGTCCGACGTGATGTCATTCCTATCCACCTTTCCTCTGAACCTTGGGGGATGATGTTCCCGCGCCCGCTTCCGGATACGGGGGCCGTGCGGCCGGCGAAGGGAGGTCACGAGACCGCCAAGCACGCCCGCTCAATCCAAGCTGGTGCTGGCGAAGGGGCGCTCCACTTCAGGGCATGCACTCGAAGCGGTTCGCGGAAGAACCTCGCCCGCTTCTGAGGCTACTTTGGTGCATTGGCTGCATCTCGCAGCGAGATCCGATTCCGGCTCCCCGCGAGGTGCGCCCGCAAACCTACTCGACGTTTATGCCGGACTCTTTGATAACGTCGCGCCACATCGGGACCTCAGTAGCAATTCGTCTTGTAAGGGCGTCCGGACCGCGGGCGAGCACGGCGAATCCCGCCTCCTGGAGGCGGACCTGCATGGCCGGCTGCTTGAGGATGTCGATTGCCACGCGGGACAGGCGCTCAAGGACCGCTGGCGGTGTCCCGTTCGCAGCCAGCATTGCCTGGAAGGTTTCGGAAACAAGCCCGGGAACGCCCGCTTCCTCAGCTGTCGGCACGTCCGGAAGGTCAGGCCAGCGGGTTTCGCCGGTGACTGCAAGGCCGCGCAAGGAACCTGATTTTACCTGCGGCTGCGCTGGTGGTAGTGCGGTCGATGCGATCTGCGTCGTGCCGGCCAGGACAGCCTGAATCGCCGGCCCTGCCCCGTTGAAGGGAACGTGGAGCACGTCGATACCCGCCCGGATCTTGAGCAGTTCACCAGCCAGGTGCGGCGTGGTTCCTGCCCCGGGGCTCGCGTAACTCAGCCTGCCAGGGGCCGTCTTGGCCTTCGAGACCAGGTCTCCCAGCGAGGTAATTCCTGCTGCTGGGTTGGCTAGAATGATGTTGGGAGAAGTGCCAAGTTCGGCAACGGGCGCGAAGTCCTTGAAGGCGTCGTAAGGAACATTGCGGTAAAGGCTTGGGTTGACGACGTAGGCGCTCGAGGTGACCAGCAGGGTGTAACCGTCGGGCGCAGCGCGCGCAGCAGCGGCTATCCCGATATTGCCGCCCGCGCCCGGTCGGTTCTCGACGACGACGGGCTGACCAAGAGCTGCCGACATTGGAACGGATATGAGGCGGGCGATGATATCCGTCGGGCCGCCTGGGGCGAAAGGCACGATGATGCGAATGCTGTGGTCAGGATAAGTATGCTGGGCACGAGCTATGCCGGGCGTTGCCAGCCCTGCGCCGGCTGCCGTTGCGAGCTTCAGGAAGCTTCGGCGGTCTTTCGCCCGACCATTAGGTTCAGCCTTGGTATAAGGCACGTGTTTCCTCCTCGGATTTTTTGTTTTGGCAATTGGGGCGTCACGCTTTCAGGTATGGTCTGAGCGGAACTGGGGCGGCCAGATGCCGCCCCTCCGACACCTTCAACGAATGGCGAGAGGATTGACCGGGGATCCCACCGCGCCGGTAATCGGCAGCGATGCCGCGACAAAGAGGAAGTCGTAGGTGCCCGCGTCGGCGCAGTCCTTGGCGAGCGCGTCAAGCTTGAAGATCTCGCCCATGGTAAGGCCCATGATCGGGATGCAGATCCAGTGCCAGGGCTGGTTGATTTCCTCTGTCTCGTTCGGACGGACTTCGATCCCCCAGGTGTCGCTGGCGACGGCCGCGACCTCCTTCTCCTGGAGCCAGTCCAGGGTGTCGAAGGCGAGGCCCGGCGCGTCGCCGCCGGAGTAGTCGTCCCAGTTGCCCTCGGCCTGCTTCATCTCCATTTGGCCGGTCCGAAACAGAAGATAGTCGCCGCGGCGCACTTCCGTCCCCTGCGCCTTGGCACACTCATCGAGGATCTTCGCGGTGATCGCGAACCCGGGTGGCAGGAAGTCGAGCTTCAGATGGCGGGCGATGTCGAGCAGAATGCCGCGGCCGACGAACTTTTCCTTCGTCTTCTCGATGCCAGCCTTCGCCGCACCGAATGACGACACCTCCCGGCAATCGTACCCGTTCCACATGTGATTGCCGTAAAAGATGTGGCCGAGTCCGTCCCAGTGTGTGGCGGCCTGGAGTGGCAGGAGAACCAGGTCGTCGGCGGAGCGGATGCCGCGCTTGTCGAGGACACCCGAGTATGCGTCCGTCCCGGTCCGCAGCATCGTGTGAACGGGGTTGAAGCGCCCGACCGGGGGAAACTTGGTTCGACCACCCTGTGGGCCCTTGTTATCGAGGTTCAGGGCCAGGGAGAAAACCTGCCCCTTTCTCACGAGACCCGCCGCCTTGATGATGTCCTCGGGCTGGACGTGGTTCAGCGTCCCGATTTCATCGTCCGGTCCCCACCGCCCCCAGTTCTTGAGGCGCTCAGCAGCCTCATGCACCGCGGAGGCTGGAAGCTTGGGACGGGATCCTTCAGCTGTATTCTCGAAATCGGCCATTCTGGCTGTTCCTCCATGTGTTGGTTGAAAGTTGCCCTGCTCTTCGCCTAAGCGTCCGGCGCCGGTGCCGACCGGAAGCCGGCGGCGAGGAAGGGAATAAGTTTACGAAGCGCCTGCTCGAGATCACCTGGATCGCAGGATCCTTTGGTCAGAGCCTGGATGCGGCCGTTATTGGCCATCGTGTAGACCATCGTCCCGAGCAGAAAGTGAAAACGCCATTCGACTTCGGCGCGCGGCAATTCAGGCAGTACCTCCGCCATTGCATCGAGGAAGCGCAGGCTTGAGTCATCGAAGGCCCGGACCAAAATCCTTCGGGCCATCTCCTCCGTCTCCGCGGCGAGGCGCGCACGCAGGCGGACGAAGGCAGCGCCCCCAAGGGCTGGTTCGACACCGAGCGTGAAAGCCGGCAGTAGGAAGGCCTCAAGAAGCTGCTCGAGCAGAGGCGGACGCCCGGGCTCCTCCCGGCACTCGCCCAGGAGGCGCAGGCGAGCCTCGGCGATCGGCTTGGCTTGCCGCTCGAAAAGAGCTTCCAGGAGCCCCTCTTTCGAGCCGAAGTGATAGTTCACGGCAGCCAGGTTGACCCCGGCCTCAGCTGTAATTGCCCTCAACCCAACTGCGGCGAGCCCGCGTTCCGCGAATAGCCAAGCTGCGGCAGCAAGGATGCGATCACGGGACGAGTTCCCACTCTCGACATCCTTCTCGGGCGCTGCCCTGCCCTCACCAGCGCTAACAATCTGTGGCCTTGACATGAAATCCTTTCAGGGCCATTCAAACGACCGTTCGAATGAAACATACGTTTGAATGGCGGTCAAGCTCTGACCGTTGGAATGACGGAGGAAGCGGAAGATGCCGAAAACGATCCTGACGGCGGCTGTCACCGGGAATATCACGACCATCGAGCAGCACCCTGGCCTGCCCTGCACGCCGGAGCAGATTGCCAAGGCTGCCATCGATTCCGCCAAGGCCGGGGCGGCCATGGCGCACATCCATGTCCGCTACCCCGACGGCCGTCCGAGCATGGAGCTAGAGCATTACCGTGAGGTGGTGAACCGCATCCGGGACTCCGGCACGGGGCTGATCATCAATCTCACCACCGGTCCTGGGCAACGGTTCATCCCCAGCGAGGACGATCCGAAGATCGCGGCGCCCGGCACCACCCTCATGCACCCCTTGAAGCGGGTGGAGCACATCGTCGAGCTGAAGCCAGACGTCTGTTCGCTCGACCTCAACACCATGTTCGCGGGATCGTCGGTCGTCATTAATACACCGAAGAACGTAAGGGTGATGGCTCAGGCCATGCGTGAGGCCGGCACAAAGCCGGAGCTGGAGGTGTTCGACAGCGGCGACATCCACCTCGCCCATGCCCTCATTGAGGACGGAACACTCGACAGTCCGCCGCTCTTTCAAATCGTGCTGGGCATCCGCTTCGGGTTCGACGCATCCCTGCGGACCCTGCAATACGCCCATTCGCTACTGCCTCAGGACGCCATGTGGGCGGCTTTCGGGGTCGGGCGTTGGGCTTTCCCGGCGGTGGCACAGGCCTGGGCCCTCGGCGGGCATGTAAGGGTCGGGCTGGAGGACAACATCTACATCCGCAAGGGCAAGCTGGCCCGCGACAACGCCGAACTTTGCGAGAAGGCCGCGCGGATTATCGACGACATCGGTGGCGAGCTCGCAACGCCGAAGGAAGCCCGCGAGATCCTCGGCCTCCGGCCAGTCTGACCTTCGCCCACCAGCAGCGTCCGCGGGACCGGTGAACAACACCGGCCCGCGTCAGGTCCGGAGGACGCGTTCATGTTCGAGTATTTCCCTGACTACTATCCCTGGAGCCTCGCGGTGATGTCCGCGATGAACCGTGGCGGACAGATCTCCGAGGTCGATGAGGCCTGCCGTCCGCTTCGGAACCTGCAGAACAAGAAGGGGCCTGAGGCACAGGAAGCTTGGCTGGACAGCTGGTCGCGAGTGGCCGAACGCGTCGGCCGTCTCGGAGAGGCGGATGAAGCGGCCGGGCATCGCTTTTCGGCCGGCCGGAAATACTTGCGCGCTGGTCTTTACGACCTGCTCGCCGAGCGAATGCCCAGCCACAAGCATCCCAGGCGACTTGGCGTTTATCGCCGGGGCATCGAGACCTTCGCCCGCGGGATCGCCTGCCGCGGCGATGCCGCGGAACTGGTCGAGGTTCCCTACGGCGAGCACCGCCTCTCCGCGATCTTCTCGAGGGCACCCGGGCCGGGGCCGAAACCCTGTCTCGTTCACTTCGACGGCCTAGATCTGACCAAGGAGATCATCTACGCCGCCGTCGCGGAAGAATATCGTCGACGCGGCGTGTCCCTCCTGATCGTGGACCATCCAGGCGTCGGCGCCGCGCTGCGGCTGCAGGGGCTGACTGCCCTTCCCGAGATGGAGCGACCAGCTTCCGCGTGCGTCGACTATCTTGAGAGCTGCCAGGACGTCGACCCCGCTCGGATTGGGATCGCCGCGCTGAGCCTGGGTGGCTACTACGCGCCGAGAGCCGCCGCCTTCGAACCCCGATTTAAGTGCTGCGTGGCCTGGGGAGCGATCTATGATTATGGAGCCGCCGCTGCCGACCGGCTCGGCGGTCAAGGTGAGCCCTCAGTACCCGGCTACGCCGAGCACTTGGCTTGGGTGTTCGGCACCTCGACAATCGACGAGACGCGGGCTGTGGCCGCACGCATGACGCTTGAGGGCGTGGCGGAGCGAATCACCTGCCCGCTGCTGGTGGTGCACGGCGAAGACGACCGCCAAATCCCTCTATGGCATGCTGAGCGGACGGTGGAGCGAGCCGTAAACTCGCCGGACCGCCAACTCCGCATCTTCCGCCGGGATGAGGGCGGGACGGAACACTGCGGCGCCGACAACGGATCGCTGGTGGTGGACTGCATGACTGACTGGGTGGCCGAGCGTCTCGGGGCCGGTCCGCCTAGCTCGAAGCAAAAATCGGTTGGGAGGGAAGGCTGATGACATATGGACTGGCTGGACGAAGGCACCTGCTTGCGGCAGCGGCGGGGCTGTCGGTGCCGTCCATCGTGCGGGCCCAGCAGACCGCGGAGCGCTACCCGGACCGGCCGATCCGCATTGTCGTGCCTTTCGCCCCAGGCGGGCCGCTCGACGTGCTCGGCCGCCCCTTAGCGGAGCGCATGTCCGAGGGACTCGAGCAGCCCCTGATCTTCGACAATCGAGCCGGGGCGAACGGGATCATCGGATCCGACGTGGTCGCGAAGTCCCGTCCTGACGGCTACACGCTGCTACTCCATACCAGCGCCTTCACGGGCAATGTCGGGCTCGGCATGAGAATGCCACATGACCCCATGAAGGACTTCGCTCCGGTGACAGAGATCGCCGGCAGCTATGGTCTCGTCCTGGTCGTGAAGCCTGACAGCCCGATCCGCGACATTCCCGACCTGGTCGCCAAGGCCAAGGCAGCGCCGGGTCAGCTGAGCTATGGCATGGCTGGAGCGGGCAACATCACCCACATTGCCGGCGAGTTGTTCAAGCAGGAAGCCGCGATCGACCTCATCACGGTTCCCTTCCGAGGCTCCGCTCTGGCGGTCACCGACGTGATTGCCGGAAACGTCACCATGACATTCGCCTCGCTCCCCACGGTGATCGGGCACGTTAGGGAAGGCCAGTTGCGTCCGCTTGCCTTCACTGGCGGTGAGCGCGCGCCGGTCCTGCCGGACGTTCCGACGTTGAGGGAGGTTGGATACCCCGAGTTCGATGTGACGAGTTGGTACGGGATGTGGGCTCCGGCCGGCACACCCGCAGACCGGGTCGAGAAGCTCCAGAAGGAGGTTGCCCGATCTCTCTCGACACCCTGGATGAGGAAGGTTCTCGAGGACATTGCGCTCATACCGGTCGCGTCAACCCCGGCCGATTTCGGGGCTTTTCTCGCGCGGGATGTGACACGGCAGATCGCTATCGCGAAGCGCCTGAACCTGCAACCGCCATCAAACTAGGGTTGGTCCGCAGCTACCAACGTGACGTCACGAAGCGCCAACGTCGATGTCGCTCTTCGTCAGGCGTTGCGGACCTGACGCAGACAGATGCGCGCAAATTCCGCCCGCGCGGCGGCGAGCCATTGGGCTTGTACCGCAGGGTCAGGCGGAAGAGACGACCAGATGGACGTGACCAATGCTGGCTCCAAGCCATCGGCGATCTGGAGTGTTTCCCCGATGTCGCAGCATCAACCGGACGGAGGTCTGCGTGAGGGCAATGTGCGGAGTGCACATGAAGGGGCCCCGAGGAACTTGACCGGGATCAACGCGAGTGACCTGCGGTAGCCGAGGGTGGTCACCCAGACCAGCCTGCAGCAACATACCATGCGTCCCGATGCCTTCGAGATCGTCGGCAGTACGATGGCCGTAGAAGGCCAGCTATCTGGGACCTGCGACGAAGACGCCAGGCCGCCGGCACCGCGCCACACGACAGGGCACGCATCCGGCTTCCAGGCGCACGATGCCAGCGTCAACCCGCAACGGCCGGACAGGGCCTATCCCGGCCACCTCGACGCCGGGATTATCGTCCTCGGCATCTCGGACAAGGCGCACCTCGCGGTCGCCTCGCACCAGGACAGCCCACCGCCTTGTTCAACGCCGTGCGGTACTACACCGGCCAGCAACATCATGAGGAATGCTCCAGCGATGACCAGCGAGTCTCCCGTCCAGGCGACCTCACCGAAGCCGGGCGCGGGCTATGCCATGCGCCAGGGCCATGCGCCGGCGGCGGGCGAGGCGGAGCGCCTCGCCCCAGGGTCGAATCGCTACGGACCAACCGCGGCACGGGATCCCGCTGAACCGGACCGGCATTGGGTACGATCGCTCGTCGTCGACATCCATTCCCATGTCTCGGTACCGGAGGCGGCCGCTTACGCGGCCCCGCACCTCGGTCCCACGGCCTCGCCCCTCGCACGCTTCGCGACGCCCGATTCACGGGCGCTCAACCGCAAGCAGGAAGGGGACCGGCGAAGCGTGTCCACCGACATCGAGCCTCGACTTGCCGAACTCGACGACATGGGGATCGATGTTCAGGTCGTCATGGCGCCGCCAGGCCAGTGCTATTACACCCTCCCTGCGGAGATCGCGTGCGTTGCCACCCGCATGGTGAATGAAGGGCTGGCCCACTTCGCCTCCCGCAAGCCAGATCGCTTCCTCGCTTTTGGCGGCGTCGCCCTGCAGGATCCGGCCAGCGCTGTACGGGAGCTTGAGCACTGCTCGACGTCGCTAGGCTTCAAGGGTGTCCAGATCCTCACGAATGTCGCGGGACGAGACCTCTCCGCTCCGGAATTCGAGCCATTCTGGAGTGCCACCGAGGCATTAGGCACAGTCGTTTTGATCCACCCCAATGGCTTCACGCAAGGCGAACGGCTGACCGAATATTATTCCAACAACGTGGTCGGTAATCCGTTTGAGACTACGCTTGCCCTCCACCATCTTATCTTCGGAGGCGTCCTCGAACGGCACCCAGACCTCCGTATCCTGGCTGTGCACGGGGGCGGATACCTCCCGGCCTACTCTGGGCGGATGGATCATGCGTGGGGCGCTCGCTCGGACGCGCAAGCAAGCCTTCCTCGGGTCCCAAGCAGCTATCTCCGCCAGGTCTATGTCGACAGCGTCGTCTTCACGGCGCATCAGCTCGAACACCTCGCGCGCGTTGTCGGCAGCGATCATATCCTTCTCGGCACGGACTATCCGTTCGACATGGCCGAATACGATCCGCTGGGACACCTCGCAGCGGTTCAATCCTTCGACGACGCGACGCGGGCCGAAATCGCCGGCGGCAATGCCGCCAGACTGCTTGGCCTCCTTCCGTGAACTGGAAAGTTGAGAAATGAGCGACCTTCGTAAAGGTGGTCAGGGCGAATCCGATCTGCGTGGTAAGGTCGCCGTCGTGACTG
>Ga0210040_10006847_pt1 | contig 14004 bp, 11 predicted proteins | sample CryGeyCG12114_NA_FD_185462 | JGI IMG/M metagenome (GOLD analysis project Ga0210040, IMG submission 185462) | Groundwater microbial communities from aquifer - Crystal Geyser CG19_WC_8/21/14_NA (SPAdes) (version 2) | ecosystem: Environmental > Aquatic > Deep subsurface > Groundwater | place: USA... | reverse complement strand
CCCGGCGTCGGCGGCGTGACGGGCGGCCTTGGCCAGGCCGACCGGGCTGAAGTCGAGGCCGGTGACCTGCCAGCCGTGACTTGCCAACCAGATCACGTCGGCCCCCTCGCCGCAGCCGACGTCGAGCGCGGTCCCGGGAGCGAGGTCGGCCGTCTCGGCGGCGAGCTGGGGGTTGACCCGGCCGCTCCACACGTTCTCCTCCCCGCCGTACCGCTCGTCCCAGGCCGGCTGCTCGGTGAAGGCGGCCAGCCACGCGGCGACCTCCTCCTGCGCGACCCGGGTGTCCTCCTCGACGAGGTCGGCGTTGACCATGGCGCCGACCCGCACGCCCGCGCCCGCGGACGAGACGACCTGCGCGGCCGCGTCCGCGACGTTGCCGGCGACCCACAGCCCGGGGACCGAGGTGGCTCCCGTCGGGTCGGCGGGCAGCAGGGACCCCAGGACCGCGCCGGCCATCTCGAAGGGCACCGGCTCGAGCCCCAGCCCGGCCAGGAAGTCGGCGCGCGGCGCGAACGTGGGCGCGACGACGACGGCCTGGCGGGCGAGCACCTCTCCGGAGGCCAGTCGTACGCCGCTCAGCGCGTCGTCGGTCACCACCACCTCGACGGCCGGCTCGGTGATCACCCGCACGCCGCGCGCCGACAGGCGTGCACGCTCGTCGGCGTCCGGAGGGGTGCCGCCGGGGCCCGGCACCAGCACGACGTCCTCGGCCAGCTGCCGGAACAGCAGCGCCTGGTGCACGGCGAGCGGACCGGTGGCCAGTACGGCGACCGTCCGGTCGCGCACCTCCCAGCCGTGGCAGTAGGCGCAGTGCAGGACGTCGCGACCCCAGCGCTCGGCGAGCCCGGGCAGGGCGGGCAGCTCGTCCCGCACGCCGCTCGCGACCACCAGCCGCCGTCCGAGCACTTCGTCCCCGTCCTCGGTGGTGACGGCGAAGCCGGTGCCCGGGCGGTCCCACCGGCGCGCCCTGGTGACCACCGCGGAGGTGACCTGGACGCCGTACCCCTCGGCCTCGGTGCGGCCCGCCGCGAGCAGCTCCGCGGGCGGCGTGCCCTCCCGGCTCAAGACGTTGTGCACGCCGTCGGCGCCCGCGTTGCGCGGGTCGCCGGAGTCCAGGACCAGGACCGAGCGGCGCGACCGGGCCAGGGCGATCGCGGCGGCGAGACCGGCGGGCCCACCGCCGGCCACGATGGCGTCGTAGGACTGGGGAGCGTGGTCGGCGTCGGCGACCGGGTGCGTGTGCGTCATACGGAAAGCCTGCGCCGGTGGACGATCAATTGACAAATATCGTTGCCGGAATGGCAACATAGGGGCATGGACGACGACCCCACCGCCGAGACGCTGGAACGGGTGGGGCCGCGGCTGCGCCAGCTCCGGCTCGAACGCGGCGCGACACTGTCCGACCTCGCTTCGGAGACCGGCATCTCGGTCAGCACGCTGTCCCGGTTGGAGTCGGGCGGCCGTCGCCCAACCCTCGAGCTGCTGCTGCCGCTGGCCCGCGCGCACCGGGTAGCCCTCGATGAGCTGGTCGACGCCCCCGAGACCGGCGACCCGCGGGTGCGGACCCGGCCCGTGCAGCGGCACGGCATGACGTTCCTGCCGCTGACCCGGCGACCGGGCGGGCTGCAGGCCTACAAGCAGATCTTCCCGGCGCGGCCCGACGGCCGGCCCGACCCGCGCACGCACGAGGGGTACGAGTGGCTCTACGTGCTCTCCGGCCGGCTACGCCTGGTGCTCGGCAGCCGCGACCTGGTGCTGTCCCCGGGTGAGGTCGTCGAGTTCGACACCCGCACCCCGCACTGGGTGGGCAACCCCGGCCCGGACCCGACCGAGGCGCTGGCCGTCTACGGCCCGCAGGGCGAGCGGATGCACGTCCGGTCCTGAGGACGGCGGCCGAGGCAAGCACGCCAACTCAGGTCGGATGGTGCACCACGTCCGCGACATCGAGCAGCGCCACCCAACGACACCGTGGACGCAGCGGCTGGTGGGGGTGTCGGGCGCAGCGATAACCCCTCGCTTCCCACCGCCTCCACCAAGGAGACTCACGACCATGCAGCAGATCAGCAAGCGCCTCATGAACTGGGCGTCGATCCTCGAGGACAGCACCCGCGACCAGGCCGTCGCGGCCAGCGGCATGCCCTTCATCCACCCGCACATCGCGCTGATGCCCGACGCGCACCTCGGCAAGGGCGCGACCGTCGGGTCGGTCATCCCCACGCTCGGAGCTGTCATCCCCGCCGCGGTCGGCGTCGACATCGGCTGCGGCATGATCGCCGTGCGCACCCAGTACGACGTCAGCCGCTTGCCCATGGGGAACCGTGCGGCTCTCCGGGAGGCCATCGAGGCCGCGGTCCCGCTGTCGGCCGGGAAGTACAACACCGACGTCACCCGCACCCACACCGAGGACCGCATCGCCGACCTCGAGGCGCGCGCACAGGCCGTGGACTTCGACCCGGCCAGCTACGCCGGCAACTGGCGCCTGCAGCTCGGCACCCTCGGGTCCGGCAACCACTTCATCGAGGTCAGCCTCGACGAGGACGACCGCGTCTGGTTGTTCCTGCACTCCGGGTCCCGCGGGGTCGGGAACAAGATCGCCAGCCACCACATCAAGGTCGCCCAGGCGCTGATGGAGAAGTGGTGGATCAGCCTCCCCGATCCCGACCTGGCGTACCTCGTCGAGGGCACCGACGAGTTCTGGGCCTACATCCGGCAGCTGCGGTGGGCCCAGCACTTCGCGCTGCTCAACCGCGCCGAGATGATGGACCGAGTCATCACCTGCTTCGAGGCATGGATCGACGGACCGGTCGAGCGAGGGCAGGAGATCAACTGCCACCACAACTACACCGAGCAGGAGCGCCACTTCGGCAAGCAGGTGTGGCTGTCCCGCAAGGGCGCCATCGACGCATCCGCCGAGACGTGGGGTCTGATCCCCGGCTCGATGGGCACCCGCTCCTACGTCGTGCAGGGCAAGGGCAACCCGCTCGCGCTCAACAGCAGCCCCCACGGCGCCGGCCGGGAGTACAGCCGGTCCCGCGCACGCAAGACGTTCACCCAGGACGACCTGCGGGCCGCGATGGGCGACATCGAGTACCGCGACACGGCGGCGTTCATCGACGAGATCCCCGCCGCCTGCAAGGACATCGACGTCGTCATGAAGGACGCCGAGGACCTGGTCGAGGTGCGCAACGTCCTGCGCCAGGTCGTGAACGTCAAGGGCGACTGAACCCGGAGCTTCTGACACGCGGGTACAGCCAGGTGGTTGACCAGACGAACGACAAGGCTGGCGACTGCCATCTCGGCCACGACGTCGACCGCGGCGCCGGGCGGCCCCGCGGCGGCGTACTGGTTCCGGGGGCTTCGTCGTACCGGTTCCTGTCCGTGGGATGGCCCCGCTCCCGACGAAACGTGCACGCACCCTGCGTTGCGACGCAGGGTCGGTGCACGATCCCCAGGGAACCCTGGGAATCGTCCAGCGCGGCGGCCGGTCAGGTGCCGCAGAACGTCCGGTACGTCGGATCGTCCGGCCCGGGCGCGGCGTAGCGCTCGAGGCCGGGGCGCGCGTCGTACGGCGAGCGCACCGCGGACAGCAGCTGCTCGAGCGGACCAAGGTCACCGGCGGTGCCGGCCGCCAGCGCCTCCTCGACCAGGTGGTTGCGGGGGACGTGCACGGGGTTGACCCGGTCCATGGCGTCGGCGTCGGGGCCGACCGCACGCCACCGCTCGAGCCAGGCGTCCACGCCGGCGAGGTCGAGGAACATCCCGCGCACCGGCTCGGTGTCGCCGCGGGCAGCCGCGCCGAGCGCCCGGTGGACCGAGGTGTGGTCGGCGCGGCTCGCCTGCACCAGCGCCAGCCACTGGTCGACCAGCGGGCCCGCGACGTCGTCGGACAACCCGGCGGGCAGGCCGAGCTTGGCGTGCATGCCGGCCGACCACGCCGCGCTGTACGCCGGGCGGAACCCTCCGAGTGACTCGACGGCCACCGCGACGGCCTGCTCCTCGTCGGCGTGGAACAGCGGCAGCATCGCCTCGGCGAGGCGCGCGAGGTTCCACTCGGCGACCACCGGCTGGTTGCCGTAGGCGTAGCGACCCTGCTCGTCGATCGAGCTGAACACGGTCGCCGGGTCGAAGGCGTCGAGGAAGGCGCACGGACCGTAGTCGATGGTCTCCCCCGAGATGGTCATGTTGTCGGTGTTCATCACCCCGTGCACGAAGCCGACGAGCATCCACCGCGCCACCAGGTCCGCCTGCGCCGCGACGACCGCCTCGAACAGGGCGACGGCGGGGTTGCCCGCCTCGGCCGCGGCCGGGTGGTGGCGGGCGATCGCGTGGTCGGCCAGCCGCCGCAGCAGCCCGTCGTCACCGGTGGCCCGCGCGAGCTGGAAGCTGCCGACGCGCAGGTGGCTGCTGGCGACCCGGGCGAGCACCGCGCCCGGGAGGACGGTCTCGCGCCGGACCGGGCGCCCGGTGGCCACGACGGCGAGCGATCGGGTGGTGGGGATGCCGAGCGCGTGCACGGCCTCGCTGACGACGTACTCCCGCAGCATCGGGCCGACGGCCGCGAGTCCGTCGCCGGCGCGCGCGAAGGGGGTGCGTCCCGAGCCCTTGAGGTGCAGGTCGCGCAGCCGGCCGGACGCGTCGACCAGCTCGCCCAGCAGCAGTGCCCGGCCATCGCCGAGCCGGGGGTTGAACCCGCCGAACTGGTGCCCGGCGTAGGCCTGCGCCACCGGCCGCGCCCCGGCGGGCACCTGGGTGCCGGTCAGCAGCCCGAGGCCGGCGGGGCTGCGCAGCGCGTCGGGATCGAGCCCGAGCTCGGCCGCCAGCGGCTCGTCCAGCACCAGCAGCCGCGGGTCGCGGGCCTCCTCGGCCTGCCACGCGACCGCGAGCTCGGGGAGCTCGCGGGCGAAGTGGTCCTGGAGGACGACGGTCGGTCCGGCTGCCACGCTCACCCGGTCGAGCCTACGTCGTCCGCAGCAGCGGGCCGGCTGGAGCGGGTCAGCCCTCGGCGGACGCGGAGCCGGCGACCGACGCGCTCGAGGTCGGACTGGCCGACGGCGTTGCCACCGGCGCGAGCGAGGTGACCGCGATCGCGGTCACCGTGACCGTCGATCCGCTGCGGCGGATCGTCACCCTGACGACGCCCTGGCGGTCGACGACGCCGGCGAGCTCGGCTGACGTCGCCTCGACCTTCCCGTCGCGATCGAGGTCGGCGGCGCCCAGTCCGGCGGTCTGCGCCGTGGTGAACGACGTGCTGCCCACGGTCCAGCTGTTCGTGCGGGGCGCGGACAACCGGCCGGAGACGACGGTGGTGACCGGCTTCGCCTTGGCCGCCTTCGCCTTGGCTGCCTTCGCCGCCGCCGCCTTGGCCGCCTTGGCTGCCTTGGCTGCCGCGGTCTTCGCAGCCGCTGCCTTCGCTGCCTTGGCTGCCTTGGCTGCCTTGGCTGCCGCAGTCTTCGCCGCCGCGGTCTTCGCAGCGGCTGTCTTCGCCGCCTTCGCTGCGGCGGCCTTGGCAGACCCAGCCGTGGCGGACCCGGCCCGTGCCGAGGAGTCCTGGACGGGCACCACGCCGTCGCCGGAGCCCGGCGCGACCGGTGGCGACGGGATCGCGAACGTCCCGGTCTGGTAGCCCCGGGCGAACGCGCTCACCAGGTCGACGTAGTAGGTGGACGGGTTGTAGCTGAAGATCGCGGCACGCTCGTCGGCGGTCGTCGACAGGTCACGCCCGCCGTGGCAGAGGTACGCCGCAGCGGCCAGGGCCGCGTCGTCGATGTCGTTGGGCGACGCGACACCGTCGCCGTCACCGTCACGGCCGGCGGTGCGCCACGTCGAGGGGATGAACTGCATCGGGCCGACGGCGCGGTCCCAGACCTTGTCGCCGTCGAAGCGACCGTCGTCGGTGTCGTGGATCGCGGCGACCGGCCCCTGACCGTCCAGCGCGATCCCGACGATGGCCGGACGCGGGACCCCGTCGGCGCCGAGCACCGAGCCGCCGTAGCGGCCGTGGTCGGACTCGACGCGGCCGATCCCGGCGAGCAGCGTCCACGGCAGGCGGCACCCGGGCTGCTCGGCGTTGATGCTGCGAGCGGCGTTCTTGTAGGCGCGCATCGCGGCCGAGGGCAGGTCGTGCTCGGCGAGCGAGCTCGCGGTCCAGGTGTGGCTGCCCTTGGCGCTCGTCACGGAGATGCTGCGGTCCCGGTCGGCGGCCGTGCGCAGCTGCAGGGTCCCGGAGAGGGTGACGACCGACGCGACGGGCTGCGGGCGCAGCGTCGCAGCGGCCACGGACACCACCTGGCCCAGGGCGGGGCCGGCGACGACCGAGCGGGACGACGCGCCCGCGAGCGCTGCCGCACCCGGGGCCGCGGACGCCCACGGTTCCTGGACGACCAGGGCGATGCCGCTGAGGGTGGTCGCGGTCGCCAGCGCAGCCACGGTGACACGCAGCCTCACGTGCGACCGGGCGGGCATCGGGACAACCATGAACAAGACCCTCCCAGGGCGACGAGACGTGTCCAGGGTAGGTGATTGGGGGGTGGATTCGGAGCGGAATGTCCAGATCGCCCGGTCCGGCGTCCGGTCAGGCACCCGACCGGTGTCGGGTCAGGTCGATTCCGTGTCGGTCACCGTGAACGAGATCCCCGCGGCCACCAGCCGCTCGAGCAGCCGGTCGCCCATCGCGACCGCGGTCGTGACCTGCCCGGCGGTGCTCGGGTTGTCGTCGTCGAAGGCCAGGCACAGCGCCGACTCCGCGAGCATCACGGCGGTCTCGGTGTAGCCGGGGTCACCCCCGGACACCTCGGTGAACACCCGCCGGCCGCCGCCCTCGCCGATGAAGCGTACGCAGAACCATGCCTTCTCGCGGCGCTCCTCGCTCGGGCCCTCACCCTGGGGCACCCGGCTGATCAGGAGCTTGCGCAGCGGGGCGACCTGCGCCCCGAGCGCGAGCGCCCCGACGGCGGCGATCCCGCCGAGAGCGACGGGCAGCCGCTTGACGGCGGCGTAGTGGCTGTAGGTGAAGTCCGGGCCGTAGCGATCGAGGGCCTCGGCCGACCGGCGGACGACGAGCGGGTCGATGGTCGGCAGCGGCACCAGCCAGTAGCCGGCCAGCGCGTCGAAATGCGGGCGCTTCGCCGACGAGCGGACCCGTCTGTTCTCCGGGCGTGGCTCCTGGCGGCGCCGGGCAGCGTGCGCCTGTCGCATCTGCCCGGACCGGGAGAACGCCGTGAGCGCCGAGGCGAAGGTGCCGCCGGAGAACGTGCCGCTGGCCCGCACCATCCCACGCACCCGCAGCGCCAGACCCTCGGGCAGCTGCTTCACGGTGAACAGGGCGCCGAGGTCGTGCGGGATCGAGTCGAAGCCGCACGCGTGCACGATCCGGGCACCGGTGCGGACCGCCTCGTCATGGTGCGCGAGGTACATCCGGTCGACGAACTCCGGCTCCCCGGTGAGGTCGACGTAGTCCGTGCCGGCCTTGGCACAGGCAGCCACCAGCGGCTCGCCGTGCTCGAGGTAGGGGCCGACGGTGGTGATCACCACCCGGGTGCGGCGCGCGACCTCGGCCAGGGAGTCCTCGTCGGCGACGTCGGCGAGCAGCAGCGGGAGGTCGGCCAGGCCGGGGTCGACCGACGCGAGCCGCTCGCGCACCGCCTCCAGCTTGGCCTGGTTGCGTCCGGCCAGCGCCCACCGGCAGCCGTCGGGTACGTGCCGCGCGAGGTAGTCGGCGGTCAGTCCGCCGGTGAAGCCCGTCGCCCCGAAGAGCACGACGTCGAGCTCCTTGCTGCCCGCGGGGGCTTCGGGCGGGATGGCTGCCGAGCTGCGGGACTGGGGCACGCGCACTCCTGTACGTCGGGTGGGCACCACTGTGCCAAGGGCTGCCGAGGACGACCCCACCGGCCCGCCCGAGCTCTAGTGTGACCGCATGTGCCGCAACATCCGGACCCTCCACAACTTCCAGCCGCCGGCGACCTCCGACGAGGTGCACGCAGCCGCGCTGCAGTACGTCCGCAAGGTCAGCGGCGCGACGCGTCCCGCGCAGGCCAACCAGGCCGCGTTCGAGCTGGCCGTCGAGGAGGTCGCCGCGGCGACCCGGCGGCTGCTGGCCGAGCTGACCACCTCGGCACCGCCCAAGGACCGGGCCGTGGAGGCGGAGAAGGCGCGCGCCCGCGCCGCCGCGCGGTACGCCTGAGAGCACCCTCGGCCGCCCGGGGACGCCCCGCACGGCGGCTCAGGACAGCAGCACGAACGCCCACGCGGTGTTGTTCAGCGTGTTCTCGTTGCCGAGGAACCCCTCCTCGGGCGCGAAGGCGTCGACGCCGTAGAACGTCGGCTGGTCGTCCGTCGTACCGCCGATCTTGTCCGGACCGACACCGAAGAGGCGGGCGAAGCCCTCCCCGCCCGAGTCCATCAGGTTCGCCGTCGAGTCCGTGTTGTCGGTGTGGTAGCTGCCGACCATGTGACCGGTCTCGTGCGCGACCAGCGACCCGAGACCCTGGCCGACGAACGCGACCCGGTCGCTGCCGGCCTTCAGGTAGGTGTTGAAGGAGTCCTCGGGGCCCTTGCTCGCGCTCACCTCGTCGAGCAGGACCAGCGCGGTCTCCTCGTGGGCGAAGTTGCCCGGGTCGATGGACGGGGCGATGCCGATGGTCGGGATGCCGGACTGCGCGATGGTGCCGCCCACCACGACACGCGACACGTCCGGGTCGCCGAAGGGGTCGGCGTCGTCCCGGCTGTTCAGAACCCGCAGCCGGTGCTTCGGGTTCAGCCCCTCGGCACGCAGCCGGGTGTCGAGGTCGCGGGTGACGGTGGCGACGGTCGCGTCGATGACGGCGTCCTCGTCCGACGCCGACAGCCCCCAACTGGCCAGGAAGCTCGACAGCGGCGACAGCGTCACCACGCCGGGGCCGCCGAACATCGCGGTGTTCAGCCGCTCGCCGTCGAAGTCGAGGAACACCGTCTGGACGGCCGAGCCCTCGGTGCCGGGACGGTAGGTCTCCAGCCGCAGGCCGTACCTCCCGGAGCCCTGCGTCACCGAGACCGTGTAGCGGCCGGACTTCTCGGCCACGTAGGCGGACGTGGCGCCCCCGCCCGGGAGCGGGCTGGTCATCGGGTAGTCGGCCGACCAGTCCTGCTGCGAGCCGATCCGCTGGGCGCCGTCGACGGCCTGCACCTGCACGGTGTGCGCCTTGCCGCCGGTGAGCACCGCGCCGAGCACGTCGCCGCTGCGGAGATCCACGGCGTAGTAGTCGCGGTCGACGCGGCGCGAGGACACGTTCAGGGTGTATCTGCCCTGCTCCCCTGCCCCGGCTCCGCTGCCGCTGCGGAACGGCCTGGCCGGCACCGAGCCGCGCGGGCTGAAGCCGGCCACCATCACGTAGAAGGTCGCGGTGCGCGGTGCGACGTACGAGAGGGCGCTGCTGAGCCGCAGCTCGTCCTCGTCGTCGTTGCTGGCCACGATGTGACCGCTGGTGTCGTAGAGCGCGACCACGGTGTCCAGGGCGCTGCCCCGGGTGTCGACCGCCAACGTCGAACCGGCTTTGGCCCTGACCTTGTAGAAGTCGAAGTCACCGTGCCCGTCCCCGCCCTTGTGCCGGCCGTGCGGACCGTCGCCGATCCTGCTGACCACGCGCACCTGCGGCCGGGAGGTGAAGCCGACCCCGGTGCGGGTCGCCCTGCTGATCGAGCCCTGGTCCTCCTTGGTGGGCACGGTCACGGTCGCCGACGAGGGCTGGTACAGCCTGCCGTCGACCTGGGCGGCCCTAAACTGCTTGCCGGTCCCCGTGCCCAGGCTGTCGAGGTACTCCGCGTTCGCCGGGGAGTCGTTGGCCCCCAAGGTGCCGGTGGGCTCCTGCTCGGCGTGGCTGACCGCGACCGGGACGGCTTGGCGTGCAGTGCCTGCCACGGTGCGGCGAGCGGCCCGCTGCAGCCCGAGCCGATCGGTGCGGCGCCGCCAGTAGGACTGGTCGACCACGGAGCCCGCGGGCAGCTCGGCGAGGGCCGGGTCGGGGGCGGCGTACCGGCGGCCGCCCACGCTCACCGACGGACGGGTCCGGTGCTTGGGGCCCACCTGGAGTCCCGCCGCCTGCGCCAGGCGCGCGACCACCGCGGGGTCACCCGCGGGGCGCGCCCGGGGTCGGGCGACCGCCGTGGTCGCTCCCGCGGCAGCGACCGCCGCCGAGAGGACCAGCACCGACGTGGACGCGACCGAGACTCTCAGCATGGGGACGGTGCTCGTTTCCGGGGCGGGCCGGCCCCCGCGGCGGTGCGGGGGCTAGCGGGCGAAGTCGACGACCTCGTGGTCGTCGCTCCAATCGTCTACGAGTTCCACCAGGTCCGCGATCGAATCGACGACATGCGTGGGTCTGTAGGGAAAGCGCTCGATCTGTCCGGGACGGGTGGATCCGGTGAGCACCAGGATGGTGCGCATCCCGGCCTCCAGGCCGGAGACGACGTCGGTGTCCATCCGGTCCCCGACCATCACCGTGGACTCGGAGTGGGCGTCGATGCGGTTCAGCGCGGAGCGCATCATCAGCGGGTTGGGCTTGCCGACGAAGTACGGGTCCACCCCGGTGGCCTTGGTGACCATCGCGGCGACCGCACCGGTGGCCGGGATCGGCCCGGCGAGGCTGGGTCCGGAGACGTCGGGATTGGTGGCGATGAACCGGGCACCCCGCTCCACCAGCCGGATCGCGGTGGTGATCGCCTCGAAGGAGTAGGTCCGGGTCTCCCCCAGCACGACGTAGTCGGGGTCGCGGTCGGTCATCACGTAGCCGATGTCGTGCAGGGCGGTGGTCAGCCCCGCCTCGCCGATGACGTACGCCGTACCCCCCGGCCGCTGGGTGTCCAGGAACTGGGCGGTCGCCATCGCGCTGGTCCAGATCGCGTCCTCGGGGACGTCGATGCCGGAGCGGTGCAGCCGGGCCTTGAGGTCGCGCGGGGTGTAGATGGAGTTGTTCGTCAGCAGCAGGAACGGCCGTCCGGTGCCGACCAGGCGCGCGATGAAGTCCGCGGCGCCGGGGACCGGCTCCTCCTCGTGGACCAGCACACCGTCCATGTCGGACAGCCAGGCACGCACGGCCTTCGTCGGCGTCGGGATTCGGCTCATGGCGACCATGGTCGCAGAGTCGGGGCGACCGGTCAGGCGTAGGCGGGCCGGCGCGACGCCACGGCGCGGCCGTCCTGCGAGACCGCCGCGGCCGCGACCCCGGTGAACGCGACGGCGAGGGCCATGATCTCCAGCGCCCCGGCCACCGGGCCCAGGTGCGAGGAGACCGGCAGCAGCGCCACGAAGCCGATCATCAGCGCCGGCACCCACCAGGTCACCGTCCGCGACAGGAGCAGCGCGATGCCGAGCAGCAGCAGGCCGAGGTAGAACGAGCCGATCCAGCCGTAGAGGAAGACCAGCAGCCCGCGGTCCTCCAAGACGCGGTCGAACTCGGCGTCGCGCACGGCGCCGGCGGTCACCATCGCCCGGAAGAACACCATCAGCATGGCGTAGCCGCAGGTGCCGACCGCACCGATCGTGAACACCACGGCCGCGACCATCCCGGTGCGACGCCCGCGCTCCTGCAGCAGCACCAGCACCGAGGGCACGCCCATGGTGAGGGCGATCGAGGCGAAGGTGTACATGGTGGCCATGGCCACCCAGCGGAAGCCCTCGTCGTTGACGACCACCATCGTGCTCGACGCGGAGCTGCCGGCCTCGGCCGGGTCCAGCACGCTCCCGAAGACCAGGCACATCGCGCCGATGACCAGCGCGCTCGCCGACAGGGGCACCCAGCTGTTCCGCATGACGGCGACGGTAGGGCTGCGGGGTTCCCGCTGACTCCGGTTCGGTGGAATCCGACCGTATCCTGACCCCGATGTCCCAGAGCGTCCCGACTCGCGCGCTGCGACCGGCCACCACCGCCGGTCCGTTCGTGCGCGCGGTCGCCGTCCGCCGCTTCGTCGCGCTGACCGGCGCCGGGATGAGCACCGACTCGGGGATCCCCGACTACCGCGGCCCGGGCTCGCCTCCGCGTGCACCGATGACCTACCAGGAGTTCGTGTCCGGCCCGGTGGCGCAGCAGCGCTACTGGGCCCGCTCGCACCTCGGTTGGTCGCGGATGCGCCGCGCCGACCCGAACGCCGGTCACCGTGCCCTGGCCGCGCTCGAGGCCACCGGGGCGGTGCACACCCTGGTCACCCAGAACGTCGACGGCCTGCACGAGGCGGCCGGCAGCCGCTCCGTCTGCGCGCTGCACGGGCAGATCTCCGACGTGGTGTGCCTGGGGTGCGGCTCCCGGACCGCCCGCGCTGCCCTGCAGGACCGGATGGCCGCCGCGAACCCCGGCTGGGCCGAGGAGCACGCCACCACGGAGGTGCGGCCGGACGGGGACGTCGAGCTCGACGACACCGCGGGCTTCGTGGTCCCGGTCTGCGTGACCTGCGGCGGGGCGCTCAAGCCGGACGTCGTGTTCTTCGGGGAGAACGTCCCCCGCGCGCGGGTCGAGCACTGCTACGCCGCCGTGGACTCCCTCGACCCCGACGACGACCTGCTGCTGGTCCTGGGCTCGTCGCTCACGGTGATGTCGGGCTTCCGCTTCGTGCGCCGAGCGGTCTCGCGGGGCGTGCCGGTGCTGGTGGTCAACCGCGGCCCCACCCGCGCCGACCCGCTCGTCGAGACCGGCCTCGTGCACCGTCTCGACCACGGCACCTCGCAGTTCCTCACCGCCCTCGAGGCCGCCGTCGCCGCCCCCGTCACCTTCCCCGCCGAGTTGTCAGAGGTGGAGAGGGCCAGGGCCCACTGAGGCTCTGACAACTCGGGGTGCGGGGGGGACGCTGTCCACAGGCGGCCGACGACTCGTGGCGTACGACGTGAGGTGGCGGCGACGCTCGGGACGTGTCCCTGGAGGTGCGTGGCTTCACCTTCTTCGGCACCGAGCCCACCCGGATCCACGTGGTCGTGCCCCGCGGCGCGCAGTACCACCGGTTCCCCGGCGTCACCGTGCACGAGTCACGGCGCTTCGACGCGGACGACGTGGTCGTGGCGGGTGGCCCACCGCGGGCTGCCGGTCGCGCGGTCGGCCGTCGACGCGGCGGCGTGGCAGCCGCACGTCCGCTACGCGACCGCAGTGCTGGCCGCCGTCGTGCAGCAGCGCCTGGTCACCGCCCGGGAGCTCGACGTGGCCGCCCTCTGCCGCCGCTTCGACCTGCGCCCGCCGGAGCGCCAGCGGGTCCGACGGGACCGCGACGGGCGGCGGCGCTACCTCGACTGCGAGTGGCGGCTGGACGACGGCCGCCTCGTGGTCCTCGAGGTGGACGGCGCACACCATGCGACGGTCGCGAGCTGGGAGGACGACATGCGGCGCGAGCGTCAGGTGGTGGCCGGCGGCCGCGCCGTGCTCCGCGCGAGCGCGGAGCGAGGTGCGGCACGATCCCGCGGCCGTGGTCGCGGACCTGGCGGCGGTCGGCGCACCCCGACTTGTCAGAGGTGGAGAGGGTCAGGGCCCACCCAGGCACTGACAACTCGGGGGACGAGGGACCGCGGAGTCAGAGGCGGTGGACGAACAGGTGCGCGGCGAGGTCGAGGTCGATCTCGGCGGTCTCGCCGCCGCTGCCGATGAGCACCCCGACGGCCCCGTGCGCGACGGTGACGACCTGGTCGGGGACGGCGCCGACGCGGCGCAGCGCGGCCATCGTGCCCTCGTCCTTCTGCATCTCCTCGCCGATGCGGCGCACCAGCACCCGGATCTCGGCGTCGGAGGTGGAGACGACGGCGTCGAGCGGCGTGGCGTCGGTGACCTGGCTGCCGTCCGGAGACGCCTCCCCCAGCTCGCCCAGCCCCGGGATCGGGTTCCCGTAGGGCGAGGAGGTCGGGTGGTCGAGCAGCTCGAGCAGGCGCCGCTCCACGGTCTCCGACATCACGTGCTCCCAGCGGCAGGCCTCGGCGTGCACGTGCTCCCACTCCAGGCCGATCACGTCGGTGAGCAGCCGCTCGGCCAGCCGGTGCTTGCGCATCACCCGGACCGCCAG
>Ga0210040_10006846_pt1 | contig 14007 bp, 4 predicted proteins | sample CryGeyCG12114_NA_FD_185462 | JGI IMG/M metagenome (GOLD analysis project Ga0210040, IMG submission 185462) | Groundwater microbial communities from aquifer - Crystal Geyser CG19_WC_8/21/14_NA (SPAdes) (version 2) | ecosystem: Environmental > Aquatic > Deep subsurface > Groundwater | place: USA... | reverse complement strand
AGACAAAAAATTTTGCATGGCACCAAAACCAAATAAAAAGAATTGCATTGGCTTTGCTAGATAAGCAGCAAAATTCCAAATATAAACGCTTTGTTTATTTAGCGCAATAAACTGCAAATGAAAATAAGTGTGCAATTCGCCCTATAATGATTTTGGTACACATGTGGACACACGACATAATTTTTCTGTCACTACGTATATTTGTATGCAGAGTATAGTCGCTGACAGCAAACAAAAATATCATCACGACCTCACACTGGGATTGGAAATGAAGCTTGAACAAACAATGTAGATTTTTATTGCTTGTGCAAATGAATAATGTGACACGCACGCATAGGAAATATTTGAGATTCTAACTAAAAGTTTGTTAGAAAATAAATGAAACTGGAATTGTTCGGGAGCCAAAAATGGTAGAGTGGAAAACGTGCTCAGCCAAATGAATGGGAGCAAATGATGTTGAGTGAATCAATTTTTCTACTCCTCCCTCTCCATCAGATTCCTGTGCATATAACATTTGAGACTGATAATAACTTACGGTAGGAAAAATAATGATGATGATGAGTCTAGGAAAAGGGAAAGGTGGCACGGGAACAAAAATCCAATAAGAATGGGAAACGGGAAAAGGACGCGGTGGAAATGCAAATGAAAGTACAAACTCCAAATGAGAACACATTAGGATTGATGAATGGTTGAGAAAAGCTGCAGAAAATTTGTTAGTTGGGCTCTCCCATATAGTAGTAGTCACTTTTCCATACACGGAAAATACTATAGCAATATCTTGTACACTGTATGTATACACTAGATTCTGTACGGGAACCACTTTTCCTCTGTTTTATTTTATGTGTACATCTTGCCTGTGCCTAGTATATGCATTTTTTTATGGTGCACAAAATGTGAGAGGATCAAAATGAAATCTGTTTTGTATTGAAAACATTGTAGTAGTATATATAGTATTGTGAGTTTTCGCTTTCTCAGCCAGTCAGTAATAAGCTATGGGAGATAAAGGGAACGTTTTCCCTCTGCCTTATATAAGTTAATGTGCACATGCATAAGAAATTGAATCGTACGAATGGAATGGTTTCACAATTTCCAATCATTTTCCTCGCCCCGTGCAATAAAAGAAAAGGGGGCTTTGCTCAATCTTTCTCTTTTCATTTCCATTTTCTTAAAACTCTGCCATTCCGAATATAAATTCAGAAAGGAAATGCCTTCATGTCTCTCACTCAATTCCCATCCCTATGTAGTATGTATTTAGATGAATGCACAAACTTTCATGTAGGGAGGATATAATGTGAGAAAGAAAAAAGTGTAATCTGCGCTCAATATTTTTTTCCCATAAGCTCTCCCTAGATCGAATCTATTTATTATGCATTTTAGGCATCATTATAAACATGTGAATCCATCCATAAGAATAAACAGAGTTAGTTACTTGGATTCCCTTCTCAAGCACACAAATTATTGAACACTTTCATTTCGTTTACATTTATACTTTGCATTTCAAGTGACAGAGTAGAAGAATAAATGACTGCCTGTACTAATATAATAAATATGGTGTCAAAATCTGACAGCTCACTTCAATAGAGTTTACGAGAAGCTTTGGAATAAATAATGTGATCATCATAATGCTTATACACTTGTGTGGAACAAATATAACGTACGTTAGCGGAGGGCTCCTTTATGGTGAGTAGACAACGTTATAAATGGACTACACAGATTCCCACTCTCCATCCTTTTCGATAATAATCCATAATCATTTATTTCAAGAGAGTTGACTTGGTTGCCTCCTCCACCATTTCACCGATATAGGGTGCGGGCCTTAGTTAATAGTTGCCTCAGTTTTTCAACTTGCATTTACTAACTAAACTATTGCTTATTTTGTTACTTTTACATGTTCTATACATACTTGTCAAAAAGTTTCCAAAAGTGCTCGTATGAGAGATCCTGTATCCCTAAACGTCCCAGTGTAAAATAATACACTAATTTACCACAAAGACAGAACATAAAGCCTAACAAGTTTGGAGTAAATTTTTAATTTTTTCATTTGCCACTTTTTACGATAGTTTGAACAAAGAGAGCCCTAAAAATCTAAATTCCTATATTTTTTGTATTAAAAAAATGATGGGAATCCCGACCTCTGTATGCCGTCACAACTTAAGTAATAATAGTGGCAGAAAATGTACAAGTACACTTGATTTGGAGGTTCCAGAATCCACAACAATTCTTCATCGAACTAAAGGACCCAACAGTCAAACATGATGATAATATATGGAAACGATAAAACTTGGTGGAAGACAAAATAAGATACTCTTGTCCGTATTAGAGAGAGGAAGACAAGGATATTATGATTATTATTGTTTTAGCCGGAGAAACCAAGAAACTACTACTACACTGTATACACTATACTACAAAAGAAGCCAACAAGACCAGTTTCACTCCAAGGGGTTGACAATAATTCTTAAGGGTGACGCCGAAACCTGTCATCAGAATATTTGTTCGTCTCGTCCCATCCACTCCTAAATGAAAATCCTAGCTCCTAATGCAATTAATAATTATATTCTGAGAGATATTACACCAACTATACTAAACTGGGCTCTTTGCAGGCCTCTATACTTATGAGTTTACGTATTCAGAGCAGGTAGGGAACAATGTAAGAATCTTGTTGTCTTGTCCCATTCACACAATAATTTCTTACGCTCTTTCATGTCCTTATAGCCACTGAGCGAATCACTTATAATTGCTTATAGTGTAAGCTAGCTAGTTGTGGTTATAATTATTAACTAAAACTAGCCAGCCAGGGAGAAGAAATTCACTCCTATGCATATTGCATACAACACCAAGGAGCAATAAAACTAGACATTATATTATTATCACCTTGCTTTTTCAATCATGTTTCTTATGAGCGAGACGCAATTTTCAAGACCAAACGGGTTTTTGTACCACTGCAGTTAAATAAAAGGATTCATTGTTAGTGTGCGGCATTTTTCTTGATCCTCTTATGATTATTATTACAAATGCATAATAGGGTTGCGTGAAAAGGCAGAGGGAACCGAATACAAAGCATATAGGGTTAAATTCTTGTCATTAATAATGGAATGCTTTTCACACTTGAATCTTTCATTTAGTTTTCAAAGGAATCATTGTGGACTGTGGAGATAACAGTTCTCACTATATTTATGAGAAACTCACGAATCCCAAATGGGCTGTGCGCCAGAATTGTTTAGATATGCGTGTGTGTGTGTGTGAAAATTAAACCTTGAGACACAATTTTTAATTTCACTTGTTTGTAGAATGCATAGGTAAAACAATGTCTTGGTGAAAATTTTAACAGCTTTTCATAATTTCACATGCACTGCTATTTACAAGAAATGAAAGAAGAGACAGAGAATCCTTCCCATTTAGATTCCTTAACTCAAGCAAATAATTTATAGCATATTTTAGTAGGAAGCAAGACTACAGGCAGAGCGGAGCATAAATGCATAAATTAAAAGGAAACTAAACATGGATGGAAGCATACTTGTACACATTTAGGAACAAACTTACAATAACAAAGATAGTGACGCAGCCGAGTTGGGAACAAGACTTTATGAACAATGAATAAGTGTGTGAGGGAAGGAAATTTAAGTGGAGTTGTGCACACAAGGCTTTATGGTGAAAAGCCTATCAAATGATAATAGACTATAAAATATTCAGGAGACTAAAGTAATTCAAAGCTGAGGCAGTAATTTCTCGGTCTGCCTTCCTTCCTTCACATCTATATAGGTAGTATTAGTTAGTAGCCAGCTATGGGAGAGAAAATGAGAAGATTACAATTGCCAAAAGTTTACTACTCTCATATTATTCTTGTGTGTACTAACTAACTAACTAACTAACTATATGTATGTGTGTGTGTGAGCATCAATTTAAAGTACCATGCTTGCTGGCTATACCATTCCTGCATAAAGATAGGGAATGCTAATGAATAAAGGTACGCTCACCATTACTTTCCAACTAACTAACAATATTGCATTCATTTGGATGTTCACATACATGGGAGATATAATGCTATACCGCGCGCACTAATTAGTTGTCGTTGGAGGTCGCTTTTCTTCTCATAATAAAAGGAGCCATGGAATTCTAACTAACTAATGGTGAAATGAAAATACAAATATTCCTAGAATTGTTATGTCCTTTAGGAATATACAAGTTTTTCCCTCCGCGTGTGTGTGAGCACAGTTTTAACGACAAACCATTATTATGCAAATGCCTGGGAAATATATGCGCACTTAATGCGCAAATTTTATCTTACATGGATTTACACATAAGCTCTTTCCGATATTAGAAGTGTGACAATAATAAAAATAATGGGTACCGTTCTCATGCATAAAGTTTTGATCAGATTGTTATTGTACGAGTTATATCCCTATAGTATGCAAGTGAGTGCGAGCAAGTTTGTATTTATTTGGTATCTTTTGTTGATCCTCTGTAGGGAAATTGCCAGTTGAGCATCTATGTGTGCACTATTTGTACAATATCTAACTACACAGGACTGTGCATAAAACTAAGTTATCCATCCGTGGAAGCGTGTTCTATTATTCCATTATTATGCATCTAACTAACTAACGAAATAAAGTGTGAGCTCGCCATATGGATTCTTGTATAATGTCAGTCTCTATCTACTCATGTAATCTTTGGGCGAATCATGTGCTCAGGATTTAAACATATTGGAGATGCATAATAATTTAGAGTCTGTTGGGACTTCCCTGTACAGTTCGTTAGAGTGAGCATGAAATGGACGGCTAATGGCCAAATTAAAAGGAGATATTCAAATAATTTATATGAAGGATACACATAGAAAGAAAATATAAAAGAATCCTACAGTTCTATCTACCCTTCATTGTGTCCCATTCTGTCACTTTCATCTATTCATTTAATGGTCATGCGTTAAACAGAGATGGTCGTAGTGCACATGTATTGTATTATTGACCGGTGGTCGCCAAGATCCATACCTAAAGGTACAGGCAAGTTTGTTGGCTGTTGGATGGATGCTACTACTTACTAAATCTAACTCACTCAGTTGCTTGCTAGCTTACTTATGAAGAAGATATAGCAGGTCGTCAAGTCCACCCAAAAGGGAGAAAGAAAAGTTCCCATGCACTTGTGTATGGCAGTCAGTGAGAGGAGAGAGATAGAATGTGTATGTTTTTTTTTTCTGGCCAGATGAGATTATTGATCTTATGTGGATCTGTGTGCAACACATACTACATACGGATGGACTGGACTCGATCCTCCTTTTTGGCCGACAATTTTCCATACAACAGATGCGTATGTAGTGTGAAGGAACTGCCCCTTATGGATAATGGATATGATGAAACTCCAGCCCAGCCAAAAATTGCGCGCACACTTTTTCACGTCTCTTTCTCTGCCTCTTTCTCTATCTGTGTATTCCCTTTCACTCACCCACTTGTCTATCTATCTGTGCAGTTAAGTAAGTATGTTTGTTAGTTAGTTAGTTACTATGTATGTACGTATGTTATGTGTACAGGGAGAGAGTATATGTTTTTTTCTATATGGGTTTACGAACATACACAAGTATGGATGAAGCCGTTTACTCATCTCCCGTCTCTGGAGACATGAGCGACGTGACAATTATGAAATCATTCTTGTGTTGACACTTGATCATAAACAAATAATGGGAGCGAGGGAAATAAAGTGGAAAGTAGTGGATGCTCCCAAGGATTAACGGGATGGCCAGCCTAAGTTAGTTTAAGCTACAAGGGAATTTTGATGGCACGTTGAGAGCCACGTAAATATATAAAATGCGCGTGCAAAGTAAACGAACAGTAGTGCTGGTGAGTAAAGTAAGTAATAGGTAGTTTATACTGGGAACGTAAGCAACTCACTAACTAACTAACTAACTACATAGTCAGTCTGTGACAGAGAAAAAAAGGAAAAGATTCTCTCTTGGGATTATTTGTAAAATAAAACTAAGCTGGGAACATATAACATGGGTCAGTGGATGGGACAGGAAGCACTTTATGGGAGATGGACTTTCTTTTTTTGTCATGAGTTATAGATCCCCAGTGTGAAAATTGTCATGTGTTATGTCTCTTTGTTTTCTCATTTTCCACTGCCCGCACATCTTATTACAGATCAAAGGGAGCAGGCTGGGGTGGCTATAGGTTTGCAACACAGTCTCAAAAATAATGACTGATGGGTGCGTTTCACAGAACCAAACAAAAGTACCAAAAGGGTTACTGAACTTGAAAATTGTTACGGGTGTCTGTGTGTCTGTTTTCACAGGAGCTGTTTGCTTGCACCTGACAGGTGGATAGGTAGGTAGTCAGTCAGTCAGTCAGTTTATCAATGTATACGTAACATGGATCCAGTCTGTGAGCAAGTGAGAGTGGGTATGCATTCCCACCTTTTTCAACTCGTTTTCTGTGCCAACCACAGGCAGTGGATGTGAAAACTAGCTAAATGTATACAGAAGGAGAGTTCAAAGGAAAACCCTTTCACCCTTAAGTTTTTACAGTTTATTTGTTTACTATAGTTTTGTGTGTGTAGTGGCGAAACTAATAGTTAGTTGGTAATACTAGAAATAGAACTGATTAAAATGGATTTTTTTGGCTTCGAATCCGCTTTGATATATTATTAAGATATCTCATGAAGGAATATATTGAATTCATCTTAGTCTTACCTAACTTAGTTAGTGACAAAAATGAATTATAATTCCAGTTTTTTGTCGAGTATGTTTTCCTCAGTTTTAAAATCCTAACAAAACTCAACTATAATGAAACAAGTACGCATTGAATTATTTTCGTTACACCGAACCGTGCAGAACACTTGAATTGAATACTACAAAGCATAGTGGCAGTCCATGACACATAAAGAATAAGACTTGCTAACTAACTAACCAACCAGTAATCTAAATAAATGAAAAAAGAGCGCAAAAAAGCTCGGTAGCAACAAATGATAAGAAATGACAGGACTGTTTCTGTCACAAGTAAAAATCCACGGTTTTGTCATGCTTAGACGGTTATGCAGTGTGCCAAATACAATGTGCATAATAGTAGTTACCAGTTAGTTAGTACTTTTGTTAGTAGTAGTAGTAGTTTGTTTGTGTAGGTTGCCAGTTAGTTAGTTAGTTAGATGGTAGTCGAACTGAGAGAGATACCACCAACAAAGCATGTTCTCTGTACGCCAGACAAATCTACTTGTCACGTATAGTAATCGACCAAGTTAAATCATACAAAAGCACATACATTCACACAACCATTCATTCTGTGTGTACATCTAGCGTCACGCACGGCAAATCCGGTATTTGCACTCTGCTTGTACCCGAAAAAAAAACTCTACAGGCAGTTTGTTACTCATTGCCTGCGTTTATTGTTCATATTCATACTCAATAGATATTGAATAGAAATTGTTTGATCGATTTATGAAAAAGACATGCTTTTTAACACCTAACTATGGTGAGATAACTAACTAACTGTAAGCATGCAATTATAAATATTGTACCAATCCAACAAGCCATTTCAATAGGATGAAAATGTTGCATTTTCTAAACCTTTGTGAATACACCAGCAGTCCATGCAATGTATTAGAACTTGCCTTCTAAAATCCATTTTCCTATCTCAATAGATTGAAAACTTGCCCGTTATAATAGCATTACAAATTGTGTGAAGGGATGCGACCCAAAGAAACGATTCCAGAACTAGCTAACTAACTAATAATGGAGACAATATTGTACAATGCTATCGTCTATAGTGAGTGAACTAACTAACTAACTAACAACTAGTCAATGCCTGTCTTTTCATAGATGAATGGAAAAAGGAGAAAGCGAGCGAGGAAGCGACAGGAATGGGATTACGCTGTGGATTACATGCGTCGACTTTAGTGCGAAACACTTATCACGACTGGAGCTTACATTTTCTGCATCCATGATTTCATTATGATCCGCTTATGTGGGAGCGTTCTCCTGGAAAATATAGAGGCGGGTCCCCTTTTCATAAAATAATTCTCTCTCATTATACACTCACTCACTGAGCCATCTGATATTCCCTAATGAAACTTTTCTATCGTCATTAGGTTGACCCTTATCAAACTAACTAACTAACTAGTATAAGCAATTCTCTGGGATCATCACCATAATAGTTTCATCATATCACTTTCACCAAATCAACTTTAAAGTTTATACTTGGGGTCCTACAGCTTCATATTGACACAAGGGTGCATTTCACAAACGTTCATCATCCTAATATCATGTTGTAAAATCGGGGCAATCTTGCTCAGTCATCTGTGTAATAATAATCTTTGTATACTTGCCACACTGGGTACTAATATCTTTTTGATGTGCTGTACACGGGCAGAACTAATAGTTTCTACTCACTCACAAGTCCAAGATGAAATGAAGGAAGGGATACGAAAATCGATGAAGAAAGAAACCCAAGAATCTATGTCATTAGTTGGTTAGTTAGTTAGTGAAGCCAAGGAACCCGTTAGTTAGTTAGTTAATTCAGTTCGTTAGTGTAGTGCGTCTAGCAAGGTTCAGACAGAATACATAATGGGTAAAATGATGGGTGAAAACTTATTCTCTATGCAGTACTAACTAACCAAGGAATAGCTATTATAACAAATGCCCACGTGACTAGAAAACAAAAAGGGAAAGGTACATAATAAAAGTTGAAAGATACGCGTCTTAAGTTTCACATCCACATTTATTGTACAGGTGCTCAAAATAAGATGCATGAGTTTTTCTCTAACTAAACAAAATGTGGTGAAAAAATGACTGAAAGTTTGCGAGAAAAAAATTGGTAGATTTAATGACGACCGTAGTTTATCATTCCGTATAAAATGATAGAATTTTGGCAAACTTAGCGAGTGAGTGAGGAAAAAAAGTTTACGGCTAATCAAGTCGGGAAGAAGGAGAAAAGTAAGTTGGCAACTTTAGCTGTAGCTATGAATTATTTTCTCGCATCGCCTAGCAAAGTGTCAATAACTGAAGAGAAATGGGACGAGATGAAAAAAGTTACCATCACAAAAAGGACATATGAAACTTGCAGTGTCTGTCTATATGAAAGTTGGCTCACGATATTTATTGCCATAGGTAGAAGTTAGTAACGAATAGAATGCTGCTTTCAGATTACTTTACGTATTCGTACGTACGCACGTAGTAAAGGTTCATTAGTGCCCATGAAAAAGAAAGATTAGTGAGCGCCTGGAACTGGAGCTTCTACTAGCATGCAGGCAAACAAGGTAAGGTTTTGATAGAACAACTGGAGATGGAACTGGAAAGATGATGAAAATTAATGTGGAGGAGTGTCATGTGCAGTGCCAGTCCCTGGAGCGTCTCTATGTAACTTACGTACATAACCTAACCAAGTGATCGACTAACGGAAAACATAGGAAGAGTTCCCAGAGGTGAGCTTTTGGCCTACAGTATTAATGCTTGTTTTCAAACTTGTACGGTACTATAGTGTAATAAAGTGGAGTAATGATTATAATGCTCTAAGTGAATGTCCTAACCCATCCTGATAAATAATTTAATTAAATAAAAAACAAGCATATACCACCTGTTTCCATGTTTCCTAATATTTTACAATATTAATTAAAAAATGCTGCACGGCGTTAAAGGGCAAACTTCATTTGTATGTTGTGGAACATGAAAAAACGAATGGTAGCTTCAAGGAAATCTTTTGACGGTTTTCAGTTGAAACATTGCAATCTAGCATAAAATTCCAGAATCTTTATCTTTTATTCTGTGTTCATCCCTCAAAATTTCGAAAAGTCTATGCATGTACACTATTTAAAATCAATTTAGGATTCTTCTTGAATCAAAATTTTATAGTCTATACTTACTAATTTTTAGTCTAAGAGCCATAGCCTTAATGAGACACAAAATCCGACCCCTATTAATAAGAACTATACATCGTTGGCCTCTAATAATCTCGTGGTGATGGGAGCAAACGAACACTGCCTACTGACTTGACTGGAAAGAAAAGTTGAGGGAAGGAGCGTGCCCAGAAGAAAATGAAGGAGACCCGAAACTGGAGTTTTAGAACCAACAGACGAAGACGACAACCCAGAGAGATAGTTTTAATGAGAAAGTCAGCCAAAAATAATGAAATTTGGAATCCCCCCGGGTGGGTGGGTCCTCCCCAACCATCATCAATGCTTTTCCTATGCAAATGAGCAGTTAGTTAATACTCTGTGACGATTTCGATATGAACAGAGACCTCATGAATATTTATTCCAGCTCCTCACTCACTCTCATCCTTTCTTATACTCCTTCATCTAGCTTCTTTGGCCACATAGCCACACTCCATCCAACTGTACTTGTTCCTCATATTCTCCTATCTCTTGTGCATATAATAGTAGTTTATGGCATTCATCGTCCCTTACTAACTAACTAACTAACTAACTAACTGTGAGTTATAACTTATACACGGGGAAAATTTTCCCAAAAGTTGACAGACTTATACTCTTTTGTTGTCAATAGCCTATTCCTTATGAATGCAAAGCTCTACTCACTAACTCACTCACTATATACTATCACTAACCCATTCATAGTATACCCAAAGTTAGTTAGTTAAGGAAAGAGCTAGAAACTTTTTGTTCGCTAGTTAGTTTGTTAGTTCCCTTTTATGCATATTATTCTGCAACTCAAATTTTCTATATCTATGGAACAAAATGTTTCCTACAAATTCATCCCATCTGCTCGCTTCAAGTTATGTACATCCCAGGGTGCATTTATTTATGGAGTCTCTTTACTTATCGAGTCCATTTTCCGGGCTGCTACGCCACTAATACACTCCAAGTATATACACAAAAGATACAAATGATGTGGGATGAAAAGACGGCAAAATAAGTACACCACTTTGTACAGAATGCCTGGGTCCATGTAGTTTATACACAGTTAGTCGTGACTGACTATGCAAATGAAAATGACTGGAGGGCCCGAACTTGAGCATGGCAAACAAATGTGAGCAATTTGAGTTGATGAAAACCAGTAATATTTTACAGCTAGTCAATTTAATCTGCACACGGATATAAATAATAGAGAGGCGGCAATTTCATCTGAGTCTGTCTTCCATCCAATCATTTGGGATGAACACTTATGACAGAGCAAAGCCAGAAAGTTCTTACACTAATAACAGGGTACGAGGATAGCTCTGATTCTAGTTATTTTATTCTTCCTTCCTTCCTCTTTGTCAATATGTAATGAAAAGTGAGTTTTCACTTCCCTATGTAGTAAGTACACATATTCATATGCTGGTACTTGAGGACACATACGTACCAACCAGAGGAATATAACATGTAACATGCATGGACTCCCTTTTTCATTTCCGCATGTATTATGCTGGTATATGGAGTTTTGGGTGACTGCACTTTATCATTCATCCCTGAGTCAATAAATAAAAAGGGGAGTTGGTAAAGCACTCAGTGACAAATGTGATATTTTGGGGTGAATCAGTGTCCAATTAACCCAGTGTCAATTTTAGCCATATGTCATAGGGTCTGGAAAGAAAAAAAACTGTCAAATGGGTTGTTGTGGTTGAGTGCCATACTCGTTCCTTCAAGGCATTTATAGTGTGCAGTTGTTTTCCATTATTATTTATATTTGCAGTTACTTAGTTAGTTAGATACGAAGTTAAGTAAGCCAGTAGTATATGCTTTGGATAGATAGATAGCTATATAGGAGACCAGGAGGGAAATATTTTTGTCACAATGTGTCATAAACTGTGCGGGGCACATCATCAATTTGAGCGCACAGTGAAATCATGTGGAGTGAATTAATTTGGGTGATTTCATGGAGCAAAACTCATTAGTGGAATTGACTTTGATGTTGTTAAAACGAGCTTGGATAATTTTTTGAGCAGGGACCGTTCGAGTACTGTATAATTTGAGTGAGTGGGAAAAAAGTGAGCAGCTGTCTTCTTGAGCATTAGTTAGTTAGTTTGTAAATGAGGAATTCATGCAAAAAAGCAATAACTGATGAATTTGAAATGACTGTATTCCTTTTAATGCCAGCTTGAGGGCAATTTATAGACATGGATAAATAGCAAGTAAGTAAGTGACAACATAGTCTGGTGGGGTTCATGGAAAAAATGGAGACTTTTTTTAGAAAAAGCAATTTGGTGGACAGTACTATCAGTGAGTGGAGTTGTATAGTATGTGAGGAATGAAAGGAAAAGAAATATAATTTATGAGTCTCCTTGTGCTAGTCTTTGATCAATTGTGGAGGAAAGCAATTCTTGTCCTTAATCATGATCTTCCCTGTCTCCACTCGTACTTTTGTTTATATTGGATTTCTGTGGCAGATACTGCGTAACGTATTATATAAGATGTTTGTCCATGCCTACATCAAATAAATGGACGTTTTTGTGTGTGGGTAGCCTTGGACAGTCCAGTTGGAGACAAGAAGAAGGGACTCTTGGCTGCAACTCAATATTTGCTACAGTTTTTTCTTTCCTCTAGTTTGCTCGTACAACTCAAACTTAAGTAAGACGAACGTGAGTAAGTAAAGTGGTTCAACTAACTTATGTAAGCATGTCCAGTCTGTACGCGCTGACAAAAACATAGTTGCCTATATATTCCACTTATTACTAAAGTCAGCCAGAGTTTTAGGCTTGCTAAAATCGTAAATCTAAATCTTATATTTCAATTTCATAAACTTGTCACAATTTCACCATAGTTTGTCTTTGATTAATGCATTTAACTACTGCAGGCAATATCATCATTTATAATCCTATCGATGGTTTTGTAGTCAATTTTAAAGTTTTTTGCACACTAATTGCTCATAATTTTGTCCAAGTACTACGTGGGGATTCTAAATGGAGACTTAAAAAGACCTAATATAGCAAATAGATAGTTTTAAATCTGAAAGTGGACTTGGAGGTCAGAAGCCGACCTCTAGTTTGTAGTCACTCACTCGTTGTGGAAAACATCTTCTTGTCCATTGGCTATTTTCTTTGACAAATATCTTTTCATTTACTTTTCCCTTCCTTTCATTTTGTGTGTGTGCTCAGAAACATGAAATGAGAGAAGGGAGCCAAACAAGTTCTCTGTACTAACTTATATCCATCCGAAATGGACGGTAGAAAAAGAAAATGATGATCAAGACAGGAAAAAAAACCTTTCCAAAAAAACTAAATGTCCTTTGGTTGCACATCAATCTCCAGCACACATTTATACAGACACAGGGAGAGAGCATCTATGTGTTTCTGTCATCTCGATTGAAGTAAAAACAAATGTTTTCTCAGATATATAGCCACCAAAATCTTTTTCGTTCCGCAATATTGGTGATGGCAGCAAAAAAAAAAGAATGTTACAGTAACTGAACTATAGTAGCAATGCTAGTCTCCCTCTATTATTTCTTTGTGTGTGTGTTTTGGTTGGAAAACTATAAAGCACACAGTAGTGCTCATCTTACATGTATGTTTAAGTGAGCCAACTATAATAAATATTTTATGGAAAACAAAACTTTCCTCTTACTCCGTCATGGTTTAAAGGTACAAAGGAAACTATGCAAACGCAAATGCACTACTTGTCTATGTATTGGGAAAAAAGTGGCACTACTTTTTGTGCCGACATAAAAATAAATTTCATTTCATATGCACCAGTAGGATATTGCATGTTTTCCAAGAGCATGCAGCCAAAAGTGTATTACATTTATGTATCACTTTTTCGGTTCAATGCTTGAGCTGTCTGTTTTGTACACCGGGAACATCACATGGCATTTGATATTATGCATTCATTGAAAGCCTCATCCCACAATGTCACTCATCCATGCACACTCAAATATAAGTTACCATACTTTGATATTGAAGAAATGGGGAAAAAGCATATACAAGTCGGAAAGATTTTTCCCAAAAGCTTGTGTGTCAACCCATCCATCCATATCTAGTGAGTCGTACGTGCCATGTGTGTAGTTCAAATAAAATAGCTTTTGAAATAACTTTCGAGCTCAGCTCACATCCATATTATGCATGGAGTGATCAAGAAAAAGTTTCTCTTTTTATGTATGAG
>Ga0210040_10006845_pt1 | contig 14008 bp, 8 predicted proteins | sample CryGeyCG12114_NA_FD_185462 | JGI IMG/M metagenome (GOLD analysis project Ga0210040, IMG submission 185462) | Groundwater microbial communities from aquifer - Crystal Geyser CG19_WC_8/21/14_NA (SPAdes) (version 2) | ecosystem: Environmental > Aquatic > Deep subsurface > Groundwater | place: USA... | reverse complement strand
TGGGCGCGGCGCCTCCGTCTTGGCTGGCGCAGGCACGGGGGGCGACGCGTCGCCGCAGGCCGCCAGCGTCGCCAGCATCGCAAGCGACGCTCCTGCCGACCTTGCTGATCCTCCCCTGGCCATGGCCGCCGTTCATAGCACCACCTGTCGCAAATGGGAGAACAACGTGACCGCCGCTTGACGGTCGCGGCGGCGGCGGCTCTGGTTCGCCGATGGGTTTCAACCAGATCGCTGCGCTGGCTGTTCTTGTGGCGGTGATCGGCGTTCTGATCCACGGCAAGGTGCGAGCCGAGGTCGCCGCCCTGACGGCGGCGGCGACACTGATGCTGCTGGGCGTCATCCGGCCGGTCGAGGTGCAGGGCGCGTTCGCCAGCCCGGCGATCATCGCGCTCGCCTGCCTGTTCGTGATCGCCTACGCCATCGAGCTGTCCGGGCTGCTGGGCGTGCTGATCCGCGGGGCGACGCGGCTGTGCGCGCGGCTCGGCGCGGTCGGGCTGTGGCTGGTGATCGTGCTGTGCGGCGGCGCGTCGGCGTTTCTCAACAACACGCCGATCGTGGTGCTGGCGGCGCCGGTGGTGAAAGACGTTGCCGCGTCGCTGAGCCTGTCGCCCAAACGCTTCCTCATCCCGCTCAGCTATGTCACGATCATGGGCGGCGCGTGCACGTTGATCGGCACCTCCACCAACCTGCTGGTCAACGACATGGCGCGCAACGCCGGCCAGCCGGTGTTCGGCATCTTCGAGATCACGCCGGTCGGGCTGGTGATCGCCGCGGTCGGCGGCGCATATCTTTTCCTGTTCGGCGGCCGGCTGCTCGGGAGTGGCGGCGATGTTCCGGCCGCCGATGCGGCACCCACGGAGCAGACCGGCGACGGCACCATGGGCGATCTAGAGCTGTTCGCCGTGGACCGTCCGTTTGATGCGCGAAAGGCGACGATCTCCCTGGCGATCTTCGCAGGCGTCCTCGTGGCGGCGGCGCTCAGCATCGTGCCGATCGCGGCGGCGGCGTTTGCCGGAGCGGTCGCGTTGATCCTGTTCCGGGTGATCGAGCCGGGGGAGGCTTACGCGGGGCTGCGGCCCGAGGTGCTGCTGCTGATCGCCGGCATGGTGGTGGTCGGCCTGTCGATCGAGGTGACGGGCCTTGCCGCATCGGGCACGGCGCTGTTAATCGACTTCATCCGCCCGTTCGGGCCGTGGACCGCGCTGGCGGTGCTGTACGGCGTGACGCTGTTCGCGACCGAGTTCCTTTCCAACGCGGCGGTGGCGGTGCTGATCACCCCGGTGGCGGTGGCGCTGGCCGAGAGCCTGGGCGTCGACCCTCGGCCGTTCCTGATTGCGGTGATGATGGCCGCCAGCGCCGCCTTCGCCACGCCCTTCGGTTATCAGACCAACGTGCTCGTGTTCCAGCTCGGCCGGTACAGCTACATGGATTTCGTGCGCGTCGGCGTGCCGCTGAACGTGATCACCTGGGCGACGGGCGTTCTCGTGATCCCGATCTTCTTTCCCTTCTGAGGCTTGGCGGGGGAGGGCACGCCTGGAAAGTGGCGGGCCAACCTCATTCTTTCGTTGTGGCATCCGGCGGTGGCGCTACCATTCGGGGTCTCCCCCCCAGGAAAGAGAGTTTCGATGACCCGTTCGCGTACCCTGATGGTGGCGCTGTTGTTCGCAACGGCCGCCGCGCCCCTGTCGGCTTCAGCGCCGGCACCTGCTTCAGCCCCGGCGCCCGCGCCCGCACAGGATCGGCCGTGGATGAACGCCGCCCTGTCGCCGGACGCCCGCGCCGCGATGCTGGTGAAGCAGATGACCCGCAACGAGAAGCTGTCGCTGGTGTTCGGCTATTTCGCGACGGACTTCCCGACCAAGAAATTCACCGCGCCTGCCGGCGGGCGGCCGGGGTCGGCCGGCTACGTGCCCGGCATTCCGCGGCTGGGCGTGCCGCCGCAGTGGCAGACGGATGCCGGCGTCGGGGTCGCGACGCAGGGCGGCGCCGAGCACAAGCGCGAGCGGACCGCGCTGCCGTCCGGCCTTGCCACCACGGCCACCTGGGACCCGGCCATGGCGTTCCGGGGCGGCGCGATGATCGGCGACGAAGCGCGCCGGTCAGGCTTCAACGTCATGCTGGCCGGCGGCGTCGACCTGATGCGGGACCCGCGCAACGGCCGCAACTTCGAATATGGCGGCGAGGACCCGCTGCTCGCGGGCGTCATGACCGGCGCGCAGATCGCCGGCATCCAGTCGCAGCATGTGATCTCCACCATCAAGCATTACGCGATCAACGACCAGGAAACCGATCGCGACACGGGCAATTCGATCATCGATCCCGGTGCCGCCCGCGTGTCGGACCTGCTCGCGTTCGAGATCGGCATCGAGCATGGCGATCCGGGGTCGGTGATGTGCTCGTACAATCGCGTGAACGGCACCCATGCGTGCGAAAATCCCTTCCTGCTGACCGACGTGCTGCGCCGCGACTGGGGGTGGAAGGGGTATGTGATGAGCGACTGGGGCGCGACGCACAGCACGGTCGCCGCTGCCAATGCCGGTTTGGAACAGGACTCTGGCTTTCCCTTCGACACCGAGCCGTATTTCGGTGCGCCGCTGAAGGCCGCGGTCGCGCGCGGCGAGGTCAGCGAGGCGCGGCTGACGCAGATGGCGGAGCGTATCCTGCGATCCATGTTCGCACATGGCTTGTTCGAGCATCCGATTGCCGAGAAGGCAGGGGCGGAGCAGCCGATCGACATGGCCGCGCATGCCGCCTTGACCCGCGCCGATGCGGAAGCGGGATCGGTGCTGCTGCGTAATCAGAACGGGCTGCTGCCGCTCGCCCCTTCCGTCAAGCGGATCGCGGTGATCGGCGGTCATGCGGACAAGGGCGTGCTGGCGGGCGGGGGTTCGTCGCTGGTCTATCCGGTCGGCGGCAACGCGGTGCCGGGGCTCACCCCGACGGCATGGCCGGGGCCGGTGATGTATTACCCTTCCGCGCCGGTGGACGAGATCCGCAAGCTCGCGCCGCAGGCAACGGTGCGGTTCGCCTCCGGAGACGATCCTGCCGCCGCGGCGGCGCTGGCGCGGGACAGCGACGTGGTGATCGTGTTTGCGACGCAATGGGCGGGGGAATCCTTCGACGTGCCGTTGTCGCTGGGCGATCAGGATAAGCTGATCGAGGTGGTGGCGGCAGCCAACCCGCGCACCGCCGTGGTGCTGGAAACGGGCGGGCCGGTGCTGATGCCCTGGGCGGGGCGCGTCGGCGCGATCCTGGAAGCGTGGTATCCCGGCACCGCCGGCGGAGCGGCGATCGCCAACCTTCTGTTCGGCAAGGTCGATCCTTCGGGGCGGTTGCCCGCCAGCTTCCCGCGCAGCCTGGACCAGCTGCCACGGCCGGAGGCGCCTCATGCCGGCGACACCCGCTATGACGAGGGGGCGACCGTTGGCTACAAATGGTTCGACCAGAAGGAGCTGGAGCCGCTGTATCCCTTCGGCCACGGCCTGACCTACACCACCTTCGGCTATGGCGGGCTAAGCGCCGCGGCGGCGAACGGCAGCATCGTGGCGCGGTTCACGGTGAGCAACACCGGCAGCCGGGCCGGCCAGGCGGTGCCGCAGGTCTATGTGGCGCCGGCCGCCGGCGGGTGGGAAGCGCCCAAGCGGCTCGGCGGCTGGCAAAAGCTGTCGCTGTCCCCCGGCGCGAGCCGACAGGGTGAGGTCAGCATCGACCCGCGCCTGCTGGCGACCTGGGACGAGGGCGCGCGCGAATGGCGGATCGCGGGCGGCACCTACCGGGTGATGCTCGGCGCGTCGGCCCGCGACATCAAGCAGACGGTGACCGTCAAGGTGCCGGCGCGGACCCTGCCGGCGGGGTGGCACCCGGCGCGCTAAGCGTCGCCCGGCAGCGGGTCTGGTTCGCGCGGGGTGCGCGGATCAGACCCGCTCGTCGCTTTGCACCAGTTGCTCGGCGATGCTTGCCGCCGTCGCCACCACCATCTCCGCCACCTCGTCGGACGTGTGGACGGGGTGGCGGCGTTCAAGAAAAGGCACGGTGAGCGCCGCCGCTGCCGCGTCCCCGCGCAGCACGGGCGCGGAAATGTCGGTCACGCCGGCGATGAACGGGCTGGGCGTCAGCTCCACACGCCGGCTGCGCACTTCGTCGGCATGGGCGCGAAAGGCGCGCAGGGCAGCGTCGTCGAGCGGCGGATGGAACAGGCTTTCCCAGCGGCGGCGGGTTTCCTCCGACTGAAACGCGTATAACACGGCGCCCGAGGCGGCCTGCGGAATCGGCCGGCGATAGCCGACTCGCACCGAGAAGCCGACCTGCTCGCCCGATTCCACCCGCGCCACCACCACCATCTCGCCGCGGCTGTGCAGCGCCAGGTGGCACGATTCGCCGCTGTTCTGCACCAGCTGGCGCATCAGCGGCAGCGCCAGTTCCACCAGGTTGCGCGTGCGCGGCTGGCGCATGCCCAGCGAGAACAGGCGGTCGGTCAGCCGATAGCCGTCCGAGCCCGGCACCTGCTCCATGTAGCCGCGGAACTGCAGCACCTGGATCATGCGGTGGAGTTCGCCGCGCGATCGATCGAGCCGGTCGGCGATGTCCGCGAAGCTCAGCGGCTCCTTGGCGTCGGCCAGCAGCTCAAGGACATCGAGTCCCTTTTCAAGCGCGGGCGCCCGGTAGCGCCGACCAGAGTCGCTGCTGTCCTGCTCGGCGTCGTTCATCGCTGTTCGTCCTGCACGGTCACCGGCGCGGCATAGCCCGGCGGAGTGCCACGGGCGAGCGGCGGCGGCAGTTTTCTCCGCCGCCGCCGCTTCTCGTCAGCCGCCGGTCAGCGGCCGATCACCTTCACCAGTGCGCCCGCGTCCTGCCCGCTCGGCAGGCGTCCCGATGCCGACAAGCGGCCCGTTCGCTCGTCCCAGCGCAGCGTCGCGCTGGCGCCGCCGGTGCGATAGACATTGGTGATGCCGTCGTCGTCGTACAGCGTGAAGCTCGCATCCCGGCCCGGATAGACCCGAATGCCGTCCAGCGCCTGCCGCGTCGCGGTGCTAGGCACCTGTGCGCCGATCGGCAGGATGGAGCCGGCGCGGACGTAGACGGGGATCCTGTTGATCGGAGCGGCGGCGGTGATCCACTGCCCGCCCGTGACCTTCTGGTTGGTCCAGAAGTCATACCAGTCGGCGCCCGCAGGCAGGTACACCCGGCGGCTGGTGGCGCCCTGTTCGGTAACCGGCGCGACCAGCAGCGCCGATCCCAGCATGTACTGGTCGCCGATCGTCGCGGCGGCGGCATCGGCGGGGAAGTCCATGAACAAGGCGCGCATGAACGGGGCGCCGGTGTCGAACGTGCGGCGGCCCTCCGCGTAGAGGTACGGTATCAGCGAGTAACGCAGCCGCAGCCACTCCGCGAGGATCGGCTCGGCCGCCTTGCCGTAGGTCCAGATCTCCGTACCCGGCCGCTGGCCGTGGATACGCAGCGTCGGGGTCAGCGCATTGTATTCGAACCAGCGGACGAACAGTTCCGGGTAATCGGCGTAGTCGGGCGCCATCGCCGTGGCGCCGGCCGGATCGACCAGCGGCGGATGCGCCGCCTTGGGGCCGCTCGGCCACTGCCAGCCGCCGGTGTCGCTGCTCCAATAGGCCATGCCGGACGCGGTGAAGTTGAGCCCCGCCGGCACCTGACGCCTCAGCGCTTCCCAGGTGGACTGGACGTCCGATGACCAGAACAGGCAGCCGTTGCGCTGCGCGCCGAGATAGGCGGCGCGGCACAGCAGCAGGTTGCGCATCCCCGGTCGGTCGCGCGCCGACCCTTCCGCCACCCCGCCGGTGTGCAGGAGCGGGAACAGGTTGTGGTAGCGGTCGCCCGAGCCGATCGAGAACTGGTTGCCGTCGGGAATGAGGTCCGGCTCGGTCTCGTCCAGCCAGAACCAGTCAAAGCCCTGGGACGCGATGTTGTCGCGGATCCGATCCCAGAACCACGCGCGCGCGTCCGGGTTGGTGCTGTCGATCAGGGCGCCCGCGCGATCGTTGCGGATGGGCAGGCCGTCGATCGGGTTGCCGTCCTTGTCGTGCAACAGCCACCCCTTGGCCGCGAGCATGTTGTAGTAGCGCGATTCCCGCTCGAACCGCGGCCAGACGCTGATGATCGAGTGCATGCCCATGGCGTGCAGCTTGTCGTTCATGCCCTTGGGATCGGGGAAATAGGTGCGGTCGATGTCGAGCTGACCCATCCGCGTCCAGTAGAACCAGTCCAGCACCATGATGTCGAGCGGGTAGCCGCGTGAGCGGTAGCCGTCGGCGACGCCGAGCAGTTCCTGCTGGCTTTCGTAGCGTGCCTTGCTCTGGATCAGGCCGAACGCCGCCTTGGGCGGCAGCGGCGTCTTGCCGGTCAGCCGGGCATAGCCCGCATACAGCTCGTCGGTGGTCTTGCCGGTGATGACGAAGAAGGACACGCGCTCGCCGACTTCCGATTGGAAGTGCGTGTTGTTGTTGAGGCCGGGCGACACCGTGGTGGTGGACGGGTTGTCCCAGACGATGCCATAGCCCTGGTTGGTGACTAGGAACGGTACGCACACCGTCTCGCCGGCTGGCGCGTCGTAGTTGTGGCGGCAGTCGATGGTGCGGCCGCGCAGGTCGAGGATGCCCTCTTGGTTCTGGCCAAGTCCGTAATAGTGGGTGGCGGGCGTATCGGCGAAGCTCGCGCCGACGCGGAACGTCTTTTCGCCGTTCACCGTGTGCGGCGCCATTTCCCAGCCGGTCATGCGGGTGATCGCGTGGCCGTCGGCGCCGGCGATGCTGATCGACACGGGCGGCAGCGAAGGCGCGAAGTAACGCTCCATCTGGCTCGGCGCCTTGGGCCAGGGCTGCGCGGCTACCGTGACGGACAGGGCAGGGGAGGCGAACACGTCGCCGCTGGTATCGGTGCGGTGGCTCCAGCCGGTGCTGTCGGCCTTGCCGTCGACGCCATAACCGGGCTCGGCATTGGCAAGCGCCTTGTCTAGCGCGATCGTGACGTGGACGATGTTGGGGCCATAGGCTTCCACCGCGACGATGCTGCCGTTGCGGTCCACGGTCGCGACGGGTGCGGCAGCGGCGCCGGCAAGCGGCAGCATCGCCGCAGCCGCTGCCCCTGTCCATCGCGCCAGCCGACGCGTGCGTGCCTTGATCATGGTCATCATCTCCCTTTCGGCAGCCCTTAGCGTGCCGCCACCGTTATGCCGAGCCGGTCAGCCGACCAGCATCGATCGATCGATCGCCGTGATCGAGGTCCGGCCGCACGAGAATGCCCTTGATGATCAGCGGCCCGTGCCAATGCTGGCGAGTGAAGGCGAGGTTTGCCCAGGTGATGCTCGAAGCGAAGTTGCCGCGCATCCAGCCGAGAAAATCCTCCAGCCCCGTCTTCGACCCCAGCGCCGGCGCCACGTTGCCGAGGTGGTGGGGGCGCCCCTGCAGGCCGACGTCGAACGCCCGGTGGGGATGGCGCAGCGCCTGTCCCGCCCGTCGTGCCGCCCCGCGCAGCCCCGGCGCGCCCGCGAGGCCCGATCGATAGTCGCGATAGCGCGAGCCGGGCACCGGCATGTCGACGATAAACACCAGCGCCGAACAACCCAGCGCGCGCGCTTCGTCGAGCAGGCTGACGACGAGCCCGCGATCGCGGATCATGTAGAGCTGAAACCAGAACGGCGCGCTGCTGGCCGCGGCGACTTCGGCGAGGGGGCAGACGCCGACCGTCGACAGGCAGAAGGGCACGCCGGCGCGGTTGGCGGCACGCACCGCCTGCACCTCGCCGCGCCGCGCGTTCATGCCCGCCAAGCCGATCGGCGCGAGCACAACCGGAAGACTTTGCGATTGCCCGAACAAGGTGGTGGCAAGGTCGATCGACGACACGTCGGCCAACACCCGCTGCCGCAAGGCAAGCTGTCCCAAAATCTCGACATTCCGCTTCAACGTCACTTCGGCATAGGAGCCACCGTCGAGATATTCGAACAGGAACGGCGGCAGCCGACGACGGGCGAGCGCCCGATAGTCCAGTACGGCCGCAGCCTTGGCCATTGATCCTCCCATCGGCGAGACGTGGTTGACGGACCCGCTCCAGCGCTCCAGTGCTGTTCACCTATGAGCATTAACTTTACCAGCGCAAGCGGCAAAGCGGCGCGCCAGCTTTGCGCGCTGGCGCTTGCCGCGGCGGCGTTGCTGGGAACGCCGGGGTCGGCGCGCTCACCGGAGCCGCAAACCGCGACGCCTTATACATGGCGCAACGTAGCGGTCGGCGGCGGCGGCTTTGCGCCGGGGATCGTGTTCAGCACTGCCGAGCGCGGCCTTGCGTATCTGCGCACGGACATGGGCGGTGCCTATCGCTGGGACGCGAAGGCGGCGCGCTGGATCCCGATCGAGGACGGCATCGCCAACGGCAGCTACATGGGCGTGGAAAGCGTCGCGCCCGATCCGCGAAACCCCGATGTGGTCTATCTCGCCGCCGGCATGGGCGCGAACAGCGACGCGGCGATCCTGCGTTCGGGCGATCGGGGAGCGCACTGGACGATCACGCCGGTGCCCTTCGCCATGGGCGGCAACGAGGATGGGCGCGGCCTCGGCGAGCGGCTGGCAATCGACCCGTGGCGCACCTCCACCTTGTTCTTCGGCTCGCGTCATGACGGCTTGTGGCACAGCGTCGATGCGGGTGCGCACTGGGCCAGGGTCGCCGCCTTTCCGCTGCCCGGGCTGGGCAAGCCGACCGCTCGGCGGCAAACGCATGGCGGGGTGAGCGTCGTCCTGTTCGACCCGCGCCGGCAGGGCCGCCTGTTCGCCGCGAGCGCCGATCCCGGGGCGCAGCACTTGTTCCGGTCAGACAATGGCGGCCGCAGCTGGCAGGCGGTGGCGGGCGGTCCCGAGCCTTCCCTGCTGCCGGTCAAGGCGGTGATCGGCGGCGACGGCGTGCTCACGATCACCTATTGCGACGCGCTTGGCCCCAACGGCGTCACGCGCGGCGCGGTCTGGCGCTATGATCCGCAAACCGCCCGGTGGCAGGACGTGACGCCCGACAAGCGGCCGGACGCGCCGGTTGGCGGTTACATGGGCGTTGCCGTTTCGGCACAGGACCCGCGGGTGATCGCGGTCAGCACGGTGGACCGCTACAAGCCGGTCGACACGGTGTGGCGCTCGACGGACGCGGGCGCGCATTGGGACGAGCTGTATCGCCGCTCCACCCGCGACATTGCCGCCTCGCCGTTCCTCAAGCTGGAGGGCGCGCAAGCGAACTTCGGCCACTGGATCGCGGCGCTGGCGATCGATCCGTTCGATCCCGGCCATGCCGCCTATGTGACCGGCGCCACCGTGTACGACACGCACGCCTTTGCCGCCGCCGGGACGATGGCATGGCGCCCGTGGACGCGCGGGATCGAGCAGACGGCGATTATCACGTTGGTGTCGCCGAGCGGCGGCGCGCCGCTGGTGTCGGGCTTTGGCGACATCGCCGGCTTTCGCCACGACGACCTTTCCGTGTCACCGCCGCACGTCTACCTCCATCCGTTCCTCAGCAACACCAACAACCTCGATTACGCCGGCCGCGCACCGGCGGTGATGGTGCGCAGCGGCAGCACGCACACGCGGGTCGTGCCGGGGCCGAGCCTCGCCTGGTCGGCCAACGGCGGCGAGAGCTGGCAGCCACTGGCCGTCCGCAGCCCTGCACCGCTCGCGGGCCGTCCTGCGCCGGAACAAACAGGCGACGCGCCGATCGTTGTCTCGGCGGATGGCGGCACGTTTCTGGTCGGCACTGCCGGGCCGCAGCTGACCCGCGATCGCGGGCGGCACTGGCTGCCGGTCGCCGGCCTCTCCACCGCCAGTCGCGCCGTTGCCGACAAGGCGGACCCGCGGCGCTTCTATGCCGTCGACGCCGCCGCCGGCCGGCTGGTGCGCAGCGACGATGGCGGTGCCCATTTTCACGCGGTGGCAGCCAAGGGATTGCCGGCCGACCTGTCGAGCGCACTGCCCCGCAACCGCGAGGCAGCGAACGCGCTGCTGGCGGTGCCCGGACGCGCGGGCGCGCTGTGGCTGCTGGTGAACGGCGCGCTGTACCGCACCACCGACGGTGGCGACTCCTGGGCGCGCGCACCGGGCGACCTCACGATCGCGCTCTACGGCCTTGGCAAGGCAATGCCGGGAGCCGCCTGGCCCACGCTCTATGCAGTCGGCCAGCAGGGCGCGCAGCAGGGCATCTGGCGCTCAGGCGACGGCGGCGCCCGCTGGTCGCGGATTAACGACGACGCGCACCAGTGGGGCCTGCGCTTTCGCGTCATCGCAGGCGACCCGCGACGCGAGGGCCGCGTGTATATCGGCACGGACGGACGCGGCATCCTGTATGGCGATCCGACGCAACAAGGCACGGGAGGGGACCGGCGGTGAAGCATCTTACCTGGTTGGGCGCAGCGCTGGCGCTGGCGCTGACGGCGGGCCTGCCGGCGAGCGCGCAGCAAACGCCCGTGCCGCACCTCGAAACGAAAGGTGGCCGCCATGCCCTGATCGTCGATGGCGCGCCGTTCCTGATGCTGGGCGCGCAGGTCAACAATTCCAGCAACTATGCCGCGGCCCTGCCGGCGGTGTGGCCGACGCTCGACCGTATCCATGCCAACACGGTTGAGGTGCCGGTCGCCTGGCAGCAGGTGGAGCCGGTGGAAGGGCAGTTCGACCTGTCGTTCGTCCGGACCCTGCTCGACCAGGCGCGCGCGCACGACAAGCGCGTGGTGCTGCTCTGGTTCGGCGCCTACAAGAACACCGGTGCCGGCTATACGCCCGATTGGGTGAAGCTCGCGCCGCGGCGGTTTCCGCCAATGAAGACGCGCGAGGGCAAGGACCATTACGTGCTGTCGCCGCACGCGCGCACAACGCTGGAGGCGGACAAGCGCGCGTTTCTCCAGCTGATGACCTATCTGCGCGACCACGATCCGCAGAACACCGTGATCCTGGTGCAGGTCGAGAACGAGACGGGCAGCTATGGCAACCCGCGCGACTTCGGGCCGGCGGCGCAGAAGCTGTTCGCGCAGGCCGTGCCGGCCGCGCTTGGCAAGAAGGGGACCTGGGCGCAAGCCTATGGCGACCAGGCCGATCGCGCATTCAACACCTGGTACACCGCGCGGTATTGCGGCGAGCTGGCGGCGGCCGGCAAGGCGGTGAAGCCGCTGCCGATGTACGTCAACGCATCGCTTGCCGATCCCTTCAAGACGCCGTCGCCGACAGGGGTGGCGAGCGGCGGCCCGCAACAGGACGTCCTCGACATCTGGAAGGCGGCGGCGCCGACGATCGATTACGAGGCGCCCGACATCTACGACCGCAAGAGCGCGGACGTGTTCGCCTATCTCGACGCCTACCGCCGGCCCGACAACGCGCTGGCGGTGCCGGAGATCGGCAACGCCGCCGAATATGCCCGCTATTTCTGGGCGGCGATCGGGCGCGGCGCGATCGGCTTTGCGCCGTTCGGCATGGATGCCACTGGCTACAGCAACTATCCCCTCGGTGCGAAGGAACTGGACGACCGAACGCTGGAGGCGTTCGCGAACAAGTACCGGCTGTTTGCGGGCATGGACCGCGCATGGGCGCGCGTCGCCTTCGAGCACCCGACCTGGGGCACCGCCAAGCCCGATGACGGCGCGGCCCAATCCACCACCATGGGCGGCTGGACCATCACCGCCACCTACGGCGAATGGCAGTTCGGCCACCGCACCGACAGCTGGATCAAGTCGGACCCGCCGTCCTGGGCGGGCGAACCGGTGGGCGGCGCGGTGGTGGCGCAGATCGCGGCCAACGAGTTCCTTCTCGCCGGCGATCATGTCCGCATTGACCTGAAGCCCGCCGCGGGGGCGCCCTCCGGCTCGATGGTGCTGCGGGTGGAGGAAGGCCGGCTGGTCGATGGCCGCTTCGCGGTTGAACGCGTCTGGAATGGCGATCAGACCGACTATGGCCTCAACTTCGTCGATCAGCCGGTGCTGCTGCGGGTCACCACGGGACAAGTCCGCTAGAGCGGCGGCGCGGCGGGCGCCCTCAGGGCTGCCCCGCCGCGCAATTCTCCGCGATGAAGCGGGCGTGGTCGGGCATCGCCTCGGCCGCCCGGCTGATCGCGGCGCGGATGCGTGGCAGCAGGTCCGCGAGCCGGTCGGCTTCCATCGCCGCCATGGGATCGGCGCGGGCAGGGCGCACGCCTTGTCCTTCCATCACCGCGACCCAGCTCGGCTCCAGGAACAGGTCGAGCTCCACCGGAAAGAAGCGGCCGTGGCTGCGGTACAGGTCCAGCCGCGCGGCCAGCGTGTCCGGCACGGGCATCGTCCGGCAATGCCGCCAGAAGGGTGAATCGTCGCGTTCGGTGGCATGGTAGTGCAGCACCAGGAAGTCGCGGATGCGTTCATATTCACGGGCGGTGGTCGCGTTGTAGTAATCGACGTCGGCCTGGGCGAACGAGCGGTCCGGAAACAGCGCGAGCAGGCGGGTAATCGCCGACTGGATCAGGTGAATGCTGGTCGATTCAAGCGGCTCCAGAAAGCCGGCGGCAAGACCGATGGCGAGCACGTTGCGTTGCCACACCCGCCGCCGTCGGCCCGTGGCGAAGCGCAGCAGCTTCGCGTCAGCCAGGGGAGCGCCATCCACGTCGCGGCGCAGCGCGGCTTCGGCGTCGTCGGCCGACATGAACTCACTGCAGAACACGTGGCCGTTGCCCATCCGGTGCTGCAAGGGAATCCGCCATTGCCATCCGGCCGCGCCCGCGATCGAGCGGGTGTAGGGGCGCGGCGCCTCGACCCGCTGCGTCGGCAGCGCCACCGCGCTGTCGCAGGGCAGCCAGTGCCGCCAGTCCTCGTAGCCGGCGTGCAGCGTTCCTTCAATGAGCAGGCCGCGAAAGCCGGAGCAATCGATGAAGAAGTCCGCCGTCACCCGCCGCCCGTCCACGAGCTTGACGCCGTCGACGCTACCGTCGGGGGCCAGCGTCACGTCGCCGACGCGGCCTTCTACCCGCTCCACGCCATCCGCCTCTGCCCGCGCGCGCAGGAAGCGCGCGTACAGGCCGGCGTCGAAATGAAAGGCATAGCTGATGTTGTGGAGCGTATTGCGCGGGTCGGGGCTGGGCCAGCAGAACTTGCCTCTCGCCGCCGCCACCGCCGGCAGGCTGTAGGCGTCCAGCGGCCCGGCGAGATCCGGCCGGGTGCGCGCGAGCACATGCCAATAGCTTTGGAACGGAAGCGGGCCGATGTCCGCGCCGAACCGGCCAAAGGGATGGAAATACCGCTCGCCTTGCGTGCGCCAGTTCTCGAACGCGATGCCAAGCTTGAAGGTCGCCTGCGTGGCACGGGCGAAGTCGCTTTCGTCGATGCCCAGCAGCGCATTCATCTGGCGGATCGGCGGGATCGTCGCCTCGCCCACGCCCACCGTGCCGATCTCGTCCGATTCGACCAGCGTCAGCCGGCAGCGGCCGTTCAGGCTGCGGGCCAGGGCGGCGGCGGTCATCCACCCGGCGGTGCCGCCTCCGATGATGGCGATCGAGCGGATCGCGTCGGCTGAGCATGGCTGATTCATGCCCGGATCCTAGCACGATCTGGCCGGGTGTAACCGCCAAGCCACGTTCAAATATGAAAACGGTTCCCACAGGTTCACATTTCCGTTGACCGGCCCGGAGCGGACAATTAGCTGATCGCCATTCGGGACCCCCCGAAACGTGAGTGAAAGTGAAGGGGGCTTGAACGGAGAGGCTTACCGGCGACCTTGCGCCATCCTCCCCAAGATCGACCATGTGACCCTGCGGATGCGGGGTGTTGCCCTTTGGGAGGAAGAAGAATGACGGCTGTTGTTGGCGCTCGTCGCACGGGACTTGGCCAGGCTCTTCTGATCGGTGCGTCGGTGCTGCCGTTCATGGCAATGGCGGTGCCCGCCGCCGCGCAGAGTGTTGACGATCAGCAGGCGTCCACCGCGGCCGCGGATCAGGCGCCGCCGCAATCGCTGACCGACGGATCGGCCACGCCGACCCCGGCGAACGGCTCCGTTCCCCGCAG
>Ga0210040_10006844_pt1 | contig 14010 bp, 9 predicted proteins | sample CryGeyCG12114_NA_FD_185462 | JGI IMG/M metagenome (GOLD analysis project Ga0210040, IMG submission 185462) | Groundwater microbial communities from aquifer - Crystal Geyser CG19_WC_8/21/14_NA (SPAdes) (version 2) | ecosystem: Environmental > Aquatic > Deep subsurface > Groundwater | place: USA... | reverse complement strand
CTATTTCTGCTTATTTAGAACGCCGTATACCAAACTATAAGCCAATAGCTGCATTGTACTGTGTGTACTATCCAATGCATGTGTATACTTGCGTGCAACACATCTTAGGTACCTACCAAAAAAGTGCATTTCAGCATCAATTTTTCGCAAATGTTTGATTTCATTTGTCAATATCTAAAAAAGTATAAAACGGATTACCTTCAAAATCAAACTCAGACCTGGAGACTGAGTTTCTGCAAATGTGCTACGAGTTTAGTGACACAAAAGTAAGCCGTTTTGGCTATAAAGCTGTGCAATTGAATGAAACTGTAAAATGACGATTAAAGGTGCGCGCAGTCAATCCGATCCGCAGCTGGCGATTTTTCCACTGACAATTTGTAATTTTGTGTCTTTCAGGTAAGTTAAATGAATGAAACTACTCAATTAGCCTTTCAGGCTTAATGCTCATTTATTTCAAGAACAGTTATGTCAAAAATCTATGATAAATGTAATCACATTATCAATGAACTGTTTCGCCGCCGCCGCAAAAGTTTGCATCGACTCACACCTCTACGATTTTTACCCATCTTCTTCTTCTTCTTCTTCTTCTGCTCGCTCTCTCTCCTCATGACAATTTTTTTTTCTCGCTGTCCTGGTGATAATTTTTTAAGAGGTCTTACGACCTCTAATAAACTCACACAAGCCTGACAGTGCAGCATAACCCAGTACAAAAAAGAGAGGAAAACTGGAGAGTCAAAATAACCAAAATATTTAAAATGCTATAGAATCAAAGTTCATACAAAAATCATTGGGTACGAGCCACTAACTGTATCCACACAATATCTAACCAACACCATATCTGAGCTGAGAGTCATTTTCTATTCTTCCTCTCACTGATTAAGAATACAGGAATAAAGTGACAATTTCCTGCCCATGGCCATAATGTCCATTCCATCATCCGTCCAACGTTTTAAAGGGCCTTTTCAACGACAGACCACGTGTCTATACATTACCTTTAAGCCGAGCCCTCCCAGTTCACGAAATTTTTACGCCCCAGTCAGTTCAGCTGCAAGAAGAAAATAACTTTTTTCTTGGATTAGAAGGACATTGTGGAAAACGTTTTATGAAAACTACTAAAAGCAAGTTGCATCATTCATGCACAAGGAATCAACTTCTGCAGTTTTTGATCCTTTGTTCGTTCAGTTTATATAGTATGACCAGCGGTCCAGTAGTGTATGTCGGTCTGATTCATTTACATGTGTGCGATAGATCTCATAATTTGGTGCTAGACTCTAGAGACTTGGAGCCGTCATTATTAGTAGAATTGAGGACCCCTGACAACTGGACTGTGTTTGTGATCCTGCTAACTTCACTGATGATCTGATGATACATGTGCAAAACTGTAATGAGGATGTAGTAGCATTGTGTCAATGATCTGCTTTTTGTCTCCACTTTTAGCATCCATTACTGTACAGTGTGTGACAGCACAAGCTAGCAAATGTCTCCACCAGGCCCATTCTTTTTCATTTCCAAGGGCAACCTTTAACCAACTATTTTGACTTTAACTAGACTACAAAAAGACCGCACAGAGTTCTACTAGGGTAATAATGATGCCGTACATTTGTTTCCTGTCCAACTCATATCAAGTTGTTTTTCGCGTGAGATTTGGGGTGCATTACATACATGTGGGTCTAATGTAAGTAAAACTGGGGACTCCTGACTAATTGTATGCACATAATTACAATGTGGGATCACAAATGTGGACCAACCCAGAAAATAGAGGCATAATTTATTTGGACAATGAGGGAAATGAAATTGCATGGAACAGGAAATGTTTTCACAGATTAACTATAGGAATGGGAGGGATCACTACACATCCAATTTTAGACTAAAAAATAGTTTGCTTTTCTGCTATATTTCCGGTAGCGCTGAAGTGAATGGACAGTTTTTTTCCTAATCTTTAACTGTATTTCAGTTTTTGGTGTATCATTAATTGAAATTTTTTTCTTAAGTGAACTTCAGCTTGTTTTTAATTCCAACCATGCATAATAGCAAGTTACTTTCAACGTCAACAGCTACATTACCGGCCTCTTTAATTTGTAAAAAACATACTGTGTTGTCTAAACATTATTGGCTCAATCATTCCGCTCAGGATGTTAGAACACAGACCATACATAAGGATACTAAAAGTGTGACATTGTGACACATTGATCATATCAATCATATCAATATGTCATAATCGCATGATGTCCTTGTATTATTATTATGGAGCTGAAGATAATCTTTTTCGAAGGCTTAGCTTTTTTGCTTGCAATGCTTTTGTTTATAATCTGTCTGCAGCAAGGCATAAAAAAACTGAAAACTGATTATTTCGGTCTAGCTGATGGATATTTACATTCTGACAATAAACCAGTTAAGATTCGAAACCACAGTACTGAATCCTCTCAGATCAAATAAGCTTTGTTTTTGCAATTAGGGGCTTTTAAATATAATCATAAAGACTTTTTCATTCTCAGAAGCCTTCTCTCCAAATATTTTCCAAAATAGAGTCTGCTGTTAAATAGGCAGTATAGTCAATAATAACGTTTCTCAATGAATGATGAAGGCCCTCGTTCAAAAAATGTCTAGCCCGTACTCCAGAGGCACAAAAAGTGTATGAAGGCGAAAGTCAATGGTTTTTCCTTCGTATGGCTGGCCACGTTTCTTTCGCACATCTTTCAGTCCATTGAATTCAGACTAGCAGTTTGCTTCTGTACACGCTATTCTGGCTTGTTTAAATTAGCTCGACCCTCATATTCATATATCACCACCTTCTTAAACTGTCCAGCGGTTGCCGAAAAAAAAGAAATGCATCAATAAACACTATGGATTGTAATACCTAATTTTTAACGACTGCCGTTCATTTATTCTTCCCTTTAAAAGTCTAGTACTGGACAATGAAAAGCAAAGTGGAAAAATAAATATACTCCCTGACGTATTAGTGTACCATTTTGGTAGTGACCGCTATGTGGAACTGTCCATCTAAGTGAATTTAATAGGTAGTGACGACCATTCATAAACATTGACAAACACATGCATGTGAACATTGCACACATTTAATACAAGTGTGGGGACAGCAACTGATACTAAACTTGTCTCAAACTGGACATTTTGTATTACATGGGTTATGTGAATGAGCCAAGTGCAAACATGATTGTGTGCTTCACAGCTCGTACCCAAGCGTGCTTTGGCGGTCTTATAGACTGTACATATAGTACATAGGATTATATTTACATAGGAGTAGCATCTCAATAGCTCATGATCATCACAGACGGATTATGATGATGATTATAATAATGTTCATGAGATAGGATGGGGAGCAACGGACATAATTGAAACTTCCGCAATTTAAGTGAGCAGGCTTGTTGGTGGAAAGACTCCAGTGGAGGCATTTCAAGACCTATGAGTTGCAACTGGTCCTCCAAGTGGTTCACATAGTCCTGTTGAAAGCTCCATGTGTAATACGTGTGGCAAGTGACTTGTCCGTCTGCCTCAAATCCTTGTCGTGTCCCACTATATGTAATTTTTTTCATCCCATTCCTTCCCACAAAATCTCATCACTCACAGATATATGAGATCATACAGTGAGAATTTTCAATGTGTCGTGCATAGTTGACCGTCACAGACAGATGTGGACAGCGGCAGCAGAGGCTTCAATAGTTTCAGCTCCAGATCAGTAGGATTGGTAATTAGTGGTGGAGGCTTTGGTCAATAGGAAACGATCAGAGGAAAATATCTTCATTCGGTCATTACCTGTGTATACCTACGCACATGTATATGAGCGTACTTAACTGTGGATCTAATAGTGGGTTCAGTGTGAAAACATACCAAAGGTGATTTCATTGCTGGTTGCCAAGTGAGCGGGGAAACAATCGGGAACTGAGTTGTTGTTTTTAGAGTCAAGTAAGACCGGAACCAGGTTCGAAAGTATAGTGCAGGAAGGAACACAGAATTGGATCCCATTCTTTCTACTTGATGGATGAGTAGGAAACAAAGAATTGGGAATTGATATAGTGGTTATAACATGAGTGAGAAGTTGCGGAGTGAAGGCACAGAAAAAGCATTCGGCATGGAATTGAATCAGTTCAGTAGTGGAAATGAGTCGGGAGCAACGTCAACTAAAATCACCAATGCCACTCATGGGGACGAGGCTATATTGACAATAAGTCATCCACCTGATGAGAAGATTATGCCCGAGCGAGGATCATGGTCTTCCAAATTAGATTTCATCATGTCTGTAGTCGGACTTGCCATTGGACTTGGCAATGTCTGGAGGTTTCCTTATCTTTGCTACAAAAATGGCGGAGGTTAGGCACGTATATTTTCAGTAGATCAGATATAATTTTAGTTGATGATCTTGCAATGACTAATATTGCTAAAGCTTATTTGTGTATCTAATAAATTAAATATCATTTATAGAATTCTGTAGTTAGTTGGCATAACAAATAAATCCCTCTCAGTGATTGATACCGAGCGATACATAGCGTGAGGATGAGAAATAGTACGAATACATTGTATTGTTGTTGTCATTGTGATGTGACTTCAACTGTCGACATAAATATGAAAAGAGTTGTGCACCAAAGACCCGTCCAAATGTAATATTTTAAACGCTAAATAAATCTTTCCGACAACCTGCATGTAAATAACGTTGAATTACATGACTAGCCGATAAAAACACATTCATGAATCTGAATTCCATATTGTCGCATTTTCAGCATTAATTGGTAGAAATTGTATGAATCTTACATAACATTTATGCTAGTCACAGTGATTAAAAAACTACATTAGCATACACAACATGTGAAGTATTAGGTTGACCTTTGACCGAGTCCTGTTCTATCAGAATCCACACATCTTATTGCATAATACTTTTTCCGCACTCGCCTTTATCGCAAAATATAAATAGAGCGTACCAAATTGGGCTTGTTTTGCTTTTTACTCATTCGTAATATTCTTGTTTTTCCCTTCAACATAATGCGAAATGCTAGAGCAGGGGACAAAATTGATAATACCGAATGTAATATGGTAAAGGAATGAATTACCTATACATTAAAAACTGCATGGTTAATGCTTTGCTAATATTTAAGCCGAGACAACCACATGATTAGTTTTGTTTTAACCCCTTTTCAATGATTGATTTCAGGGGCGTTTCTTGTGCCTTATGTATTGGCAATTATCCTTGGTGGTATTCCCATGTTTTTCATGGAGCTAGCTGTAGGACAGTTCTTAACTATCGGTGGACTTGGCGTTTGGAAACTGACTCCTATTTTTAAGGGTAAAAATACATTTTTTCTTACCCTTGTCCGACTTGGACACTTCCAACACACAGCGTTTAAAACCTTATACAGCTTGTTCAATTTGCCCTAATCCCAGGTGTCGGATATGCAGCAGCCGTAATGTCATGTTGGATGAACATCTACTACATTGTCGTATTGGCATGGGCAATTTTTTACTTTATCATGTCATTTCAGTCAGGTAAGCAATCCAGTTTTGAACCCACTTCACTTCTATATTAAAAATTTTGACGTTTAACTAACTAGTAACTAGAATGTAGAAAAAAGTTTGAACTGAAGTCTGGTGTGTACTTGTGTACTGTAGTCCATTTCAATGAAAAAAATAATTTTTTTTTTCGGTAGGTTAACTGGCGTTTTTTGTTATTGTTGCCACAACGTTTTACAGACAATTTGTATAAATTCATCATTTATCGATGATAGCCGAATAACATGGAGCAACTTTTTTTAACTTTTAAATGAACAGTAGTGTACTGCAAAAACGAAGGGTATAAATGAAAAGTTCAATTCAATATAAAAAGCATGATCGCGGATGGCGCCCAAATTATAAGCAATGATGATTGAGGCTTATGGCATCCTTCCCGTCTGACACATGCGCAGTAGTGAATCTCTACATTTTTGTGTGCAGTGCACATTTTCTTTGTTTAAAAAAGTACTGCTAGTGCATTTAGCGTAGATATTTTTTATTTCGAATACCATTCTTTCGTTTCCTGTATTTCAAAACCCGATATCCCTGTCAGATTAAATATCGAAACTCACTGCGAGTAATAATGCAGACCTGAAAAGAATGTCAACTATATGCGTTCGATTGTGCAAAGAATTGGAGTGGTTGTAATTTGACGACGATTATTGAAGTGAATTTTAATAGATGGTGTTTTTTGCAGTTTTCCAATTTTGAAATTTTTGTGTCCCGCTAATCGACCCAACTTGAAAGCATGGTTTCTATTTTGTGCCCAGCCTATTGCCTATTGTTCAACCTTTCGTTTCCAGCCTAATTCCTTCAATATTCGAAATTAAAAAGCTTGTAAAAGTGTATTCCTTCTTCTAGTAAGATTTATGCACAGAGCTACGGAATAGTTAACATATTTGGGCACTATGATAGCTTTAATATATCTTCTAACCCCCATTTGAGACTTTAAATCATTTCTTAATTGGGATATTCGCTGCTATTCTTGTGTCAACACTTCAGACGGATGTACTTGAGTTACAATGAACTACAATTCATTTGGTGCACTTGGTTTTCTTGAGCAACTAAATCTGTACCATAAAAAACTAATTGTCTCGTACAGAATTACCATGGAGCAGTTGTGGGAACTATTGGAATACTGATCTCTGTCTCGGACAAACAGTAAAACGAGAAAATTATTGTCGGACGGAATTTATTAACGGACATAACATGACCCTTTGCAATGTTGGAAACAGGACAAATGTACCCATCAGAGATATTACGGATCCTGTGAAAGAATTTTGGGAGTACGATTTCAGTCCAAATGATAACTACCACTTGATGACACTCGTATAAATCTTTCACTTCTTTTCTTAGGCGCCGTGTTTTAGATATTTCGTCTGGAGTTGAAGACATCGGAGAACTGCGTTGGGAACTTGCAGGGACTCTTCTTTTGGTATGGATCATGTGCTACTTTTGCATTTGGAAAGGTGTAAAATGGACAGGCAAAGTGGTCTACTTCACAGCACTCTTCCCTTACTTCCTTCTCTCTGTCCTCCTAGTAAGAGGAATCACCTTGCCCGGCGCTTTCGTCGGAATTAAATTCTATCTTAATCCCAACATGTCAAAATTGGGCGATTCTCAAGTATGGGTAGATGCCGTGACTCAAATTTTCTTTTCATATGGTCTTGGCTTAGGAACACTGATTGCTCTTGGATCGTATAACAAGTACTCAAATAACGTGTACAAGTGAGTGGTAGCTTTCTATTTTTTGTATGCATCACGACTTCGGTAAATCTGCATTTCTTTTGTACCCTAGGGATGCCCTGATTGTTTGCTGTGTAAATTCGTGTACGAGTTTCTTCTCGGGATTCGTGATATTCTCTGTCATTGGTTTCATGGCTCATACTCAAAATAAACCTGTAGACGAAGTCGCTGCTTCAGGTTGGAACATTAGCGTGTATATTACAGTATAACCATGTGTGCGCTAATGCCCCTATCACATAAATGTACCTGTTCTTTTTGTCTAGGACCTGGATTGGCCTTTTTGGCATACCCTGCTGCTGTACTTCAACTACCCTGGCCGACCTTCTGGTCTTGCCTCTTCTTCATCATGCTGTTGTTCATAGGCCTGGATTCACAATTTTGTACGCTAGAGGGCTTTATTACAGCCATGGTTGATGAATGGCCACGGCTTCTAAGAGGACGAAAAGAAAGTTTTATCGCTATTATCTGTTTAATTTCTTTCCTCATTGGACTTCCTTGTGTGACGCGGGTAATTAGCCAGCTATATTAGTTAAGCCACAGAGCCAAAGCTTAAGATATTGACATTGGATATTTTTTATGTTTTTTTTTTGCAGGGCGGAATGTATGTGTTTCAACTGCTAGACTCGTACTCGGTTAGTGGGCTTGTGCTCCTCTGGGTCATGTTTTTTGAATGCATTGCTTTCTCTTGGGCTTTTGGAGTGAATAGGTTTTATGAAGCTATTCGTGACATGATTGGTTATTATCCCTTTGGATGGTGGAAATTCTGCTGGGTATTTACCACACCTACAATTTGTTTCGTAAGTCAAGGCTAAAGGTTTTTTTAAAAATAATAATGTCTGCATTTTATTAAAGAATTTATGTAAACTTACAAGGTGGTTTAATGTGGTTTCAGGGAGTTTTTCTATTCAGTTTACTTCAATGGTCAGAAATAACTTATTTGGGATACAAATATCCTTGGATTGCACATATGTTTGGTTGGTTTACAGCACTTTCCTCCATGCTCTGCATTCCTGTTTACGCTATTTACTTGTGGCGTAAAACACCTGGCGATTTCCAAACGGTATTAAGAATATATTTTAGCTGGACTTTTGCATAAATTGTTGTAGATTGAATGGTAAGTTGTTTTAAAACATTTTTATTAAATGCAATTTAATTGTTTTTTCAGAAATTTAATACTATTGTGCGACCTGAAATCGATTTGGTAGAAATTCGTGGACCGGGGACAGAAAAAACATCCAATCTAACAAAACTCTAGTTCTTCCCTACAATTGTAATTCCAAGTAAATCGTCCTTTCATTGTTGTAATGAGTACTCTATATGAGAAGTGTTTGGTTAATTTTCAGTTACCCTACTTTTAATAGTCACCGAAATATGCATGTTCTCTTAATATATTATTTTTACAAACTCCATTGGCAATCCATAATCCATGAGATTAATATTTCCGAATGGCTGATCTGCTATATATAATTATCTTGGTTAAATCGGCTAATAACTAAAATCTCAGATTATTCAATCTCTGTTATTTTAGTGTATCAACATCAACACCTTATGATTCCCAATCAATAATTTTTTGTTATTCCTTTCAATAATCCCTTTTGTCCAAGAATTGTGCATGCAAATTATCCTTGGTAGTCAATGTATGTAAAATGTCTTGACTGGAAATCTGAGACCATTTATTATGATTTACATTGCAAGCAGTTTTTTAGAAATATAATTTTCTTCTGGTTTAAACTTGTTCTTCTGCATGATTACATATTTTGCATGCAACTCTCATTTGTGAATCTCTAACTTTCTAAATATTCTATCCTAACTGTGAATCTCCAACGTTCTAAATATTCTATCCTAACTGTGAATCTCCAACGTTCTAAATATTCTATCCTAACTGTGAATCTTAATTCTTTGTTATCCTTTCTACGAGGTAAAAGTTTGAAAACCTATGATTAAGCAAATTTTAAAGCGTAACTGATTTTCATGTAAATACTTAATTGCAGTATTTTAAGCCTTTAATTTATGATGATGATTAGTTGATACAGTGTAATCAAAATAATTTCTGCGTTTTTCAAGAATTCGAACTTTTCAATTAATCTCTTCTATCGCGCTAACATATACCTTAGGAGATTCTGAATTTTGTTTTACTGAGCACCTAAATAGTTTTTTTGTAGTACATGTACAAAAACTCTCTGTTGAGAAAATCCCCTGTGCGTAGTTTGACTTTCCCTTCATTTGAATTGCACAGTATTTCAAGGGGTGTCTTTTTTAGCATTAATGTATGACGTACGCTTTTTGTTAGAGCTGGTATTAGAATTGCCAAAAAATTTCAAGGTAACATTGTGAGTGTGAATGTTTAAGGATGGCTGTATGCTTACAAAAAATTCATGAAAATGTCTTCAAAAAAATATAAACGTTGTGAAAAATGTACAAAAAAAAGAAATTCTTCATGCTATTTAAGATGTGAGCTCACTAGATATTATTCTGGTCAGTGTTATTCGTATAGATAGTTTCTTTTTTTTACAGTGGTAAAATAATATATTTCTAGTATTAAGGACACAGAGTGTTAACAAGTTTTTGAATCCCCAACCCTCTTCTACCTTCCACCCTTTGCCTACCTGCACACACCTACCTACCAAGTGCATTCATTAATGCATTGCTTTTAGACGTTGATTTGTTTGTTAATAAATGTGCCATTAGATAATTAAGATTAAAAGAGTGAGTACAGTTTTAAGGAATAATGTAATGTTGCGGCAGTAACAGCGAAGTGAAGTATAATGTCTAGCTAAGGTAATGGATACTGATTATATTAGATAATATTTGTCTTTTCATACCCTTTAGATAAAATACACACTACACAAGAACATACAACATCTCATATTTGTTAAAGTAGCTTTGAGTGAATTTAGAATAGTGCTACACATTTAAGTTGGTTTACAAATTTACACGTAATGTTCTGTACTTTGTTGACTAATTTATCCATGGAAGCTTTAAATAAAGTTAGTCTCCTAAATTAATTTTAAATTCTATGTTTGTGATCTCAGAATTCAAAATTTCATTTTATTTCATAACAAATCCACTGAGGGAAATCTTAAATTTCATATAGAATACAGTTTTTATAACAAGTGCGCTAAGCCACCATGTTCCGCTGCCATTCAACTAAACGCTATTGCCTTTCTCCACGATTGACTGCTGCTGATATCAATATGTTTTACATGTAATTTCTCTAGTTAATAACAAATAGTTTGCATCCATTTTTATCCCCTGGAAGCCAAAAGCTATATAGATAACAAAATATATTGCATCCATTTTTATCTATCTCTGCGATCTGAAGGTCTGAATGTATGATAGTATTATGTTTTGCTAGTAAGTAGCTTTTCATATTGCCGCAAACTTATTTGTTGAGCTCATCTTGATTTTACAAGGGCTGCGCAAAACTTGTTAAATCTGATCTCTACTTAATGCATCCATATGTCTCCAGCTTATTAAATTGTGTTCTCATTAAAAAGGAATCATATACTTTTTGTTTATGTGAATTAATCAAAAGCTGTAAAAATATCATTTTCTCCAGTCATTGTAATCATTCTCAGATCTTGTGCTGACCATGTAACAGTGATTTGTTATTCATTCTTCACAAAATGGACATTCACGGTTTGAGCAAATTATTTGGAAAAGTGTCTTTCATGTTTGGATTTGTCAATACACGGCAGCTACAGGTGTCAAAAGTTTATCCGAAAAGCGATTCTCAAGAGGAACCCCCAAATGATGTATTTAGTCATCTTTTTCATTAATTATTATCTACTAATATTGTAGTTTGGAAAAATGAGTAGATCTGCAAATTTTCTTACATCTTTAAATTTACAGTGCGAAACACGTCCAGATTTTGTTCTATACGAGGAAGATTTCTTTGAACTGACAGATTGGTTTCAAGCCCTCATGCTAGTAGGAAATATCATGATCATAGTTTTTGCCGTCTGTGGGAACACTGCTGCAGAAGTTGTGATTTTTCGATCAAAGTGAGGCCTTTTCATTTTCTGATTACGGATAGAATGAATACATTTTCAGTTTCTTTAGATTCAACGTCGTATATCATCTTGCGTGAAATTTTTTAATGAGCACTAGAGAAATGGAATGAAATGATAAAATTGTTTTTTCAATTGTACGTACAGGACTACGAAACATTCGACAAAAATGTTTTTGATCTCATTAGCCCTTGGTGATATAGTGTTGACCATATTTTCCTGTCCCATAGAACTAGGGACGATAATGAGTCGATATATGTCTTGGGTGGGTTGAATTGAATTCTTAATTTATGTATTTGAGTAATTTTGGGAGACTAACTAACTAAGCAAGGTGAAATGCTGATTGAATGTACTTGTTTGAAATAAGATTTTCGGCCGATTTTTGTGCGAAGTGACCCCTTTTATTCAAGTATGGCTCGTTATGTCCAATTCATTTGCCTTGCTAGCAATTGCATTTGAAAGATACGTGGTTGTAGTGTGGTCGTTCAAACCCATTTTGGGCAGTCGGTCAACATGGCGTTGTATTCTTCCGTACCTGAGCTTAGTTGTGATTTGGATAGTACCAGCAGGTCTGTAAACTGCTACTGTACATGAGTTTATATGTTAACAATGCTTACAAAATAAAAGTTTATTTAGCTTCTGTGATAAGAATATGTTGTTTGTTTAAACAGCCTTTGCAGTCCCAAATCTCTGGTACTATCATCGAGTCAGTTTCTGGACAGCAATGAAAGTGAATGATAGCTACTACATTCGACCTAGGAATGAAACATGTGAAAATTACTATTTCTGCGTTCGCAGTGACTTCGATGCAAACAATTCGGCGTACTATTCAGCTTTAGGTACCATATTTTTTGGACTGCTCTTTAGTTTTGTGTTCTGCTACGTATCTATAATTTGTTTCATCCAAAAGCATGATTATATTCAAAATCGTCCGTCTTCCAGACGAGTTGAAATCTCCGTGTCAACCACAATTACCGGAGAACCCGATAATCGAACACTTGGTGCAGACAATAGCGCTAAGCCAATCGATGTAAATGTTTCTAGTCGTTACAGGCGAACATTGAATTTGATTATGTGGTTAATCATTCTGTACTTAACATGCAGGATCCCTATTTGGGTATTTAACATTGTAGATAATTCACGGAGGTGGAATAATTCCGTTTTCAAAGCTTCTTTGAAATATTCTCTCACTTTACTTTCCAACTTGAACTGTGCAGTCAATCCATTCGTGTACACCATTTGGAATGATGCCCTTAGATCTCAGAGCAATTTTGCCCGAAATGATAGTAATGGGAGACCCAAGAGAAGATTTTGTTGTAATAAACTGGGTGGTTTATGTTCACGGACTTCTGAGCACTCCGTGTCTAAGGACCATTTATCAGTTGTGGGCATTTTTGGACGAAGAAACATTAATAAATATGATGTAAATAGATTGAGCAAAGCCGTCTCGTCTTCTCACTCCACCCAAAAGTATTGCATTAGTGAGAAAATAGAGTGGCCTTTATCTACTGGGATAAAAGGCCTCCCGAAATAATATAGTAGCTGGCTATATGGGACTTGTATTTAGGATTGAATAGGGAATGCATATGCACACATGTTTGTGTATTTAAACTTCATATTGGGTATTTTAGTTTGCCGTTGAAATCGCAAATGCTAAGGATATATGTATAGAAAATTGCTATGCATTTATGGACAAAATGCAGGATGTCTGATCTGAGGAATTCATGAAATCTGAACTGTTTCCAAAATTTTACATCGTTTTAAATGATAGTTTATAGATATGAACAACAATCAATTGTTTTATGTTCTATTGTACTAATTTCTGGAGAGCATTGAGCATATAATGAGTTATTTATAATGTATGCTGATAAGCTGATAAGCATTTTTAATTATATGTATATAAATTGAATGTCTTTGGTTGCCTCCTTAATTATATCTTCACGCAGAATGAACATTTAAATCTTTTAGTATCTCATTATGGCTTATGTTATAATCTAAAAGTTGTATTTGACTGTATATAAGTAAAGCTAAATGAATGAATATCTTGGAAAATTTTCCTGCATTCTAGAGATATCACCTAATCTTTGTCACATGAAAATAAATCCCGAAAAAATGTGTTATCTTCTTTCACACATTGGCTTAAATTGATTACAACGATCGATGCACTCCACATTAGGGTGAAAATAGAATGTATTGTCTCCATTGAAATGCACAAATGCAGCTCTAAAAAGGGGCGATTCGCCTACACACACACTGCAGTATGCGGCAAAAGCATATGGCTCATTTGGTTTTACCCATTTTACCGTGTCTTCAAGAAAAAAATTCCAAAATAACTGTAAAAAACTCCTCATTTTCGCTGACGAACCTTTACCAGGGTGATAATACTCCTCTACCAATTAAAATTCTATGCAAAAAAAAAACGTTTTATTGCTTCCTTAGTTCCAATTTTTCCTGCTATTTTCCTATTAATGTTCCACATTTTGCGGCCCGCAAAATTAGAACTTTTTAAATAAATTATCTTGCATGCCTATGGAGCATGTCGCTTAGTTGCTTCGACATATTGGTGTCCAATCATTATAGTAACTTACAAAAAAACCCTCGACCATTATAGTAACAAAAAATAGTAACTCGACGAAATAGTAACACGACATACTCACATACCGTTCATTTAAGTAACATACAAAGAATAGTCAATTGTTAATTAGTCAGTATAAAGAGCCGTACAAAAATTGAAATTATTATAAAATTAGTCATTATT
>Ga0210040_10006843_pt1 | contig 14014 bp, 15 predicted proteins | sample CryGeyCG12114_NA_FD_185462 | JGI IMG/M metagenome (GOLD analysis project Ga0210040, IMG submission 185462) | Groundwater microbial communities from aquifer - Crystal Geyser CG19_WC_8/21/14_NA (SPAdes) (version 2) | ecosystem: Environmental > Aquatic > Deep subsurface > Groundwater | place: USA... | reverse complement strand
GCAGCCGAGGGCCACCAGACCCACCGCAGCTGCTCCGGCCTGCCGGGCGGCCCGGGCGACGGCCGGGTGCAGCACGGCGCAGGGACCGGTCCCGTCGGTGCGCACCTGCCGGTGGGCAGCGGTCGCGGCGACGGCGTCGGTCAGCTCCAGGACGGTCGCCACCGTGGCGGCGGCCGCAGCGTCTGCGTCGCCGGCGGCGAGGGCCGCAGCTAGGGCCGGGGCCCGGCCGGCCAGCACCAGGTCGTGCAGGACGGCCAGGACCAGGGCCGGCCGGCGCTGCCGGGCGGGCAGCGCCTCGAGGGCGTGCAGCGCCGCCGCGGAGGAGCCGAGGGCGAGAGCGGCACGCTCGAGCAGCGGCGAGGAGCCGGCGTAGGCCTCAGCAGCGCGCCGGAACTTCTCGGCGAGGACTGCCCGCGGGCCGCGTTCGCCCGCGATCGGCGCGGCAGCTGCCGGGATCGGCACCCCGCCTGCGGCCGCTAGGAGGTCGCGCTGGGGCTCGGGCTGGGGCTCTCGCTCGCCCCGGCGCTCGGCGTCGCCGAGATGCTCGACCAGGGCTCGAGGGTGCCGTCCACCACGGGAGCGCGCAGGTTGACCGCGCCGGCCTTCTCGAACTGCATGGTCACCAGCGCGTCGAGGCCGGCCGTGAGGTCGCTCGCCTCCACCGTCAGCAGCGGCCCGTTGGTCAGGATGGTGAGGGAGCCGGGGGTCAGCCGCATCGGCGTCGGCAGCGAGGCCGTGGCCGCCGGGGCGTCCGTGCCGTCGGCCTTGAAGGGCGCCACGGTCACCGAGTCGAGCGTGTCCTCCTCGTTGGCCACGATGGAGGCCGAGACGATGCCCTGGCCCTCCTCGCGGCTCACCACCACGAGGTTGCGCACCTTGAGGATGCCGCTCTCGCCGATGTCGGCGTTGGTCCCGTCGGCGGGGGTGTAGGGCTGGTTGGTCTGCGCGTTGAAACCGCACGCGACCAGCCCGACCAGGCTGCACGAGAGCAGCAGGGCTCCCAGCGCACGGCGGCCGCGCCGCACCACTCGTCCTGCCGGACGCCAGTCTTCTGACACGAGGTCGACTCCTGCCTACGGGTCGCACCCGGCTGGGGCGACTCTTGGGGGAGAGCCTAGCGAGTGGGTGCAGCCGCGCGTCAGCATCACCCCGGTCGTGCCCCCGCTCGGGTGACCCAGGGCACAGCCGACGCACAACCCGAGCCGGTTTGTCAAGACCGAGTTCGGCTCCGAGTGGCCTCTGGCTAGCCCAAACGCTTCCGGGAGCAACCTGAGAGCGTGCTAAACTTGGGACCGCGAAAGGGGTACCTGACATATGAGCTTCACAGTCGGTGAGACGGTGGTCTACCCAAATCATGGGGCCGCCGTGATCGAGGACATCGAGACCCGTCAGATCAAGGGGGAGGACAGGCTCTACCTGGTCCTCCGGATCGTCGGCCAGACCGATCTGATCGTCCGAGTCCCAGCCTGCAACCTCGACCTCGTCGGCGTCCGTGACGTCGTCGACGCCGACGGCCTGGAGCGGGTCTTCGGGGTGCTGCGTGCGCCGCACACCGAGGAGCCGACCAACTGGTCGCGACGCTACAAGGCCAACCTCGAGAAGCTCCACTCGGGGAACGTGATGAAGGTGGCCGAGGTCGTCCGCGATCTCTGGCGCCGTGAGCGCGAGCGCGGTCTGTCGGCCGGGGAGAAGCGCATGCTGGCCAAGGCCCGGCAGATCCTGGTCTCCGAGCTGGCGCTCGCCGAGCGGGTGGCCGAGGACAAGGCCGAGATCCTGCTCGACGAGGTGCTGGCCTCCTAGAGGTCGCACCGTTGAACCGGCACCCCCGCCTGCCCCACCCCTGTCACGGTCGTTGATGGAGCTGCGCAGCGGTATCGGTGTCGACGTCCACCGACTGGTCCCCGGTCGCCCCATGTGGGTGGCCGGGGTCCTGTTCGTGGGGGAGCCGGACGGCCCCGAGGGGCACTCCGACGGCGACGTCGCGGCCCACGCGGCCTGCGACGCCCTGCTCAGCGCTGCGGGACTGGGTGATCTGGGCAGCAACTACGGCACCTCCGACCCGGTCTGGGCGGGTGCCTCCGGGACGGCGTTCCTGGTCGAGACGGCGGCGCGGGTGCGCGGCGCCGGCTTCACGATCGCGTCCGTGGCGGTCCAGGTGATCGGCAACCGACCCAAGCTCGGCCCGCGACGGCCCGAGGCCGAGCGGGTGATGGGCGAGGCGGTCGGCGCGCCGGTCTCGGTCGGGGCGACGACCACCGACGGGCTCGGGCTCACCGGCCGCGGCGAGGGCATCGCCGCCATGGCCACCGCTCTCCTGCAGCGCTGAGGACCACGGCGCCGGGTCCGGACGCACCCCGTGAGCGGGTCGCGGCCGGGCGTGGCGACCGCTACCGGACGAGGCGGTCGGCCGCGGAGTAGGTGTTGCAGGTGCTGACCTGGTCGCTGTCCAGGCCGGCGGAGCCCCAGTAGCGGCGGCTGCGACCCAGGCCGTGGTTGCCCTCGATGTCCGCCCGGCCGCTCAGCGTGTCGTCGCCCACCGCGGTGTAGACGTCCATGATCCCGTCCGTGTCGGACTGGCTGATGCCCAGCGCGGCCGACACCGAGCGCATGAACATGCCGGAGAAGCAGTCGGCCTGGGTCTCCAGCCGGCGCGAGTAGAGCAGCTGGGTCGACTCGTCGTCGGCCTGCTGGCTCAGCGCCTGGGAGGAGATCAGGATCGCCGTCCGAGCCTGCAGGGCGTGGCCGAACTCGTGGGCCAGCACCACGTCGGCCGCCCAGGTGTTCTGGGCCACGATCGGCACCGACTCGTCGAGCAGGTTGCTGTAGTAGACCTGCTGGTCGGCGCCGCAGTAGAAGGCGTTCACCTCGGCCTTGCCGCACTTGGTGGTGATCGAGCGCCCGTAGATGGTGACCGTCGGCCGGACGATCTTGAACTTCGCCCCGACCACCGGCGGCTCCCAGACCCGGACCAGGCAGGCCATCAGCTCCTCGAAGTGGGTCTTCAGCTCCCGGTCCGAGGCGCGGGAGACGTCCAGCGGCTCCTGCTCGCAGCGCACGGGGGCGGGGGCGGTCTGGGCGTAGAACGGGTTGTCGGTCAGCAGCGACCGGGCCTCCTCGTAGGTCTCCGGCTGCGGGAGGGCCGGCGGGCTCGCGTCCGGCGGCGGCACCTGGTACTGGTCGTTCTGGTACGTGCCGGTCGGGGCGGGGGAGCTGACGTTGCCGGCCACGTTGCCCGCCATCAGCAGCAGCCCGAGGCCGAGCCCGGCGAGCAGCAGCAGGCTGATCGGGCTGCGGCGGCGACGCCGGCGCGGCGGGCGCCCGGGCGGGAAGCCGAACGGCGACATCTGCTGCTGCGGCGCGCCGTAGGGGCTCTGGCCGTAGGGCTGCTGGCCCCAGGGCGAGCGGGACTGGCCCGGCCAGCCGTACGGGTTCTGGCTCGGTGGCTGGGCCCACCGGGTCCCACGACCGGACGGCTGACCCCACGGCGGCTGGCTCACGGCGCCCACGGTACCGGCGGGCGGGCTCGCCCTCCGGCGGCGCCGGTCCCTGGTCCTCCGGCGCCCCGTGCTGCCGGTCCGGCGTCCGCGTCCGCCGGCCTGCGCCCTTGCTGCTGCGGCACCCCGGGGGATGGGAGGATCACCCCGTGCGTGAACCCTCGGACCTGACGACCTCCCGCCGCCGGCTCGGCGCCGTGCTGGCCTCCTGTGCCGTGGCCGCCGGGCTGCTGGTCGGGCCGCTGGCCACGCCGGCGCACGCGGAGGGCACCGCCTCCACCGTGGTGGCCGCGGGCAACCTGGCCAAGGACGGGACCCTGCGGGTCCGCGAGACCATCACCTTCGACGGCGCCGCACCGGCGGAGGTGCGCCAGCAGTTCGAGACCCGGCAGGACCTGGTCGGGGACCGCCGCTACGAGTCCCGGCTGTCCGCCATCAGCGCGACGGCCGGCGGCGCGGCCCTCACCCCGCAGGTGCAGGAGGAGTCGCGCTACACCACCGTGACGGTGCCCACCAACGGGGCGACCGAGGTGGTGCTGAGCTACCAGGTCACCGGGGCCACGGTGCGGCTGGAGGACGGCGGCACCGCGCTGCGCTGGCCGATGCTGCAGGGGCTGAGCGCCGCCGTCCGGCAGTTCGACGCGACGGTGCAGATCCCGGGCACCTTCACCTACGTGGCCTGCACGGCCGGCCCGCCCAACTCCTCGCTGCCCTGCACCTTCGCCGCCGCCGGCAGCGAGGACAACCAGTCGCCGACCTTCCGGGACGGCCCCCGCGGTGCGGGCGAGGTGGTCGTGGTCGACATCGGCTTCCCCGCCGGTGCCGTCGCCGCCACCGCGGTCGAGGGCCACCGCTGGACCTTCGGGCGTGCCTTCTCCGCCTCCCCGCTGCCGCTGGCCCTCGCCCTCGGGCTGCTGGTGCTCGGCGGCCTCGCCCTGCTGCTGCACCGCCGCCGGGGCGCGGACGCGACGTCGGGCTCCGCGGTCGGCCGGGTCGCGGAGTTCGCGCCCACCGGCGCCGGCCAGTCGGAGTTCCGGGTGGTCGACGACATCCGTCCCGGGCACGTGGGCACGGTCGTCGACGAGCGCGTTGACCCGATCGACGTCACGGCCACCCTGGTCGACCTCGCGGTCCGCGGTCACCTGCTGATCACCGAGCTGCCCCGGGCGAGCACCTTCACCCGGACGGACTGGGAGCTGACCCGGCGGACCGGCGGGGACGCCCTGCAGCCGTTCGAGGAGGCCCTGCTGGACGGGGTGGCCCCGGCCGGCGGCAGCGTCCGCGTCTCCGAGGTCGCCGGCCGCGTCCAGTCCTCCATCGGCGGGGTGCAGGACCGGCTCTACGACGAGGTCGTCCGGCTCGGCTGGTACGAGCGCCGCCCGGACGCCACCCGCAGCCGCTTCACCCGGCTGGCCCTGGTGGCGCTGGTCGCCGCGGTGGTGCTCACCGTGCTGCTGGCCGCCTTCACCACCTTCGGCCTGGTCGGGCTGGCCCTGCTGGTGCTCGCCCTCGGGCTGGTGCTCGTGGCCCAGGAGATGCCGTCCCGGACGGCCAGGGGGTCGGCGCTGCTGGCCGGCCTCGGCGCGCTGCGCACCGAGCTGGCCAGCCACCCCACGAACCAGATGCCGCCGGGACGGGAGATCGAGGAGATCTCCCAGCTGCTCCCGTACGCCATCGTGCTGGGCGGCAGCGACCGCTGGCTGGACGCGGTCGTGGCGGCCGACACCGACGAGGACGCCGACTCGACCGACCTGTCCTGGTTCCACGGGCCGGCGGACTGGCACCTGCGCGACCTGCCGGACTCCCTGCGCAACTTCATCACCACCGTCTCCGGCAGCCTGTTCTCCCGCTAGCCCCCGCCGAGCTGTCAGAACGGGGTTGACCTCTGGGTCAACTGGCTTCTGACAACTCGGTGGGAGGGGGCGCCGCGGGGCCGGGGAGGGGTGGGGGCCCGCCGGGTAGGGTCCGCAGCATGCGACGTCGGTGGCTGTTCGGTGACCAGCTCGGCCCGGCCTTCCTGGACGACCCGGACCAGCCCGTGCTGATGATCGAGGCGCACAGCGTGCTGCGCCGTCGGCCCTTCCACCGGCAGAAGGCGCACCTGGTCCTCTCGGCCATGCGGCACCGCGCGGCCGAGCTCGGCGACCAGGTGCAGTACCTGGTCACCGACACCTACCGGGAGGGGCTGGACCAGGTCGACGAGCCGCTGGACGTGGTGCAGCCGACCTCCTGGAGCGCCCTGCACCTGGTGGACCGGCTGGCCACGGAGCGCGACCTGGAGCGCCTGCCGGCGCGCGGCTACGCGACCAGCCGGGCCGAGTTCACCCGCTGGGCCGACGCCCGCGGCGGCAAGCGGCTGCTGATGGAGGACTTCTACCGCGACTCCCGGCTGCGGCTGGACGTCCTGGTGGACGGCGGCGAGCCGGTCGAGGGCCGCTGGAACTTCGACGCCGAGAACCGCGAGCCGCCGCCGCGGACCGAGACCCTCGGTCTGCCCGAGCCGTCCTGGCCGGTCGAGGACGAGATCGACGAGCAGGTACGGGCCGACCTCGACCGGCTCGAGCGCGAGGGCGTCCGCTTCGTCGGCGAGGACGGCCCGCGCACCTTCGCCGCCACCCGGGCCGAGGCCTTGAACGCCCTCGACGACTTCGTCGAGCACCGGCTGCCCACCTTCGGCCGCTACGAGGACGCGATCCTGGCCGGCGACCGCTGGATGTCGCACTCGATGCTCTCGGCCCCGCTGAACCTGGGGCTGATCGACCCGATGGAGGAGGTCGCGGCGGCCGTCGAGGCCTACCGGCACGGGGAGGCGCCGATCGCCTCGGTCGAGGGCTTCGTCCGCCAGGTGATCGGCTGGCGCGACTACATCTGGCACCTCTACTGGTACCTCGGCGAGGACTACCGCGACCGCAACGAGCTGGGTGCCGAGCGCGACGTCCCCGACTGGTTCGTCGAGCTCGACCCGAGCGGCACGGACGCGGCCTGCCTGAAGTGGGCCCTCACCTCGGTGCGCGAGGTCGGCTGGGCCCACCACATCCCGCGGCTGATGGTGCTCAGCAACTACGCCCTGCAGCGCGGCTGGAGCCCGCAGCAGATGACCGACTGGTTCCACCGCTCGTTCGTGGACGGCTACGACTGGGTGATGGTGCCGAACGTCGTCGGCATGTCCCAGCACGCCGACGGCGGCATCCTGGCCACCAAGCCGTACGCGGGCGGCGGCAACTACGTCAACAAGATGACGAACCTGTGCGGCAGCTGCGTCTTCGACCCGAAGGTGCGGCTGGGTCCCAAGGCCTGCCCCTTCACCGTCGGCTACTGGATGTTCCTGGACCGGCACCGCGAGCGGTTCGGCCGCAACCACCGGATGTTCCGGGTGGTGAGCGCGCTGGACCGGTTGTCCGACCTCGACCAGCTGGTGGCCGAGAACCCCGACCTTCGCTGACCGCGGGCCGCTGCGCCAGCACCCCGGGCTCGACCTCCCCCGGGGTGCCACCGGCGCCGGCGACGGCGCGCGGCGAGGAGGCTCAGCTGTCGATGCTGCTCATGTCCGGGTAGCGCTCGCCGACCGCGGCGGGAACGGCCGCGTCGAGCCGGGCCAGCTCCTCGGCGTCCAGCACGACCGCGGCCGCTGCCGCGTTCTCCTCCAGGTAGGCGATCCGCTTCGTGCCGGGGATGGGGACCACGTCCTCGCCCTGGGCCAGCACCCAGGCCAGCGCCAGCTGCCCGGCGGTCACGCCCTTCTCCTGCGCCAGGGCCTGGACCGCGTCGACGATGGCCAGGTTGGCCGCGAGGGCGTCCGCGGCGAACCGCGGGTTGTGCCGGCGGAAGTCGTCCGGGGCCAGCGCGTCGGTCGAGGTGATGGTGCCGGTGAGGAAGCCGCGGCCCAGCGGCGAGTAGGGCACCAGCCCGATGCCGAGCTCGCGCAGGGTCGGCAGGATGGCGTCCTCCACGTGCCGGGTCCACAGCGAGTACTCGGTCTGCAGGGCGGTGATCGGGTGCACCGCGTGCGCGCGGCGGATGGTGTCCACCGAGGCCTCGCTCAGGCCCAGGTGGCGCACCTTGCCCGCGGTGACCAGCTCGGCCATCGCCCCGACCGTCTCCTCGATCGGCACCGTCTTGTCCACGCGGTGCTGGTAGTAGAGGTCGATGTGGTCCACCCCGAGGCGCTCCAGGCTGGCGTCGCAGGCCGAGCGGACGTAGTCGGGGCTGCCGTTGATCCCGAGGAAGCCACCCTCCTCGCTGCGCTGGTTGCCGAACTTGGTGGCCAGCACGACCTCGTCGCGGCGGCCGCTGATCGCCTGGCCGACGAGCCGCTCGTTGGTGAAGGGGCCGTACATGTCGGCGGTGTCGAGGAAGGTGACGCCCAGGTCGAGCGCCCGGTGGATGGTGTCGGTCGCCTCCGACTCGTCCCGGGTGCCGTAGAACTCCGACATCCCCATGCAGCCGAGGCCGAGGCTGGAGACGGTCAGCGCGGCGTCGCCGGTGCCGAGGGTGCGGGTGGGTGAGGAGGTGGTCATGGTCCCAGCCTGCTCCTCGTGGCCTCGTGGCCTCGGGGCCCGGACGGAGGTCTGCTGGTGGACGGTGACGGAGGTCCGCCGGGGTGGTCAGCCCTGCCGCTGGCCGCGCTCGTAGTCCTCGATGGCCCGGCGCATCTGCCGGACGGCGGCCTCGACCTCGTCGTCGCGGTCCGTCGCGGGGCGGGGCAGCAGCAGGTCCCAGGAGCCGAACCACGCGTACGCGGTCAGCGCGAGCACGCCGACAGCGGAGAGGACCAGCACGATGGTGGTCACGGTGGTTGGAGCCATGGCGCCTGCTCGGGTCGAGGTGTTCCAGGATGGTACCCGTGAGACCTGACCCGTCGGCCCCGGGCAGCGGGGCGCCCGACCAGCCGGGACCGGCCGCGGCCGGTGCCTGCACCCCGCTGCTCGCGCGGCTGGCCGCCGTGCCCGACGTGGCCTGGTCGGTGGCGGTGCGTGAGACCAGTGACGACGGTCCGGGGTGGGCGGGGGAGAGCCGCGACGGCCTGCTGGCCGGGCTGCACCCCGACACCCTCCTGCGCACGGCGAGCGTCGGCAAGATCTTCCTGCTGGTCGAGGTGGCCCGCCAGGTCGCGGCCGGCCGGCTGGACCCGGCCGAGCGACTGGCCTGGACCGACGACGAGCACGTCGCCGACTCCGGACTCTGGTACCGGATGGCCCAGCGCGACCTGTCCGTCCACGACCTCTGCGTGCTGGTCGGGGCGGTCAGCGACAACCTAGCCACCAACGTGCTGCTCCGCCGGGTCGGCGTCGCGGCGGTGCGCCGCACGTCGGAGTCCCTCGGCTGCACGCGCTCGGCGCTGCTCGACCGCGTCCGCCTCGAGCGCGGCCCGGACGACCCGCCGACCCTCTCGGTGGGCACGGCCGCCGAGCTGTCGTCGGTCCTGGTCCAGCTGCACCGCGGTGAGGTGGTCGGTCCCGACGTGGCCCGGCAGGTGCTCGGGTGGCTGGCGGCGGGCACCGACCTGTCCATGGTGGCGGCCGCCTTCGACCTCGACCCGCTGGCCCACACCGAGGCCGACCGCGGCCTGACCCTGGTCGACAAGACCGGCACCATCGCCACCGCCCGCGCCGACGTCGGTCTGGTCACCGGCCCGCGCGGCACGCTCGCCTATGCCGTGCTGGCGAACTGGCCCGCGACCCTCGACCGCCGCGACGCGGTGCTCGCGTCGATGCGCGCGGTCGGGGTGGAGCTCCGCCGGCTCTGCGGTGGGGGCGGAACCGGGGGTTGAGCGCCGGCGGGCAGCAGCCGGCCGGGGACGGGCGGCGCCGCCACTACCCGTAGCAGCCGCCGCTACGCGTAGAAGTCGTGCTGTGGCACCTCGCGGGTGGCGTGGACGACCTTGAGCAGCAGCCGGTTGAGCTCGGCGCTCTCCTGGGTGGTGAGCCCGGCGTCGCTGAGGTCGTTGGTGGAGAGGGCGACGTCCCAGACGGTCTCCAGGGCCGCCCGGCCGTCGTCGGTGATCTGCACCGGGTTGCGGCGTCCCCGGGTGCGGTCACCGGTCCGGCGGATCAGCCCGCGCTCGGCCAACCCGTCGAGGAGCGGGGCGATGCTCTGGGGCCGGAGCAGCACGGCCCGGGCGAGGTCGGCCTGGGTCATCTCCCGCTCGATCACCAGGTAGGCCAGGACGCCGAAGTGGATGGGGTTCAGGCCGTGCGGGGCCAGCCGCTCCGCCAGGCGCTGCCCGGCGAAGCGGGCGACCCGGACGACGCTCCAGGTCAGGACCTCGTCCAGCTCCGCCGCCGTCAGCTCGCGATGTCCCCTCATGCGTACAGCCTCCCTCAGGTGGTGCCTGCTAGCGTCGGTGACAGATTTCTGCTTCTACCAGGAGGTCCGCATGACCGCGACGACGAACGACGACCGGCGCCACATCGCCCAGCTGGTGGGCGACGCCGAGGTCGGGATGCTGACCACCACGACGGCCGAGGGCAAGCAGGTCAGCCGGCCGATGGGCCTGCAGGACACCGAGTTCGACGGCGACCTCTGGTTCTTCGCCTACGACGACTCCGCCGAGGTCGCCCAGATCACGGCCGACCCGGAGGCCGACGTCTCCTTCTCCGACACGAAGAACAGCTCGTGGACCTCGATCGCCGGCCGCGCCGAGATCGTCCACGACCGGGCCGAGGCCGAGGAGCTGTACACCCCGACCCTCGAGGCCTGGTTCCCCGACGGGCTGGAGACGCCGGGGCTGACGCTGATCAAGGTCCACGCCGACGCCGCCGAGTACTGGGAGCGACCTCGCAGCACCGTGGGCTTCGCGCTGGGGGTCGTCCGGGCGGCCGTCACGAAGAACCCCGACGACGACCCGACCAGCAACCGCACCGTGCAGCTGTGACGCCGCCGCCGGCAGCAGGGCAGGACGGGGGACCGGCGGCCCCGCAGGCCTCCCGGGTGCTCGTCCTGGGTGCGAACGGGCCCACCGGGCGACGGACGGTCCAGCAGGCCCTGGACCGGGGACTGCGGGTCGACGCGCTCACGCGGCGCCCCGAGACCTTCCCGATCCAGCACGAGCGGCTGCACGTCGTCGGCGGGGACGCCACGGAGGCCGCGGTCGTGGACGCCGCGGTCGCGCCGTGCGACGCCGTCATCTCGGTGATCGGCTCCGCGTTCACCCGGCGCCCGGTGGCGGTCTACTCCGCCAGTGCCGCGCTCGTCGTCGCCGCGATGCAGCGGCACGGGCGGCGCCGGCTGCTGGTCGTCACGTCGTCCGGGGTCACCCCGACGAGCGGACGCCGGGACACGACGTTCCTCGACCGTGCCCTGCACCCGCTGTTCAGGTACACCTTCGGCCGCACCGTCTACGACGACATGGAGGAGATGGAGGCGGTCGTCGCCGCCAGCAGCCTGGACTGGACGATCGTGCGACCGCCGGGGCTGACCGACGAGCCCGGCACCGGCTACGCCACCGCCGAGACCTGGATCGCGGGCCCCTACTGCGCGCGGGACGACCTCGCCACCATGCTGCTCGACCAGCTCGACGACGACCGGTCGCTGCGGCAGGTGGTCGCGGTCGTCACCCCGGGCCTGCGGGTGAAGACGCTGCAGACCATCCGGCGCGAGCTCCTCAAGCGCTGACCCGGGTGAGCCGGCCGCGATCGGCGCTCGGGCCGGCTCAGGACGGCGTCATGGCGGCGTCGAAGAACGCCAGCTCGAGCTCCATCGCCCGGTGGTAGGCGGCGCGCTCGGCGGCGGCGTCGGTGCTGTGGTCGTCCAGCAGGCGCTCCAGCTGCTCGGCCAGGGCCGCGAACTCCGGCCCGGCGTAGCTGGTGACCCACTCCTGGTACGGGCCCGGGGCCACGCCTTGGCGCGCGAGGGCCTGGCCGAGGTGGGCGTACAGGCGCATGCAGGGCGCCATCGCGGCGCAGACCAGTCCGACGGGCCCGGTCGCCGCGGTCGACAGCAGGAACTCGGTGTAGGCCCTGGTCGCCCCGCCGGGTGCCACCCCGCCGGGGGCCGCCCCGACCGGGTCGCCGTCGCGCTGGCCGGTGCGGGCGGCGTGCTGGGTCAGCTCCTCGCGCACCCCGGCGATCAGCCCGGCGAAGGCCAGCACCGTCGCGGTGTCCGGGCTGCGGACCAGGGCCAGCGCGTAGGCCCGGGCGTAGCAGTCGAGGAAGAAGACGTCCTGGGCGACGTAGGCGTCGAACAGCGGCTGCGGCAGCGTGCCGTCGGCGATGCCGCGGACGAAGGGGTGCGCCAGGGCGGCGGCGGCGTCCAGGGCGTGGGCGGCCCACAGCTGCCGGGCGAGGCTCACCGGCCGACCTCGGCCATGTCCCAGAAGGCTGCCTCGTGGACCAGCACCGCCGTCACGACGTCGCGGACCTCGCCGCCGAGCTCGTCGGCGGCCGCAGCAGCCAGGTCCTCCAGCTCGGTCACGTACGCCGCGAACGCGGGCTCGGTCCAGTGGGCGACGGCGGCCGCGTGCGGTCCGGCGGAGCCGCAGGAGCCGGCGTAGCGCCAGGCCTCCAGGTAGACGCGCTCGAGCACCCACAGCGCGACCACCGCCCGGGGGTACGGCTCGGCGTCGAGCCGGCGCAGGAACGCGCGGTAGCTGCGGGTTGCCGCCGCCGGCGCCGCCCCTGCTGCTGCCACCTCCGCCGGGACGCCGAGCGCGTCCGCCTGCTGGTCGAACCAGTCGAGCTCGGCGACCAGGCCGACGACCCCGCCGGCGATGACCGCCTGAGCCGACCGCGGCGCCCGGGCGACCAGGCGGGACTGGAAGACGACCAGGTCGGCGACGAACAACGCGTCCTGGGCGAGCCAGACGTCGAAGAACGCGGCCCGGCCCTGGCCGACCTGGCGGAGGAAGGGGTGCCGGGTCGCCCGTTCCCAGAGGCCGGGATCCACGCCGTCGAGCACCGGGGACATCACGGCCACCACCGTAGTGACCGGGGAGCCCGGGCCCGGCGGAGGTGCCCGGGGGAGGGAGCAGGGCGCCCGTCGAGGGTGGCGCTCCCCCTTCCCACTCGCTCCCTGCCGAGTTGTCAGGATGACGTTGACCCCTGGGTCAACCCACCTCTGACAACTCGGGGTGGCGCGCGGGCGGTGGTGGCGCAGGGCGCCCGTCGCGGGTCAGACGGTGCTGAGCAGGTCGTGCAGCACGGCGGCCCCCCAGACCAGCGAGGCCACCGGGACCCGCTCGTCCACCCCGTGCACACCGCCGGCGCGGCGCCCGTCCGGGTCCTCGCCCAGCGGGCTGAAGCCGTAGCACTGCAGGCCGAGGGTGGCGAAGGCCTTGGCGTCGGTGCCGCCGGCCATGCAGGTGGGGACCACGGTGGCGGCCGGGTCGGCCCGCAGCACCGCGTCGCGGATCGCGGCGAACCACGGGCTGTCCACGGGGGCGGCCACCGGACGCTGGAACGAAGTGAAGGCCGAGGTCACCCGGTCCCCGACCAGCGCGGGCAGCGCGGCCAGCAGCTCCTCGTCGAAGCCGGGCGGGCAGCGCACGTCCACCTCCGCCGTGGCCACCCCGGGGATCACGTTCACCTTGTAGCCGGCCTGGACCAGGGTCGGGGTGGTGGAGGCCCGGGAGGTGAAGCGGGCCGGCTCGGCCGCCTCGCCCAGCACCGCGATGGCGGCCTCGACCCCCTCGTCGGTGTCCAGGTCGACCGGCAGCCCGAGGGCGTCGGCCAGGGTGGCCAGCTGGGCCCGCACCACGGAGGACAGGTGCAGCGGCCAGCGGTGGTGCGCGAAGCGGTGCAGCGCGTCGACCAGCAGGGTGACCGGGTTGTCCTCCCCGGGCCGGGACGCGTGCCCGGCGGTGCCGGTGGCGCTCAGCCGCAGGTGCATGGTGCCCCGCTCGGCCGCGGCCACCGGGTAGCAGCGGACGTCGGGCCCGGCGGCCCCGCCCGGCACCCGCGGGACCAGCCGGAACTCCCCGCCCGACTCACCGATCGCCGCCGCGGTCCCGGCGAACAGCTCGGGGTGCTCGGCCACCAGCCACTCCGCACCCAGCTCGCCGCGGTCCTCCTCGTCGGCCACGAAGGCGACCACGACGTCGCGGGCGGGCCGCTCGCCCGTCCGGCCCCAGTGCAGCAGGGTGGCCAGCAGCATCGCCGCCATGTCCTTCATGTCGTGGGCGCCGCGACCGTAGACGTAGCCGTCCGCCACCGTGCCGGCGAAGGGGTCGACGCTCCAGTGCGCCGCCTCGGCCGGGACGACGTCGAGGTGGGCGTGCACGACCAGGCCGGCCGCCGAGCGGTCGGCGCCCGGCACCCGGAGCACCACGTTCGCGCGCTCCGGGGCGTCCGGCCGGGCCAGGACGCGCGGCTCCCAGCCGGCCTCGCGCAGCCGGTCGGCCACCCACCCGGCGAGCCCGGCCTCGGGGTGGCTGCGGCCGTGCCCCCAGTTGGTGGTGTCGAAGCGGATCATCTCCTGCAGCAGCCGCACGACCTCGTCCCGGTCGGGCGCCCCGGCCGGGCTCGGGCCGGGGCTGGCGGGGGTGGTGGTCACGGGTCACCTCGGGGTCGCGTCGGCGGGTCCGG
>Ga0210040_10006842_pt1 | contig 14016 bp, 10 predicted proteins | sample CryGeyCG12114_NA_FD_185462 | JGI IMG/M metagenome (GOLD analysis project Ga0210040, IMG submission 185462) | Groundwater microbial communities from aquifer - Crystal Geyser CG19_WC_8/21/14_NA (SPAdes) (version 2) | ecosystem: Environmental > Aquatic > Deep subsurface > Groundwater | place: USA... | reverse complement strand
GCGCCAGGCGTGTAGTTGACATCATCATCCGGCGGCGCCGGCGTCCCGTCCGGAATGCAGATCGGTGATGCGTCGTAGCGATAGCCGACCTGCAGACCCCAGGACTGCCACTCGGCCTGGGTGCCCGTCTTCAGCCCTGCGCCAATCTCCCGTCGCAGCGCCTCGGCCTCAGGCGTGTCGTCCAGAACGATGGAACAGTCCTTTGGCGAAACCCAGGTCTTGAAGTTCGCCGTGGAGAAGCCGGCGTTGCGGGCCGCCACCGGCCGGCGCTCGATGCCGTAGCTGTCAAGGATCGCGGGCGGCGCCCAGCCCTCCACCACGCCTTGCAGCTTCCAGCCAAGATCGGCCGCGTCACCCATGCCCGTGTTCATGCCGAGCCCGCCGGTGGGCGACATGGTGTGCGCGGAATCGCCCGCCAGCAGCACGCGGCCGTCGCGATAGCGGTCGGCCAGCATCTCGCTGCGCCGCCAGGGCAGGAGGGAGATCACCTCAAAGGGTACGTCGTCCCGCCCGAGCGCGCGGCGCATCCAGGCCGCGGGATCGAAGCGGGACAGGTCGAATCTTTCCTCTGAGCCGAAGACGGTCAGGCGCCACATTTCGCGTCCGTCAATGACGGTCAGGTTGCCCCAGGCACCCTCGGGCCCCGTGAAGAGGTAGCGCTCCGCCTCGCCCCATTTGCAGTGACGGACAAGGTCCGGGCAGCGGACCAGGATGCCCATGGAGTAGTTCAACCGCTCCTTGCCATGCCAGCCGATATCCAGCTGCCCGCGGATCGCACTGGTCGCGCCGTCGCAGCCGACGAGGTAGTCCGCCTCCACCACCAGCGCCTTGCCGGCGGAGAGATCCGTGACGGTGGCGCGAACGCCCTCCGGCCCCTGCTCGAAACCGTCAAGCCGGTGGTGATAGCGCAGCATCCCCGGCGCCCGCGCGCGCACCGCGCTCTCCAGGATCGGCATCAGCCACTGCTGGGGGCAGCGCTGCTTCTTCTCCGGCGTCCAGTCCGGCGTCGGCGTGCCAGCCATGGAGGGATAGTCGTCGCGGTCGAGCAGCCGGCCGTTGAGGTCCGTGCAGAAGACGATCGAGAGCGCGTAGTCCTCGGGGAAGCCGCAATTCCGGACGGCCTTCGCGATGCCCCAGCGGCGGAAGAACTCCATGGTGCGCACGGCGACGAGACCGGTGCGCGGATGCTCCACATGGCCGTCACCCTGGTCCAGCAGCAGCGCGTCCACGCCGCGCCAGGCAAGGTCCAGGGCCAGGCCCAGCCCGACGGGGCCGGCGCCCACGATCAGGACGGGGGTGCGGGTGGCTTCTGTCATGTTGTCCTCCTTCCCGGCGGATAGGGCGGTTTGGCGCCGCTACTGCCGCTCGATGCCGGCGCGCGCCACGACCTCTTTCCAGCGCGTCACTTCCGCCGAGACGAAGCGCCGCATCTCCTCAGGTGAGTCCGGGCTCACCTGCGTACCCAGGCCTTCGAGGCGCTCGCGCACCGCGGGCTGGGAGAGTGCCGAGCGCAGTTCGCGGTTCAGGCGGTCCACCACCGTCGCCGGCGTGCGGGCCGGGGCGGCAAGGCCGACCCAGGACACCACCTCGAAGCCCGGCACGGCCACCGCAACGGGCGGCACCTCCGGCAGCGCCGGCCAGGATCCCGCGCTGGTGATGCCGAGCGCCCGCAGCTTGCCCGCCGCGATCGCCGCCCCGGTAACGGTGACGGAATCCACCATCACGTCGATCCGGCCGGAGAGCAGGTCCGTCAGCGGCTGCGTGCCGCCGCGATAGGGCACGTGGGTCAGCCGGACGCCCGCCATCTGGGCCAGGAGTTCGCCCGTCAGGTGCTGGGTCGAGCCGACGCCGACCGAGCTGAAGGTAAGCCCGCCGGGGTCGCGCCGTGCGGCGGCGATCAGCGCGGACAGATCCTGAACCGGTCCGTCGGCCCGCGTCGCGACCACGAAGGGAAAGACGGAGACGAGCGAGACGAAGGAGAAGTCCTCAACCGGGTCGAAGCGCAGGCTGCGGTACATCGCCGCCGAGACGGCGTGGCCACCGGTCAGCAGGATGAGCGTGTGCCCGTCCGGTGCGGCCCGCGCGACATACTCGCTGGCGATGTTCCCGCCCGCCCCCGTCCGCGCCTCAACCACCACGGGCTTGCCGAGGGCCTCGGATAGCGGTGCGGCGATGACGCGGGCGATGACATCGGCATTGCCGCCCGCGCCGAAGCCGTGGACGAGCTGGATCGGGCGCTCAGGCCAGGACTGCGCTCCGGCCACCCCCGGAATACTTGTGAGGAGAGGGGCGGCAAGCAGGAAGGCCACGACGAGCCCCCGCCGGATTTTCTGCATGGATCATTTCCCTTCTGGCTCGCCCTCTTTGCCCGGGGCTGTGACCGGCACGTCGAAGCTCACGGAGAAACGGAACCGGTCCCCGCGGTAATGAATTTGCGCCACGTCCACCGCATCACCCTGACGATCCAGCGTGATGCCGGTGAAAAGCAGAACCGGACTGAGCAGCGGCACGTCGAGCAGCGGGAGGAGCGCCGGCGTGGCAAGCTGCGCCTCCACCGTATCCTCGATCCGCGCGATGGCCAGGCCGAGCGCTTCCTGCAGAACGCGCGTCATTGGCCAGCGCCGGAGCAGATCGGCCGGCACGCGCGCCCCGTGCTCAACGGGCAGGTGGTTCACGGCGTGGCTGACCGGCACGCCCTCATGCCGGCGCAGGCGGCGGAAGCGCATCAGCTCCGAGCGGTTCGGAAAGCGGGCGGCAAGCTCGGGCGGCACCGGCACCACGGCCTGTTCCAGCACGTCCACCTCGGTTGCCTGTTGCTGGTCGAAAACCGTTTGCAGGGAACCCGAGAGCATCAGCGTCGGGCTGGCCGGGACATCCGGGTTGACGAAGGTGCCGCGCCGCCGCTGGCGGGAGATCATGCCCTCCGCCTCCAGCCAGCGCAGCGCCTCGCGCACGGTGATGAGGCTGACACGGTAATGCCGGGCCAGTTCCACCTCGGTCGGCAGGCGGAGCGGCGCGTCGGGGCGGCGCCCGCGGATGGCGGCGAGGAGATGGTGCGCCACCTGGTACCAGAGTGGCAGGTGCCGGTTGAGCGAGGGCGGCGCCGGCAGGGCAGAGGGAAGCGGGCCGGTCACGCGGCGCACCCGGCCCGGCAGCCTGCTTCCGGTCGCGACGCATCGCGGGGCCCTGGCTCGCGCAACTCCCGCATCCGGCGGCTCGACCTCCCAATCCTATTATGATTAGGATGATATCGGATTGCCGCAAAAGGCAAGCGGGAGGATCTCGGGTTGGACGGTTTGCGGGCGGGTGGGCAGGGCGAATACGGGCTTCAGGGCCGCGTGGCTGTCGTTACGGGCGGCAGCAGCGGCATCGGCGCGGCCACGGTGCGTCGGCTGGCCGGGGCGGGTGCCAGGGTGGCCGTGGGCTACAACGGCGGAAGGGAGCGCGCTGAGGCACTGGCGGCGGAGTTGCCGGGCAGCGGGCACATTACCGTCCGGATCCCGATGGAGGACAGCGCCGCCATCGCCGCCGCGGCGGCCGAGGTGGAGGCACGACTTGGCCGCGCCGACGTGCTGGTGAACTCCGCCGGCGTGACGCGGGCCGTGCCGCATGCCGACCTCGATGCGCTGGACGACGCCAGCTTCGACCGCATCCTGATCACCAATGTGCGCGGCCCCTTCGCGACCATTCGCGCCTTCGCGCCGCTGCTGCGGCGGGGTGGGGATGCGGTGATCGTGAACATTTCCTCGCTCTCCGGCAGCACGGGACTGGGCAGCAGCATCGCCTATTGTGCCTCCAAGGCGGCGCTGGACACGATGGGGCTGTCGCTCGCACGCGTGCTGGGGCCGGAAATCCGCGTTGTTGGTGTCTCCCCAGCGGCTGTCGCGACCGACTTCGTGCCAGGGCGCGGCCGTGCCGGGGTGGAGAAGCAGGCCGCCACGACGCCGCTGAAGACTGTCGCCGAGGCGGACGATGTGGCGCTCGCCGTGCTGGCGGCGGTGACGCATCTGCGCCTGACAACGGGCAGCAACATCGTGGTGGATAGCGGGCGCCATCTCTGACGCCGCAGGGGAGGACAGCATGAACGCCATCGACTTCACGGGCTTCGGGGAGGCGGTTCTCTCGCCGCAGGACGGCTCCCCCGCCTATATGACGGGTTTCGAGAACAGCTTCGCGACGGAGGCGGTGCGGGGAGCGCTGCCGGTCGCGCGTAACTCGCCGCAGCGGGCGCCGCAGGGCCTTTACGCCGAGCAGCTCAGCGGCTCGGCCTTCACGGCGCCGCGGCACAGCAACAAGCGCATCTGGTTCTACCGCATCCGCCCCTCCGTCCGGCACGGACGTGGCTTCCGCGAGGTGGATCGCGGCCTCATCCGCACCGCCCCCTGCCGCGACGAGGGCAGTCTGCCGATCGGCCAGATGCGATGGCACCCGCTGGCCATGCCGGACGAGCGCTGCGACTTCCTCTCCGGCCTGCGCAGCATCGCGACTGGTGGCGACGTCTTCCTGCAGGCCGGCATGGCGAGCCATGTCTATCTCGCCAACCGTTCCATGGAGGATCGATACCTCTACAACGTCGATGGCGAGATGCTCATCGTGCCGCAGGAGAACGCGATCAGCGTCTTCACCGAATGCGGCCTCATTCAGGCGGCGCCGGGCGAGATCGTGGTCGTGCCCAAGGGCATGAAGTTCAAGGTGGACCTGCCGAACGGCCCTGCACGCGGCTATGTCTGCGAGAATTATGGTTCCTACCTGACCCTGCCAGAGCGCGGCCCGATCGGGGCTAACTGCCTGGCTAACCCGCGCGACTTCCTCACCCCCGTCGCTGCCTTCGAGGATGCGGAGCGGCCCTGCCAGCTCTTCGTCAAGTCGCAGGGCCGCCTCTTCGTGACGGATCTGGCGCAGTCGCCGCTCGACGTGGTCGCATGGCACGGCAACTTCGCGCCCTGCAAGTACGACCTGCGTCGCTTCTCGCCGGTGGGGTCGGTGCTGTTCGACCACCCGGACCCCTCGATTTACACCGTGCTCACCTCGGCCTCCGACACGCCGGGCACCGCCAACGTGGACTTCGTCATCTTCCCCGAGCGATGGGTGGTGATGGAGGATTCCTTCCGACCGCCCTGGTACCACATGAACGTCATGAGCGAGTTCATGGGGCTCATCTACGGCGTCTACGACGCCAAGCCCGGCGGCTTCGTGCCAGGCGGGATGAGCCTGCACAACTCGCTCATCGCGCATGGCCCGGACGCCGAGGCCTTCGAGAAGGCCTCGGCCAAGGCGCTGCAGCCCGAGCGCCTGTCCGGCACCATGGCCTTCATGTTCGAGACCCGGTACCCGCTCAGCCCCACCGCCTACGCGTCCAGCCTGGAGCTGATGGACGGAGATTATCCGGATTGCTGGAACGGGCTGGAGCGGAAGTTCCGCAGGCCAGGATAATCAGTCCTCGGGGCGTGGGCTGAGCGCCGGCGCGGCCGTGGTTCCGGCCAGGCGCGTGCCTTCACCCAACCGGATCGTTCCGTCAGGCTGCGGAACTGCCAGCGGGGCGACCAGGATTCTTGCGCTGTTCCCGGTGACACCCAGGGCGCGCGCGACCGGCGGCGTGATATCGAGCAGCCGCCCCGCGCTGGCCGGGCCGCCCGGCCTGATCTGGACGAGCGTCGAGCGCCCATTCTCCAGGTTCTGCACCCGCGCCGTCGTGCCCTGGGGGAACACCCCACTGACGCCGACGGCCGGCACGGAGGCCAGTGCAGGATCCGCCAGCACCGTCGCCTCGGTCTGCCGGGCCTTGCCGGAAAGATCGGCGCCCTGTCTCGGAGACGGACGGGGCGCGATCTCGATCACGGTGCCCGCGCCGCGTTCCCGCGGCGCAGCCGCGAGCGATGCTGCCTGGAGGATGCCAAGCAGCACCATCGCCAGGCCGGCTATCCTGCGAAGCGTCATTCCTTTGCCCCGGGCATACAAGCTTCCACGCGAGAGCGCGTTCCTCGATACCGTCCATCGGGCAAGCACCGCAGGGCCATTCTACGCGATGGCGAGGCGAGCGGCGTGCACATTTGAGAGTGGTCAGGAATGTGCGCCGCGCCTGGGCGGGAGCTGGTTGGACTGGCCCGGATGGGCGGGGCTAAAGTCACCCCAACCGCTCCGGGCGCCGGGGCGCGAGGGTAGGAACGGAAGAAATCGATGGACATGAGCCCGCGACCCGATGCCGCTGCCCTCGGCCTGTCGGCGGAGCGCCTCCGCCGCACCGACGGCTGGATGGACCGCCTGGTGGAGGAGGGCAAGCTCGCGGGCCTGAGCGTGACCGTCGCGCGGCGCGGCAGCGTGGCCTATAGCCGCTGGACCGGCCTTGCGGACCGCGAGCGCGGCACGCCCATGGCCGAGGACACGATCGTCCGCATCTACTCAATGACCAAGCCCCTCACCAGCGTCGCCATCATGATGCTTTACGAGGAGGGCCGCTTCCAGCTTGATGACCCGATTACCCGCTTCCTGCCCTTCTTCGCCAACCAGCGGGTCCTCGCGGGGGGCTCCCGCGGCAAGCTGGAAACGGTGCCGGCACTGCGCGATATCACCTTCCGCGACCTGCTGACGCATACCTCCGGCCTGACATACGGGTTCATGGAATCCACTCTCGTGGACGCGCTCTACCGATCGGAGGGCGTGGACTTCCAGGCCTCGGATGCGACGCTGGCCGAGGTGGTGGAGCGCGCAGCACGCCAGCCGCTCCTCGCGCAGCCCGGCACGGCGTGGAACTACAGCATCGCGACCGACGTGCTCGGCCATCTCGTGGCAGTGATCTCCGGCCGGCCCTTCGATGAATTCCTGCAGGAGCGGGTCATCGGTCCGCTGGGCATGGTGGATACCGGTTTCCACGTGCCTGCCGGGAAGATCCCCCGCTTCGGCGCCAACTACGGTCGCAGCCCGGACGGCACGCTGGCGCTGATCGATGATCCCGCGACCAGCCGCTTCACCACAGCCGGCCGTATCCCTTCGGGCGGTGGCGGATTGTGCTCCACGGCCGGCGATTATCTGCGTTTCTGCCAAATGATGCTGAACAAGGGCGAACTGAACGGCGTGCGCCTCCTCGGTCGCAAGAGCGTGGAGCTGATGACCGCCAACCACCTGGGCGGTGACATGGCGGCCATGGGGCAGGCCCGCTTTAGCGAGTCCAGCTACGAAGGGATCGGCTTCGGTCTCGGCTTCTCCGTCATGCTCGACCCTGCCAGGGCTCAGGTGCTCGGCACGCCCGGCGAATATGCCTGGGGTGGGGCCGCCAGCACGGCCTTCTGGATTGACCCGGCGGAGGAGATGGTCGTGATCCTACTCACGCAGCTCACGCCTTCCTCGACCTACCCCATCCGGCGGGAACTGCGCGTGCTGACCTATCAGGCCATCATTGATTGAGAGGGCCAGGCGACGCGCCGTGGGGGGGCAGCGCCCTCCCCCGTCCTCGCCGGGCGTGACATTTCCTCACCATGCGTCCGACCCTCCATCCGCGCCTCCTGAACGGGCGGTCCGGCGACCCCGGCGTCTATGTCGAGGCGCTGCACCGGCCCGACGCGGTCCTGCTCGATTGCGGCGATCTCTCCGCGCTCTCGGTGCGCCACCTGCTGCGGGTGGGCATCCTGGCTGTCTCGCATGCCCATATGGATCACTGGGCCGGCTTCGATCAGTTGCTTCGCCCCTTGATCGGGCGTGAAAAGCGCATCTCCGTCGTAGGGCCGGAAGGTTTTACAGAGCGGCTTTTCCACCGCTTGCAGGCCTATACCTGGAACCTGGCGCACCGTATTCCCGCCGACCTGGTCTTCGAGGTGTCGGAGGTGACGGCGGCCCCGGTTCGGCCGCGCACGCGCCTGCGCCTGCACGGGGGCTTCGCACGCGAGGACATGGCACCAGTTCCGGCAGCGCCCGACGGGACCGTGCTGCAACTCGGCGCGCTGCGCCTGCGTGCCGCCGTGCTGGACCATGGCACCCCATGCCTCGGCTTTGCGCTGGAGGAGGAGGAGCACCTCAATGTCTGGCGAACCAGGCTGGAGGAGCGCGGCCTTCCAACCGGGCCGTGGCTGCACGATTTGAAGACCGCCGTGACGGAGGGCCTGCCGGACGATCACCCGATCCGGATCTTCGCCAAGCCGTCGGAGGCGGCCGGCGCTGCCGAGATGCCGCTGCGCGTCTTGCGGGATCTGATCGTCAGCACGCCGGGACAACGCCTGGCCTACCTGACCGACTTCGCTGACCTGCCCGAGAACAGGGCGGCCGCCGTTTTCCTGGCGCGGGGCGCCGACACGCTTTTCATCGAGGCGCCCTTTGCCGCCGCCGACGCTGCCCTTGCCTTGGACCGCCGGCACCTCACCACCCAGGCCGCGGGCGAGATCGCCGCCGCGGCGGGCGCGCGCCGGATCGAGCCCTTCCACTTCTCACCACGCTATGCCGGGCAGGAAGCACGGATGCTGGATGAGGTTGCGGCAGCCGCCGGACGGGCAGGTTTCCCGGCAGGCTTGTGAATGGGGCGGACCCGGAAGGGCAGGTCAGCGCGACCGGCCGGGGCTATCCAGACCGAACGGCCCGCTTCATCCTTCGGTTCCAGGACGCGATCATGGAGCCCTTCTCAATGGACGATGCCTCGCTGGCCCGGATCAGGGCCCTTCAGCCGGAGTTGACCGCGATCCGTCGCGACATCCATGCCCATCCCGAGATGGGAATGGAGGAGGTCCGCACCTCCGCCCTTGTTGCCGAGACGCTCCGCGGCTGGGGGCTGGAGGTGACGGAGGGGGTAGGCAAGTACGGGGTGGTGGCGACGCTGAAGGGCCGCCGCCCCGGCCAGCGCGCGATCGGCTTGCGCTGCGACATGGACGCGCTGGCCATCGAGGAAGCGACCCAGCTTCCCCATGCATCCACCAACAAGGGCGTCATGCATGCCTGCGGGCATGACGGGCACACCGCCATGCTGCTGGGCGCCGCCCGCCACCTGTCGCTGAACCCGGATTTCGGTGGGACCATTCAGTTCATCTTCCAGCCGGCCGAGGAAGGCCGGGGCGGGGCGAAGGCCATGCTGGAGGACGGGCTGTTCGAACGCTTCCCGGTGGACAGCGTCTATGGCCTTCACAACGAGCCGGGGATGCCGCTGGGCCAGTTCGCCATCCGGCCCGGTCCGGCCATGGCGGCGGGCGATCGCTGGGTGGTGACCTTCCGTGGCACGGGCGGCCATGGCGGCGCCTCCCCGCACCTGGCCACCGATGTCGCCGTGCTGCAGGCGCAGTTCGTCATGGCGCTGCAAACCGTCGTTGCCCGCAACATCGCGGCGGTGGACGCGGCGGTGATCAGCGTCGGCGCCATCCATGGCGGCTCCATGGCCTCCACGAATGTCATGCCCTCCGAGATGGTGATCGGCGGCACCGCCCGCTCCTACACCACGGCCGTGCGCGACACGATGGAGCGCCGGATGCGGGAACTCGCCAACGGCCTTGCCGCCTCTTTCGGCTGCACGGCGGAGGTGGTTTATGACCGCCGCGGAGAAGCGGTGGTTAACCACGCGGAGCAGACCAACGTCGCCATCGCCGCCGCGGCCGACCTCGCGGGCTCGGATAAGGTGGAGGGCAACGCGCCCCTGATCACGGGAGGGGAGGACTTCTCCCTCATGCTCAAGGCCCGCCCGGGCGCTTTCATGTTCATGGGCATCGGGGCCGGCGGTCCCAGTTCCGAGGCGCTGCACACCCCCACTTACGACTTCAACGACGACGCCATCCCGCTTGGCGTTGGCTACTGGGTAAGCCTGGTGGAGCGCGAGCTAGGCAGCGTCGGCGACCGCAACCAGGCCTGACCGCTGAGGCGCAACGGTTACGGGCGCGCAGGCCTCACGTCCTGCGCCAGGGTCATCTCGTCCGCGCGCGGCGTATGGGTCAGGCCCTGACGCATGGCCCAGATGTTCTTCTGGATGTGAAGCGGGATCCAGGCCACGTCCCGCGCCGCGATGCGCGTCGCCTCCTGCATCAGCGCCTCCCGCGCCTCGTCATCGGCAGTGCCCATGGCGCGGGCGAGCACCGCGTCGAACCCGGGGTTGGAGTAAGCGGTGCGGTTCACGGTGCCCCAGCCCCGATCCATATCGCGCGTGCCCAGCAGTCCGCGCAGGCCCGAGGAAGGCTCCCCGTTCGAATTGGCCCAGCCGCCGAGCGACATGGAGCTGTCGAGCCGCGTCGTGCGCTGGACCAGGGCGGCGAAGGGCAGCACGTCCACCTTCGTCCTCACCCCGATCCGCGTCCACATCTGCCCGATGCTCTGCGCCACCTGCGCATCGTTGATGTAGCGGTCGTTGGAGGCCAGCAGCGTGATGGTGAAGCCCTGCGGAAAGCCCGCCTCGGCCAGCAGGTGGCGCGCGCGCTCTGGGTCATGGGTGGGCGGCGGCAGGTCGGCGGCGTGGCCGTAGAGACCGGGCGGCATGAACTGGCCGGAGGGGATGGCCGCGCCGGACATAGTCCGCTCGGCGATCGCGGTCCGGTTGATCGCGACGGACAGCGCCTGTCGCACCCGCAGGTCGCGCAGCGGGTTGACCGCCAGCGCTTCGCCGTTCGGGCCCGACACATAGGGCGTTTCCGTCCGGAAGTCGGAGCGCAGGTAGATGGAGCGCAGGCTCACCGTCTCTGACATCATCACGCGCGGCTCGGTGCGCAGCCGCACAAGATCCCCCGTCGGCACGGAATCGATGAAGGAGACATCCCCCGCCCGCAGCGCCGCGACGCGCGCGCCGTCGTTCGAGATAATCCGGTAGTTCACCCGCTGCCAGGCCGGCGCCTCGCCCCAGTAGCGGTCGTTGCGCTCCAGCTCCACCCGGTCCCCATGGCGATAGGCGATCAGCCGAAAGGGGCCCGTGCCGATGGCGGCGCGGCCGCTGTTGAAGTCGCTCGTCAGGTTGTTCTCGCCCAACCCGTGCCAGATGATCGCGATCTGCGACAGGTCGGCCGGGAGCAGCGGGTAAGTGCCGGCGGTGCGAAAGCGGATCGTGTGCGGGTCCATCACCTCCATCCCCTGGATCGCCTTCGTGAAAACGGCGAAGGAGCCTGGGCTATTCACCACGCGCGGCACGTGATCGATCGTGTAGGTCACGTCCGCTGCGGTGAAGGATGCGCCGTTGTGGAAGGTGACGCCCTGGCGGAGCCGGAACTCCCAGGTGCTGTCATCCACCAGCTTCCAGGACTCCGCCAGCCCCGGAACCAGCCGTGCCTGCGCGTCGCGGTGCACAAGGTTGTCGAAGACGTGCTGGGCGAGGGCGGAGTTGGGCGTCAGCGTATAAAGATGCGGGTCCATCGAAGTGGGCGGTGCGCCCACGGCAAGGTCCAGCAGCGGCCCTCCAGCCGCGCTCGCGGCTTGGGGCAAGGCAGGGGATAGGGCGATCGCCAGGAGCAGGTCTCTGCGCGAGGTGCGGAGCATCGGATGTCCTCCTCCGCCGCCGGTCCGGCGACGGGTACTGGACGAGCGCATCCTCCGCCGGGACTGCACCAGCCACGGCACGCCCCTGTCAAGCGGCGCGCGGGTTGCATCGCATGGACGAGATCTTATTCGACCTGGCATCGGTTGTGGTCCCTGGGCGAGGAGGAGGGAGTCCTTCCTCCCCCCCGAATCCGTCAAAGGCAGCACCGTCCTGAGAAGCCACGCGCACCGGACATTTCGGGATCGAAGCAGGACGGCTGACTGGATCGTACCACCAGCGACTTCCCAGGCCTTCGCCATGGCAGGATGCTGGCCGTGGATGAGCACCGATGATGCGCCCGACAAGACGAAGGAGCACGTGATCCCGTCATGAACCATTCCCCCTGCGACATGCTCCTGACCAACCTGCGCCTCACCGGCGAGCCGCCCGACCGACGCATCGCCATACGGGACGGCTGCATCGCGGAGATCCTCCCGCCGGACGTACCGGCGCCGGCGGCGGCGCAGGTGCTGGACCTGCAGGGCGACCTGTTGTTACCCGGACTGGTGGACGGCCACATGCACCTGGACAAGACCTTGTTCGGCTTGCCCTGGGTGCCGCACGCTGCGGAGCCCTTCCGCCTCAGCCGCATCGAGACCGACCAGCGCGTCCTGCCCACCCTGCCACTCGACACCGCTGCCCGCGCGGGCGAGCTCCTGCGCCGCTGCGTTGCCCATGGCACGGCGCATGTGCGGACCCATGCGGACATCGTCCCCGCCTTCGGCCTCTCCGCGCTCGAGGGCGTACTGCGGGCCCGGGAGGAGCATGCGGGCACGGTGACGGTGCAGGTGGTCGCCTTCCCGCAGGCCGGGGTGATGCGCGCAGGCGGCACGGCGATGCTGGACCTGCTGGATGCAGGCATCCGTGCTGGCGCCGACCTCGTCGGCGGGATCGATCCCTGCGAGGTGGACCGCGATCCGAAAGGCCAGCTCGACGGCATCTTCGCCGTGGCGGAGCGGCGGGGCGTTGGCCTTGACATCCACCTGCACGAGCCGGGCGAGCTGGGCCTGTTCAGCCTGCAGGAGATCTGCGTCCGCGCGAAGGCGCTTGGAATGCAGGAGAGGGTTACGGTGAGCCACGGCTTCTGCCTTGGCGGCATCACGGAATCGAAGCAGAAGCTGGCAGTGGAAACGATGGCCGCCGCCGGCGTCTCGCTGGTCACCCACGGTGCCGGCAATGCGACCATGCCGCCGCTGATGCTGCTGCGTCGTGCCGGCGTGCGCGTGTTTTGCGGCAACGACGACGTGCGCGATACTTGGAGCCCCTATGGCAACGCCGACATGCTGGAACGCGCCGCGGTGATCGGCTGGCGCGAGGACCTGCGGCACGACGGTTTGCTGGAGGAGTTGTTCGCCATGGTATCCTCCGATGGCGCGGATGCGCTAGGGATCGAGGAGCACGGCATCGCGCTTGGCCACCCCGCCACCTTCTTCACGCTGCCGGCCGAGAACATCCCGGACGCGATCGGCGGCCACCCGCCGCGGCGCATGGTGTTCCACGCCGGCCGGCTGGTGGCGGTGGATGGCACATGGCGGTCGCCGGGGTGAGCTGGCACCCGCGACCGGCGCGCCATGCCCTTTTCGCCGCGTGCTGATGAGCTTCGCGGCGAGAGGAGCCAGTAACCGACACAGGATGGCGGACACGGCCGACGCGGCGGTCCTGCGGGACTGCCGGCAGGGAGCGGCGGAACCCAGCCAGGGATGACGAAGGATATCCGCGGTGCGGCACTCGATCCTTGTGATGATCGCGATGACAACGGTGTTGATGCCGCTGCACGGCCCCGTGGGTGCGGCACCTCCTCCGGCGGACGGAAGCATATTCCTGAAGGAATGGATGGGGTCACAGGCACCAACTCCACCGCCTGCCCGCCCATCTCCGGAAGCCGGAGCGCGACCTCCGCGGACAGCCCAGCAGCCAGCCCCCGCATCCTGCCCACCCCCTTTGCGTAACGGGTGCGAAGCCCAGCAGAGTTCCTGCCGGCTGGAATGTCCCCCGCTGTGGGGCACGAACCCGGGAGCCCCTGCCTTTACACCGGCTGACCGGGCCGGGTGCACGCAGCAATGCTTCAGCCGGTATCTTGCTTGCCTGAACCTTTACGGTTGCCGCTGACGAAGGACGGCGCCGTGCAGAAAAAGGACGGCAGCGGCATGAGCCGCACCATGGCCGCCCTTCCTTGCCGGCGCACCGGGCAGCGGCCCTCCAGCCGCAACGATTCCACTTGCGACCGCTATCCGCCATCCGATACACCCGCCCCACATAACGGGCGAAAAGCCTGGCCGCCTTGCCGGAGGGCAGGGCGTGGGAGGAAAAGGAAGGCGTTCATGCGGATGTCTCCGCGCGCAGATTCCCGGCCGGTGTTGCCGCCCGCCCGTCCGCTCCTTTCCCTCGGCTCGTGGCCAGGGGGCCACTGCTTGCGCGCGGGATGCGTCCCGGTCAGGCACGGCAACATCCAGCAAGGCGAAATCCCATGATCCTCCGCCCTTCCGTCTGCGGTGCGGGGGCGGCAGCCCCATGACAGCGGATTGCCATGTCTCGATCCGCGAGTACCGCATCCC
>Ga0210040_10006841_pt1 | contig 14016 bp, 8 predicted proteins | sample CryGeyCG12114_NA_FD_185462 | JGI IMG/M metagenome (GOLD analysis project Ga0210040, IMG submission 185462) | Groundwater microbial communities from aquifer - Crystal Geyser CG19_WC_8/21/14_NA (SPAdes) (version 2) | ecosystem: Environmental > Aquatic > Deep subsurface > Groundwater | place: USA... | reverse complement strand
GCGGAGCTGGCGGCGTTCGGCGCGAAGGCGAAGGAGTACGGCATTCGCCTGTCGTTCCATCCCAGCCAGTATGTGCTGCTCAACTCCCCCGACCCGGTGCTGACCGACAAGAGCATCTGGGACCTGTCGTCACAGGCCGAGATGCTCGACCGCATGGGGCTGGACGAGGAGGCGGTGATGATCACCCATGTCGGCGGCGTCTATGACGATCACGCCGCCAGCCGGACGCGGTGGATCGAGGGATTCGAGAAGTGCCCCGGACATGTCCGCCGCCGGCTGGTGCTGGAAAATGACGACATCCGCTTCTCCGCCGCCGATGCGCTGTGGCTGCACGAGCAGACGGGCGTGCGGCTGGTGTTCGATTACCAGCATTTCTGGTGCCTCAACCCCGAGCGGCTGGACCTGCGCGAGACGCTGGAACGGTTCATGGCGACCTGGCCCACAGGCGTGCGGCCCAAGATCCATTTCTCCAGCCCGCGCACCGAACTGCGGGAGCTGAAGCAGAAGGTCGTCGCCGGAGCCAAGCCGAAGAAGGGCGAGCTGCTGAAGGAGCCGCTGAAGCCCGGTGCAAGGATCAAGACGGTGCTGCGCCCGCCGGTCTGGACCGGCCATGCCGACTTCACCAATCCGTTCGAATTCGCGACCTTCATGCGCACCGCCGAAGGGCTGGAGTTCGACGTCATGCTGGAGGGCAAGAGCAAGGACCTGTCGCTGCTGCGCCTGCGCGGCGACCTGCTGCGCTACGCCCCCGATGTGGCGGCGCGCTTCGGCATCAATGCGCAGACCGCAGCGCAGGCCGCACTGGTGGACGAGGTGGCGGATGCGGAAGAGGAACAGGACGTGGATGAAGGCGCGGTGTAGGTTTACACTGTAAACGCAGCCGCGATCCGCCGCATCGCCTCCACCAGCACCGCCTCGTCGGCGGCGAAGCTGATGCGGAAGCCCGCCTGTCCGCCGAAGGCGCTCGCGGCGACCACTGCCACGCCGTGTTCCAGCAGGTGCAGCGCCAGCGCATTGTCGTCGCCGCCGAACCGGTCCAGCAGCGGCGCGGCGTCGACCAGGCAATAGAAGGCGCCATCAGGCACCGGCGTAGACAGCCCCGGCACCGCGTTCACCGCAGCCACCACCAGGTCGCGCCGGCGGCGGAACATTTCGCGCCATTCCGCCAGGAAATCCTGCGGGCCGGTGAAGGCGGCGACCGCGGCGGCCTGGCTGATGGAGGCCGGGTTGCCGCTGGCGTTCGATTGCAGCCGGCCCATCGCCTCGATCAACCAGGCAGGGCCGGTGGCGACGCCGATGCGGAACCCCGTCATCGCATGGCTCTTGGACACGCCGGAGACGGTCAGCACCCGCCCTGCCAGATCGGGGTGGCGCGCGGCGAGGGTGGCGTGCGCGGTGCCGGTATAGTTCAGCGGGGCGTAGATATCGTCCGACAGGACCAGGATGTGCGGATGGCGCCGCAGCACTTCCGCAATGCCGTCCAGCATCTGCGGCCCGAAGATCGCGCCGGTCGGATTGCCGGGGCTGTTCAGCAGCAGCCAGCGGGTCTGCGGGGTGACCAGCGCCTCCAGCTCCGCGGCGGCGAAGCGGTAGCCGCGCAGCGCCATGGTCCTGAGCGGCACGACCTTGCCCCCGGCGAAGCGGACCATTTGCGGGTAGGATACCCACCACGGCGCGGGGATGATGACCTCGTCCCCCGGGCCGACCGTGGCCGCGATCGCCTCGAAGATCGCCTGCTTGCCCCCGGCGGTGACGATCACCTGCGCCGGATCGGTCGCGATGCCCAGGTCGCGTTCGAAATGCAGCGCCGCCGCCCGTTTCAGCGCCAGCGTGCCGGTGACCGGCGTGTATTTCGTGTCGCCCGCCGCCAGCGCAGCGCGCGCTGCGTCGAGCACATGCGCAGGCGTGGCGAAATCGGGCTCGCCCACGGACAGCGAGATGATGTCCGCCCCGGCGGCCCGCAACTCGCTGGCGCGGTCGGTCATCGCCGTGGTGGGGGAAGCGGCGATGCGGCGCAGGGCCGGGCTGGTCAGGCGGTCGGGCATGATCAGTCCAGCGCGATCAATCGGGCCGGCATCAGCCCGCGCAGCGCATTGCCGATCAGGAACCCGCCGGCCAAATCATCCAGCGTCAGCGCGCCTTCGGTGGCGCGCCCTTCTTCCAGCAGCGCGCGGCGGGCGATGCCGGGCAGCAGGCCGTGGGCGAGCGGGGGAGTTACCAGGCGGCCCTCTCGTTCGACGAAGATGCTGGTGAAGCTGCCCTCGGTCACCAAGCCGTCGGGCCGCACCAGCACCGCCTCGGCAGCGCCGGCCGCCTGCGCCGCGGCGAGCGCCTCGGCGTAGAAGGCGCGGTCGGTGGTCTTGTGCCGCAGGCGCCAGTCGCCCGGCACCACCGGCAGCGGCAGGGCCAGCACCGGCACCAGTTCCGGCAGCGGGTCGGGCAAGGGTCCGCTCTCCAGCGCCATCGCGCCGGATCGGGACAGCAGCAGCCGCAGGCGGGCCGGCGCGGCCAGGTGCCCGCAGGCTTCCTCCACCGCGGCAGCGATCGCCGGGCGGTCGCAGGCGAAGCCGAGCGCGGCGGCGCTGGCCTCCAGCCGGTCGAGATGGAGCCGCAGCAGCGCGACGCCGCTGTCGGGCGCGGCGTGCATCGTCTCGATCAGGTCATGGCCGCCCGCGGCGCCGCGCGCGAAGCCGCCCTTCACCTGCGTCTCGCGCCATTCGTCCAGCCCCACGCTGTCGGCCACGATCGCCCCGCCGACGCCCAGCACGGCCTGGTGCCGCTCGTTCTCCCCCGGGGTCAGTCGTATGGTGCGGATGGCGACGTTGAAGCTGGCAGCATCGGCGCCGATGAAGCCGATCGCGCCGCAATAGGCACCGCGGGCATCGGGTTCGCTCTTGTCGATCAGCTCCATCGCACGGATTTTGGGCGCGCCGGTGACCGAGCCGCAGGGAAACAGCGCCCGGATCAGATCGGTCGCGCCCAGGCCCGGCTGCAGCGTGGCTGTGACGGTCGAGGTCATCGCATGGACCGTGGGGTAGGTCTCGACGGCAAACGGCGCTTCGACCCGCACCGATCCGGCCGTGGCGACGCGCGCCAGATCGTTGCGCATCAGGTCCACGATCATCAGGTTCTCGGCCCGGTCCTTGGCCGAGGCGGCAAGCTCGGCCGCCAGCGCCGCATCCTCGGCCGCGTCGCGCCCGCGCGGGCGGGTGCCCTTCATCGGCCGGGTGGTGATCGCATCGCCGTGGAGCGCGAAGAACAGTTCGGGGCTGAAGCTGAGCAGCCAGTGCGACCCGTCGAACAGCAGCGCGCCGTGGCCGCCCTGCGCATCGGGCCGCAGCGCGGCGTAGAGCGCCAGCGGATCGCCGGTCGCGCCGCCCACCAGCGGCAGGGTCAGATTGGCCTGGTAGATGTCCCCCGCCGCGATCGCCCCCTGCAACGCCGCGAAGGCATCGAGATAGGCGGGGATGGAGCGCGCCGGGGAGAGGGGGCCGATGCTGGCGCGTCCGTCGGCGCGTTCGGCCAGCCATGCCGGCACGTCGGCGATGGCCTGCCCCTCCCCAGCAAAGCGCGCGAACCAGACCAGCGGCCCGCCGGCGCCGCTGCGGGCCGCCGCGCGCGGGGCCAGCCGGGGTTCAAGGGCGAGGCCGGCCTCGTAAGCGAGATAGCCGGCCAGCGTGCCGCCACGGTCGCGCCGGGCGCCCTCTGCCGCGGCGAGGACGCGCAGCACCTCATTGGGCTGGCGCGCGATGAACAGTTCGGCCGGCTGTTCCAGCAATGTGGCGCTGCCGCCGGGGCGCGCATCGTCGAGCAGGATGAAGGGCGCGGGCGGGGCCATAGGCCGTGCTCTAGCGGCGATTGCTCCTTTGTCTATCGTCTGGCAGGCCGGGAAAAAAGGAGAGACGGGCATGGCCGACGGCATCTTTATCGGGCTGGCGGATAATGGCGAACGGCAGGTGCTGGACCTGACCCGCGCCAATCGGCACGGGCTGATCGCCGGGGCGACCGGCACCGGGAAGACGGTGACGCTGCAGGGCCTGGCGGAGGATTTCAGCCGCGCCGGCGTGCCGGTGTTCCTGGCGGACGTGAAAGGCGATCTTGCCGGCATCGCCATGCCGGGCAGCAGCGGCGCGCGTCACGCCGCCGCGCTGGAGGCGCGCGCGGCCGAGCTGGGCATCGCCGACTATGCCTACGAAGCGGCACCGGCGGTGTTGTGGGATCTGTGGGGGGAACAGGGCCATTCGGTACGCACCACCATCAGCGAGATGGGGCCGCTGCTGCTGGCCCGGTTGCTGGACCTGAACGACACGCAGGAAGGCGTGCTGAACATCGTGTTCCGCTTCGCTGACGAGGAGGGACTGCTGCTGCTCGACCTGGCGGATCTGCGCGCCATGCTGGCCCATGCGGCGGAGCACGCGAAGGACCTGTCGGCGCGCTACGGCAATGTCACCCGCGCCAGCCTGGGCGCGATCCAGCGGCAGCTGCTGATGCTGGAGAGCCAGGGCGGCGACATGTTCTTCGGCGAGCCGGCGCTGGAGATCGAGGATTTCATAGCCCATGACGAGGCGGGGCGCGGCATCGTCAACGTGCTGGCGGCAGACCGGCTGATGCGATCCCCGCGCCTCTACGCCACCTTCTTGCTGTGGCTGCTGGCCGAGCTGTTCGAGGTGCTGCCGGAGGTCGGCGATCTCGACCGGCCAAAGCTGGTGTTCCTCTTCGACGAGGCGCACCTTCTGTTCGAGGACGCGCCGGACGCGCTGCTGACCACGGTGGAGCAGGTGGTGCGGCTGATCCGGTCCAAGGGCGTGGGCGTCTATTTCGTGACCCAGAACCCGGTCGATATTCCGGAAAAGGTGGCCGGGCAGCTGGGCAACCGGGTGCAGCATGCGCTGCGCGCCTTCACCCCGCGCGACCAGAAGGCGATCCGCGCCGCGGCGGAGACGTTCCGGCCGAACCCGGCGCTGGATGTGAAGGCGGCGATCGCACAGCTGAAGGTGGGCGAGGCGCTGGTGTCGACCCTGCTGCCCGATGGCGCGCCGTCCGTGGTGCAGCGCACGGCCGTGAAGCCGCCGCGATCACGGCTGGGTCCGCTGACGCCGGAGGAACGGGCGGCGATCCGCGCCGCCAGCCCGATCGGCGGCTGTTACGACCGGGTGGTCGACCGCGAGAGCGCGGCCGAGGTGATCGCGCGCAAGGCCGCCGATGCGGCAGCCACGGCGGACGAGGTGGCGGCCGAGGGCGAGGCGCAGGTGATGAAGCGCGAACGGCGCAGCCCCTCCTTGTGGAACAAGGCGGCACGCAGCGCGGCCGGCGCGGCGGCGGGATCGGCTGGCGCGCTTGCCGCCGGCGCGGTTAGCGGGCGCCGCAGTCGGGCCAATCCGGTCCGCACCGCGGCCACCAGCGGCCTCGGCTCGATCGCCAGCGACCTGATGGGGCCGATGGCGGGGCGCTTCGTGCGCAATCTGGTCGGCGGGCTGATGCGGTAAGGAAACGGGCCCGGAAAGCTGCTGCTCCGGGCCCGCTTCCGTTCCTGGCCTGCCTCAGCGCGCCTCCAGCCGCAGCCAGCCGGCGATCTGCTCGCGCATGCGCGGATCGCTTTCCGTCCGCTGCTCGATCCCGCCGATCACCCGGTCGACCGCGACCTGCTCGTCCGCCGGCGTCTGGGTGCGCAGGGTGCGCAGCTTGTCGATGGTGCCCGGTTCGCTGGAGTAACTGGCGAGCCCTGCGAAATAGCGGGCGCGGGCCGAATTATCGACCAGCGCGTTCACCTGCTCCCGGTGCTCAATCGCCCAATCATAGGCCATCTCCGGATGCTCGGAGGCGACGGCGCTGATGATGCGGGCGCTGGAGGTGCCCGCCTCCCCGCTCAGCGCCAGGTCGAGCGCGCGACGTGCCAGCGCCTCGTCCGCCACCGCGCCGAGCCGCTGGTAATAGGTCTGCCGCTCGGTCGTGCTGCTCGATTCGCGGGCCAGGCGGGCCAGCAGGTCCCATTGCTGGGGCGTGGCATTGCGCGCGGTCAGCGCCAGCCAGGTGGCCTTCAGCGGACCGTCAAGCGCGCGCGGATCGCTGGCGAGTGCGGTGAACAGGCGATTGCCCTCTGCCAGCACGGTCGGCTCGCCCATCTTGCCCAGCGTGGCGATCAGCTCGGCGCGCAGATTGGCATCGGCGACGGTGTCGCTCTGCCGCTGCTCGAAGCCGAGGCGGCGCAGCACCGGCAGGTACTTGGCCACCGCCATGTCGCGCAGGCGGCCCTGATCGGCATTCGGCGCCGTATCGGTTTCCAGCAGGCTGTAGGCCGCGCCCCACCGGGCGACGGCGCTGTCGGTGACGACCGGGTTGGCCGAGGCGGGGATCGCCGCCAGCAGGTCCAGCGCGGGGCCGGCCGGCTGGTAGCCGGCGACCGCCAGCGACCAGTTGTCGCGCATCAGGCCGAGCTGGTCGATCGGCTGCAGCGTCGGCATGGCGGTCGCCAGCTGGGCGATCGCCGGCGCGGCATAGAGCGTGCGGTAATAGCCGAGCTGGCCGCTATTGACGATGACCGGGCCGCAGCCGGGCAGGGTCAGCGTGGTCTGGCCCTGCAGCACCTCGCGCACCGGCGCCTCGCTGCCGACCTGCACCAGCAGCGGCACGCGCCATTGCGTCGGCCGGGCGGCGACTTCCTCGCGCCGGTCGCGGCTGAACTCGCCCTGCGTCAGCGCCAGCTGCGTGCTGTCATTGGCACAGGTCGCCTCCGCCCGCACCAGCGGCACGCCGGGCTGGCGGGTGAAGTCATGCGCGATGTCGGTCAGCCCGCGGGCGCCGGCCGCTTCCACCGCCTGCCACAGATCGTCGCTGACCGTGTTGCCGTATTTGTGCTGCTGCATGTAGGCGCGGATACCCTGGCGCCACACATCCTCGCCCGCATAAGCCTCCAGCATGGCGATCACCGCCTCACCCTTCTGATAGGTGATCGCGTCGAACGCCTGGTTGGTCTCGCTCACGGTGCGGATCTGCTGCACAACGGGGTGGGTGGTGACCAGGCTGTCGAGGTCCATCGCCCCCTCGCGCCCGCCGACGCGCGTGAGCAGCGCGTGCCATTCGGGGTTGAAATGGTCGGTCGCCTTGGTTTCCATCCAGCTGGCGAAGCCTTCGTTCAGCCACAGATCGTCCCACCACGCCATGGTGACGATGTCGCCGAACCACTGATGGGCGACCTCGTGGGCCTGGGTGGTGTAGAGCTGCTGCCGGCTGGCGGCGCTGGCGATCGCGGGGTCTTCCAGCAGGATGCGCTCGAAGGTGAACACCGCGCCCCAGTTCTCCATCGCGCCGAAGAACTGCGATTCGCCGGGGCCGGCGATGTTGTCGAGCTTGGGCAGCGGGTAGTTCACGCCGAAATAGTCATTGTAGTAGCCGACCAGCGGCGCCAGCGTGTCGAGCGCATATTGCGACTGGCTGCCGCTGCCGGTGGGGGCGACGATGCCGACCTCCGTACCGCCGGCGGCCTGCTTCGTCACCCGCTCGAAGTCGCCCAGGCCGAAGAACAGCAGATAGCTGCTCATCTTGGGGCTGGTGCGGAAGGTGACGCGCTTGGTGCCGTTGCCCAGCGACTGCTCGCCCGCGACCGGCATGTTGCTGAGCGCCATCTGCCCCTCGGGCACGGTGGCCGTGAGGTCGAACGTCGCCTTGTAGCTCGGCTCGTCGAACATGGGGGCGAAGCGGCGGGCGTCGGGCGCCTCGAACTGGGTGAACAGGCCGCGCACCTGCTGGCCGGTGCGCTTGTCGGGGTAGTCGAGCGCGAACAGGCCGTTCGCCTGCGTGTTGATGATGCCGGAATAAGCCAGCTCGACCCGGTAGGCGCCGGGGCCAAAGGCGGCGGGCGCGGTCAGGGTCACGGTCTGCGCGTCCGCATCGACGCTGGTGCGCAGGGCCACCGGCTGTCCGCCGGCATTGGCAGGCGCCAGGCTGGCGGAGGAGAAGGTCAGGTCGACCGCGTTCAGCACCAGCGTGTTGGTGCGTTCGAACACCTCCACGTCGATCACGGTGCTGCCGGTGAAGGCCAGGTTCGCAGCGTCCGGCACGACGCTGATCGCGTAGTGCAGCGGGCGCGCGGTGCGCGGCAGGTCGCTCGGCACGCTGGCGGGCAGCGGCTGCGTGGTCAGCGGGGCGGTGCTGGCCAGCGGCGCGTCGGCGGCGGGGGTGGTGCAGCCGGCGAGAAGCGCGGCGGGGGCGATGGTGCCAAGAAGGGCGGCGGCGATGCGCTTCAAGCGGTTGCTCCGGCAGGACAAGTTGCGGTTGCAACGGTCTTTGGCCGATGGCGCCCGCCGGTGCAAGGTACGCGATCGACGGCGCAAGCTAGCGGATCGGCAGGTGCAGCCGTGCCACCAGCCCCAGCACCGCCCTGTCGGGCCCGTGCCGGTTGGCGAGGTGGAGCGAGCCGCCATCCTGTTCGGCGATTGCGCGCGCCAGCGTGAGGCCCAGGCCGGCGCCGCCGGTGCCGCGATTGCGCGACGCGTCGCCGCGGGCGAAGGGCTCCAGCATGGCGGCTATCGCCTCGTCCGGGATGCCGGGGCCGTCATCCTCGATCCGGATCACCGCCCGCCCGTCATCGCTCTCCAGCGCCACCCGCACGGTATCGCCATAGCGCAGGCCATTGTCGATCAGGTTGCGCAGCGCCCGCCGCAGCCACGAGGCGCGCAGCTTCATCGCCAGACGCGGGGCCGGCTCCAGCGTGACCGGCTGGCCCATGTCCTCGTAATCCTCCACCACCGCGGCCAGCAGGGCAGACAGATCGGTGCGTTCGGGCGGCTCGCTCGGCCGGCCGACCCGCGCAAGCGAGAGAATGTCGTCGAGCGAGCGGACGATGTCCTCGATCGTGGCGGCCATGCGCCCGCGCTCGACATCATCCTCCACGCTCTCGATCCGGACGCGCAGGGCGGTGAGCGGAGTCTTCAGGTCGTGGCCGATGGCGCCCAGCATCACGTCCTTCTCGTCCACCAGTGCGACGATGCGGGCCTCCATCGCATTATGCGCGACGATCAGACGATGCATGTCCTCCGGCCCGGAAGGGGCCAGCTGGCCGGCCAGGTCGCGCGTCTCGGCGAAGGTCTCCACCCGTGCGGTCAGCGCCGCCAACGGGCGGGTCATGCGGCGCAGCAGGATGGCAAGTCCGCCCACCAGCACGATGTAGAGCAGCAGCGTCTGGCCGATCAGCCAGCCGAACTCGCGCGCTTCATAGTCGGGTGCGCCGGCGCGGGCGACAGACCAGGTCGGATCGTCGGCCCGGCGCATCGCCGCCACCAGGAAGTGTTCGTCCCCCCGGGCGCCACGATCGGCCTGGTTGCGTCCGCGTTCCTCCTCCCGGGCCAGCAGGAACGGGTCTGCGCTGAGGTGACGGCTGGTGACGACCAGCTCTGCCGGATGGATGCCGCGCTCGGCCAGCACCTGCGTCAGCAGCGCCTCGCGCGCGGCATAGCGGCGCTCGCCCGGGCGCAGCGGATTGTCGGAAGTGCGCTGGACCCCGAGGCGCGCCCAGCGCGGCGCGGTGTCCCTGCGCTGCCGGTCGCCGCGGCGGAAGCCCACTCTGGGTTCGGCCTCCAGCTGGAAGGCCAGGCGGTTGGCGGCGGTGACCTCTTCCTGCTGCAGTTCGGCGCGGTACTGCAGCAGGGCAGAGATCGTCTGCGCCACCAGCAGCGCGGCGCCGACCGCCAGCAACATCTGGCCCAATACGCTTCGGGGGAGCACGCTCTTGGGCAGCAGGCGGGAAAGGCGCCTCATTCCGGCGGCTGCGCGATCCGGCGGACATCGGCGGCGAAGCGGTAGCCGCCGCCCCACACCGTCTGGATCAGGCGCGCGTCACGGCTGTCCGCCTCCACCTTGCGGCGCAGGCGGCTGACCTGGTTGTCGACCGCGCGATCGAACAGATGCGCCTCGCGCCCCTGCACCATGTCGAGCAGCCGGTCGCGGTCGAGCACCTGGCGCGGATGGGTCAGGAAGGCGAGCAGCAGGCGGAACTCGGCGGAAGAGATCGGCACAACCGTGCCCTCGGGATCGGTCAGCCGGCGTTTCAGCGGATCGAGCTGCCAGCCTTCGAATTCGTACAGCGCGTCCTCCTCCGCGGTGGCCGGCGGGCGTTGGGCGCGGCGCAGGACGGAACGGATGCGGGCCACCAGCTCGCGCGGCTCGAACGGCTTCACCACATAATCGTCGGCGCCGATCTCCAGCCCGACGATACGGTCCGTCGCCTCGCCCCGGGCGGTCAGCATGATGACCGGCAGGTCCTTGGTTTCCGCCAGATGGCGGCACAGCGACAGCCCGTCCTCCCCCGGCATCATGATGTCGAGCAGGACCAGGTCGGGCCGCTCCTCCAGCATCAGGGCCCGGGCGCGGGCCGCATCGGCTGCCTCGCGCACGGCAAAGCCCTGGCGGACAAGATAGTCCGCCAGGGGCTCGCGCAGGGAGGCCTCGTCATCGACCAGCAGCAGGCGGATGGGGGACGTGGTGTCCGTCCCCGCTGCCGGCGGCTGTGGCTGCCCCATCACCATCGGTCAGCTGGCCGCCGCGGGGCGGGCAGCGCCACGCTGCGGGCGTTCCGGGCGGGCGGCGCGCCGTTCCTCGCCCGTCACCGTGCCGTCATGGTTGGCATCGGCGCGGTCGAACATGGCGAGCGCACCGGCGGTGAACTCCGCCTGGGTGATGGTGCCGTCATTGTTGGTGTCGGCCATGCGGGACATGCCCATCATGCCGCCACCGTGACGCCCACCGGGGCCGCGGCGGCCCTGCCGGCGCTCACCGGCCTGACGCTCACCGGCCGGACGCTGGGCGCGCTCGGCACGGTCGGGGCGTTCGGCCCGCTGGGGCCGGGCGGTGAACTCGGCCAGGCTGAGCGAGCCATTGCTGTCGCTGTCCATCCGCTGGAACTTCGCCTGCTGGCGCGCCGCGCGGTCGGCCTGGTCGATCTTGCCATCGCTGTTGGCATCCATGCGGGCAAACATGCCGGTCGCCATCTGTTCGGCCTGGGCGCGGGTTATGTCGGCACCGGGCGCGGGACGATCGCCGCCCATCTGCGCGATGGCGGGAACGGCGACGGCCAGGGCGGCGGCGGCACCGAGCGAGGCGAGGAGGGTCTGCTTGATCACTTCTGTCACTCCGAAAGGAAATGCATGGGAAGCAGCGGGGTGCCGGATGAAGGGGGAGGGAAAGTCCGGCGCCCCGCTGCCATGCATGTCCTTCTAGCGACCGATAGTATCATTCATTTGCCGTGGGGACGGATAAGTGTCGCAATTTGTCGTCCCGCGCGGCGCGCGTTCATCAAGCCGCAAGCCGGCCGGCCCGTGTTGCTTACAGCGGCGCGCAGGCGGCCTGGAGCCAGGCCAGCGCCGCCCCGTCGAGCTGGGGCGCCAGCAGGGCCAGCGTGCGCGCGTGATAGCTGTTCCACCACGCGATCTCGTCCGGCGAGAGCAGCGCCGGTTCCACCAGCGTGCGGTCGATCGGGGCAAAGGTCAGCGTCTCGAAGCCGAGCCAGGCGCCTGCCTCGTCGCGGGGCACCACCAGCACCAGGTTCTCCGTGCGGATGCCGTAGGCGCCAGCCTCGTAATAGCCGGGCTCGTTCGACAGGATCATGCCGGCCACCAGCTCCTCCGTCGTGCCGGCCTGCCCGCCCTTCAGCCGGGCGATGCGCTGCGGCCCTTCATGCACCGCCAGGAAGCTGCCGACTCCGTGGCCGGTGCCATGGGCATAGTCGGCCCGGTCCATCCACAGGTGCTGGCGGGCGAGCACGTCCAGCTCGCCGCCGATCGTGCCGGCGGGAAAGACCTGCCGGTCGAGCGCGATGTGCCCCTTCAGCACGCGGGTGAAGCGATCCTTCTGCGCAGGGCTGGGCTGCGCGGTGCCGTCGGCCGAGGGGATCCAGACGGTGCGGGTGATGTCGGTCGTGCCGTCCTGATATTGCCCGCCGCTGTCGACCAGGAAGATGCTGCCCGGCTGGATGGCGAGGTCGCTCGCCTCGTCCACCCGGTAATGCGGGATGGCGGCATGCGGCCCGGCGGCGGAGATGGTGTCGAACGATGTGCCCTTCAGCAGCCCGGTCGCTTCGCGGAACGCCAGCAGGCGCGCTGCGGCGCTGAGCTCCGTCTCGCCGCCCTTGGGCACCTCTGTCGCCAGCCAGTGCAGGAAGCGGGCAATGGCGGCGCCGTCGCGCGCCTGCGCGGCGCGCTGGCCGGCCTGCTCGACCGGGTTCTTGATCGCCTTGGCCAGCACCGTCGGGTCGCGCTGCGCCACCGGAGTCGCGCCGGCATCCTCCAGCCCCTGCCAGATCGCGGCGACGCCGAAGGCGGGATCGACCAGCACGCGCTGCCCGGCCAGCTGCGCCAGCGCGCCCTCGAACGCGGTGCGGTCGCGCACCGTCACCGCGTTGCCGAGATGGCGCAGCAGCTCCGGCCCGGTCTTTTCCGGCGCGATGAACAGTTCCGCCGTGCCGTCCGCGCGGGCGATCACATAGGACAGGGCGACCGGCGTGTGGTCGACATCCGCGCCGCGGATGTTGAGCAGCCAGGCAACCGAGTCGAGCGCGCTGATGACCGCCGCGTCCAGCCGGGCGGCACGCAGCGCCTCCGCCAGTTCCGCCCGCTTGTCGGCGCTGGAGCGGCCGGCGAAGCCGTCATCGTGCGGCACAGCCGCGGCGGGCGAAGGGGCGGGACGGTCGGTCCAAACCGCATCGACCGGGTTGGCCGGGGTCGCGACCAGCTCCATCCCGGCATCCGCCAGCACGCGCGCGGCGCGCTTCGCCCAGCCGGCGGTGTGCAGCCACGGGTCGAAGCCGATGCGGGCGCCGGCCGGCGCATGGGCGGTGATCCAGGCGAGCGGATCGTCCTTGGGCACGCCCTTGTGCTCGAACAGCCGGCCATCGACCTGCTCGCGCACCTGGATGGTGTAACGGCCATCGACGAAGATCGCCGCCTGCTCGGCCAGCACCACCGCGCTGCCGGCGCTGCCGCCAAAGCCCGTCAGCCAATGGAGCCGCTGGGCATAGGCGCCGACATATTCGCTCATATGTTCATCGGCGATCGGCACGACGAAGCCGGCCAGCTGCTGGCGGGCGAGCTGGGCCCGCAGCGCTTCCAGCCGGGCTTCGTGGGTCTGCATCAACATCGGTAAGGGTCGTCCTCGCTTGCGGTCGGTTGGGGGCGATCATAGATGCCGGGCATGGATGATGCCAACACCAGCGGTGCCGTGCCCGCTTCGCCGCCCGCCACCGCTCCCGTGGCCGCCAAGCGCCCCACCAGCGTCACGCATCACGGGATCACCGTCACCGACGATTATGCCTGGCTGCGCGATGCCGGCTATCCCGATGTGACCGACACGGAGGTGCTGGCGCATCTCCAGGCGGAGAATGCCTGGTTCGAGGCGCGCATGGCCGGGCAGCGCGGGGCGGTGGAGACGCTGTTCACCGAGATGCGCGCGCGGATCAAGGAAGCCGACCGCTCCGTGCCGCAGAAGGATGGCGAGTGGCTCTACTGGATCGAGTACGAGGAAGGCGCCGAGTACAAGAAGTGGTGGAGAAAGCCCGTCGCCGGCGGCGATGACGAGCTGCTGCTGGACGAGGTCGCGCTGGCCGACGGCAAGGACTATTTCCGACTGGGCGCGATCAGCGTCAGCAAGGATGGCACGCTGCTCGCCTATTCGGTGGACGATGACGGCTCCGAACGGTTCGACGTGCGGATCAAGGTGCTGGCAACGGGCGAGCACCTGCCCGACACGATCGAGGGCACGCTGTCGGCGCTGATCTGGGTCGCCGGCGACAAGGGCCTGATCTACTCGCTGGCGAACGAGCAGTGGCGCACGGATAATGCGCGGCTGCACTGGCTGGGCCAGCCGGTGGCGGAGGACGTGGAGCTGTACCACGAGGATGACGAGGGCTTCCGCGTCAGCGCCGGCCTGTCCGCCAACGAGGAGTGGATCATCATCGGCACCGGCGATCACGAGACCAGCGAGGTGCGGCTGATCCCCGCCGACGATCCGCTCGCCACCCCGCTGCTGGTG
>Ga0210040_10006840_pt1 | contig 14027 bp, 10 predicted proteins | sample CryGeyCG12114_NA_FD_185462 | JGI IMG/M metagenome (GOLD analysis project Ga0210040, IMG submission 185462) | Groundwater microbial communities from aquifer - Crystal Geyser CG19_WC_8/21/14_NA (SPAdes) (version 2) | ecosystem: Environmental > Aquatic > Deep subsurface > Groundwater | place: USA... | reverse complement strand
CCAGCGCGACGTTGCCGTCCTCGCCGGGCATGGCCGAGTCCACGTAGTGGCCCGGGCCCTGGGCGAGCTGCTCCTCCGCGGTGCCCTCCAGGACGACGCGCGAGTAGTCCTCGCCCAGCCGCGGGATGCGGAGGACCATGAACGCGTCACCGACCTCGACGCGGGGAACCGGGTGCGGCGCGGCACCGGGTTGCGCGACACCGGGCTGCGAGCCGGGCTCGGAGCCCACCACCGGGGCCGGGGCCGGCGCGGACTCCCATTCCTCGCGCAGCTCCTCCGACAGCTCGTCCTGCCGCTGCGCCGTCAGCAGGTCGGTCACGTAGACCTCGTAGACGACGAACAGGAGCAGCACCAGGCCGGCGGTGACCAGCAGCTCGCCGACGGTGCGGACGACGGTGCGCCCCCACTGCCTGCGACCGTCCACCACTGCTCCTCCGCATGTGCACCGGGCCCACCCCGGCCTACAGCCCCAGGATGCCCGAGACCCGCGCTCCGCCGGGAACGGGGCAGAGCGCGGGTCCAGGGTCGACCGGCCAGGTGAACGGCCGGGCAGCTGCGCGTCGACGCGCGGCGAACAACAGTGCCGGTCAGCGCACGTGCACGCCGGAGATGGTGCGGGCGATGACCAGGCGCTGGATCTCGGAGGTGCCCTCGAAGATCGTGTAGATCTTGGCGTCGCGCGCCATCCGCTCGACGGGGTAGTCCCGCGTGTAGCCGTTGCCGCCGAGGATCTGCATCGCCTGCTCGGTGACCCGGACGGCGGTCTCGCCGGCGACGAGCTTGGACATCGACCCCTCGGCGGCGGTGAACTGCTGGCCGTTGCGGGCCATCCACGCGGCACGCCACACCAGCAGGCGGGCGGCGTCGATCGAGGTCTTCATGTCGGCGAGCATGAAGGCGATCGACTGGTTCTCGATGATCGCCCGGCCGAACTGCTCGCGCTGCTTGGCGTACTCCAGCGCGTAGTCGTAGGCGGCCCGCGCCACCCCGACGGCCTGGGCGCCGACGGCGGGGCGGGTGCGCTCGAAGGTGGCCATCGACGGCTGCGTGCGGCCGCTCTTGACACCCTCACGGGCGCGGGCGAGCCGCTCCTGGAGCTTCTCCCGCCCGCCGAGCACGCAGTCACCCGGGATGCGGCACCCGTCGAGGACGACCTCGGCGGTGTGCGAGGCGCGGATGCCGTGCTTGGTGAACTTCTGCCCCTGGGAGAGGCCGGGCGTGCCCGGCGGGACGATGAAGCTGGCCTGACCGCGCGCCTTGAGCTCCGGCTCGACGACGGCGGTGACCACGTGGACGTCGGCGATCCCGCCGTTGGTCGCCCAGGTCTTGGTACCGGTGAGCACCCACTCGTCGGTCTTCTCGTCGTAGACCGCGCGGGTGCGCATGGCGCCGACGTCGGACCCGGCGTCGGGCTCCGAGGAGCAGAAGGCCGCGACCTTGGGCTCGGTCTCGCTGCCGAACATGGCCGGCACCCACTGGCCGACCTGCTCGGGCGTGCCGTTGGCGCTCACCGACGCGGCGGCCAGTGCGGTGCCCACGATGGCCAGGCCGATGCCGGCGTCACCCCAGAACAGCTCCTCCATCGCGATCGGGATGCCCAGGCCCGACTCGTCGAAGGACTGGGTGGCGAAGAAGTCGATGGAGTACAGCCCGATCTTGGCGGCCTCCTGGATGACCTCCCACGGGGTCTCCTCGCGCTCGTCGTACTCGTGCGCGGCGGGGCGCACGACGTCCTCGGCGAACGTGTGCACCCACTTCTGCAGCTCGATCTGGTCCTCGGTGAGCTGGAACGAGACGGCCATGCGGGCTGTGTTCCCTTCTGGGGGCGGACGGCGACGAGAGGGTAGCCGTGGCTCCGGACGGTGTCCCCGTCCGGCTGTGCTCAGAGCGGCCGGACGGTTCCGACCAGGTGCTCGGTGCCGCTGCCCGCGTTGCGGACGGCGACGTCCCAGCCGCCGGCCACCCCGGCGGTGGACAGCGTGACGGTCGAGGGCAGGAACAGCGGCTTGCGGAAGGCCACGTCGACGGCGAACGTATCCGGCAGCCGGCCGGCCAGCCCGCCCAGCACGCGGGCCTTGACCCACATGCCGTGCGCGATGGCCCGCTTGAAGCCCAGCGCCTTGGCCGTCAGTCCCGACAGGTGGATCGGGTTCACGTCACCGGAGACCTTGGCGTAGCGGCGTCCGGCGTCGTCGGGCACCCGCCAGGTCGCCGCCGGGCGCTCCAGTACGCCGACGGCGACGTCGACGTCGGCCTCCGGGGCGCCGGCGGGCGCCTTCGCCCCGCGTGACAGGTACGTCGAGCGGGAGCGCCAGACCTCCTGCCCCTGTGCACTCACGCGGGCGCACAGGTCGACCGTCGCCCCGCGTGGATGCGAGGCGAACCGCTCGGCCCACACCTCGAGGTCCAGGGACTCGTCCGCGCGCACGGCTCGCAGCACCTCGATGCGGTTGCGCACGTGCACCAGCCCCACCGTCGCCAGCGGAAAGGCGCGGTCGGTCATCAGCGCCATCTGCAACGGGAAGGTGAGCATGTGCGGGTAGGTCGCCGGCAGCACGTCGCTCAGCGGCATCCGGCACACCCGGGTGTAGGCGGCCAGGTGGTCGCGGTCGACGGTCACGCCGTGCCGGGCCAGCTGCGTGTCCGGCAGGTCGCCGCCGCGGCCGCGCGACGTGAGCGCCGCCCTGGCGTACAGCGATGCCAGGCTCGGTGCGGCGTCCAGCACCGTCACGTCGGACGAGGAGCCGGCCACCTCAGGCACCCAGCAGCGACTGGCCGCACACGCGCACGGTCTGGCCGTTGACCCCGGCGCTGGTCGGCTGCGACAGCCAGGCGATCGTCTCGGCGACGTCGACCGGCAGCCCGCCCTGCTGCAGCGAGTTGAGCCGGGCGCCGACCTCGCGGGTGCCGAAGGGCATCTTCGCCGTCATCTCGGTGACGATGAAGCCCGGGGCGACGGCGTTGATGGTCGCGCCGCGCTCGGCGAAGGTCGGGGCCCACGCGCGCACCATGCCGATGACGCCGGCCTTGGACGCCGCGTAGTTGGTCTGCCCGCGGTTGCCGGCGATGCCCGACTGCGAGGACACGCAGACGACGCGGGCGCCGGCGTTGAGGACGTCGCTGTCGAGCAGCGCAGTGGTGATGTCCAGCTGGGCCTGCAGGTTCACCGCCATGACCGAGTTCCAGCGGGCGGCGTCCATGTTGACCAGCAGCTTGTCGCGGGTGATCCCGGCGTTGTGCACGATGACGTCCACGCCGCCGTGCCGCTCGCGGAGGTGCTCCACCAGCCGGGTGGCGGCGTCGGGCGCGGTGATGTCCAGCTGCAGCGCCGTCCCGCCGATGCGGTTGGCCACCGCGGCCAGGCTGTCGCCCGCGGCGGGGATGTCCACGGCCACCACGTGCGCGCCGTCGCGGGCCATGACGTCGGCGATCGAGGCGCCGATGCCGCGGGCGGCGCCGGTGACGACGGCGACCTTGCCGGCCAGGGGCAACTCGGCGTCCTGGGTGCCCGGCACGTCGGCGGCCGACAGCGTGACGCCCTGCCCGTCGACGTAGGCGGAGCGGCCGGAGAGGAAGAAGGCCAGCGGGCCGGCGACGCCGGACTCGGCTCCCTGCGGTACGTAGATCGCGTTCGCCGTCGAGCCGTCGCGCAGTTCCTTGCCGAGCGAGCGGGTGAGCCCGTCGACGGCCTGGCGGGCGGCGGCCTGTGCCGGGGAGTCGGCGTCGTTCGGCGGGTCGGTGAGGATCACGACCCGGCCGTTGCTGCGCAGCCGCTTGACCGCCGGGGCGAGGAAGTCGTGCGCCGCGGCGAGGTCGGCCGGGCCGGACACGCCGGTGGCGTCGAGGACGACCGCGCCGAGCTTCTCGCCGGCGGCGTCCCCGTCGGCGACGACCGGCGACAGCACGGTCACCCCGGCGTCGCGCAGGACCGCCGTGACGGTGTCGCGCAGCCGGCCCTGACCGGCCGAGCCGACGACCGCGGGGCCGGGCAGCAGCGGGCCGCCGGGCTCGTAGCGGCGCAGCACGCCGGGACGGGGCAGGCCGAGCTGCTTGGTGAGGGTGGTGCCGACGCCGGAGTTGGCGAAGTTGGTGTACCAGTCAGCCACTGGAGATCTGTTTCCTTCCGAGGGGGACTTTCGGTACCGAAAGTCCGGGACCCCCCGGGGACTTTCGGTACCGAAAGTCCCCGGGGGAGAGATCAGGACTCGAGGATGGCGACGACGCCCTGGCCGCCGGCGGCGCAGACGGAGATCAGGCCGCGCTTGCCCGGGCCCGCCTCGTGCAGCATCTTCGCCAGCGACGCGACGATCCGGCCGCCGGTCGCGGCGAACGGGTGGCCGGCCGCCAGCGACGAACCGTTCACGTTGAGCTTCGAGCGGTCGATCGAGCCCAGCGGCGCGTCGAGGCCGAGCTTCTCCTTGCAGAACGCCGGGTCCTCCCAGGCCTTCATCGTCGACAGGACCGTGGAGGCGAAGGCCTCGTGGATCTCGTAGAAGTCGAAGTCCTGCAGCGTCAGGCCGTTGCGCGCGAGCATCGCCGGCACCGCGTAGACCGGCGCCATGAGCAGGCCCTCGCCACCGTGCACGTAGTCCACCGCCGCCGTCTGCGCGTCGACCAGGTGGGCCAGCACCGGCAGGCCGTGCTCGGCGGCCCACTCGTCGGAGGCCAGCAGGACGGCCGAGGCGCCGTCGGTCAACGGGGTGGAGTTCGCCGCCGTCATCGTGGCGCCCTCGCCCTTGCCGAACACCGGCTTGAGCGTCGCGAGCTTCTCGACGCTGGAGTCGGGGCGCAGGTTGTTGTCCCGGGTCAGGCCCAGGAACGGCGTCACCAGGTCGTCGAAGAAGCCGCGCTCGTAGGCGGCGGCCATGTTGTGGTGGGAGCGGACGGCGAGCTCGTCCTGCTCCTCGCGGCCGATCTCCCACTCCTTGGCGGTGATCGCCGCGTGGTCGCCCATCGCCAGGCCGGTGCGCGGCTCGGCGTTGCGCGGCATGTCCGGCACGAGCTGGCCCGGGCGGATCCGGGCCAGCGCCTTGAGCCGGTCGCCCATCGTCTTGGCGTTGTTCAGCGAGATGAGCACGCGGCGCAGGTCGTCGCCGACGGCCAGCGGGGCGTCGGACGTGGTGTCGACGCCGCCGGCGATGCCCGACTCGATCTGCCCGAGGGCGATCTTGTTGGCAACCAGGATCGCGGCCTCGAGACCGGTGCCGCACGCCTGCTGGATGTCGTAGGCCGGGGTGGCGGCCGCCAGCGTCGAGCCGAGCACCGCCTCGCGGGTCAGGTTGAAGTCGCGGGCGTGCTTGAGGACGGCGCCGGCGACGACCTCGCCGACCTGCGCGCCCTGCAGCCCGAACCGGGCGACGAGCCCGTCGAGCGTCGCGGTGAGCATGTCCTGGTTGGACGCCTGCGCGTACGCCGTGTTGGACCGCGCGAACGGGATCCGGTTCCCGCCGACGATCGCCGCCTTGCGGGAAGCCGGCTTCGAGGTGTCAGCCATGGGGACCTCCGGGGTTCGGGTGAGTGGCCGGTACTCAGAGTACGCGGTACTGTCGTTCACATGAAAGCCGAGGCGGTGAGACGCTCCTCGCACGTGCGCCAGGACCCGCACGGCGAGGCCGGGAGCGCCCTGCACGCCTCCGGAAATGTCGCCCAGCCGCGCGACCGTCGCGACTCGAGATGGGACGAGCACCGCCGCGCGCGCCGGGAACAACTCGTCCAGGCGACGCTCACCGCCGTCGGCAGGCACGGCGCCGGCGTCGGCATGGAGGAGATCGCCGCCGAGGCCGGCACCAGCAAGACCGTGGTCTACCGGCACTTCGCCGACCGCTCGCAGCTCTACGTCGCCGTCTGCAGCGAGGTGGCCGGCCGGCTGCTCGCCGAACTGGGGACGGCGATGCGCAGCAGCTCCCACCCCCACGGGATGACGGCGGCGGCCATCGGCACCTACCTCGCCTTCCTGGAGGCCGAGCCGGAGGTCTACCGCTTCGTCGTCTCCCAGCACCCGGCCGAGGGAGCCGACCCCATCGCCAACCTCGCCGACCTCGTCGGCGACCAGGCGGCGGCCCTCATGGCCCTCGCTCTGGAGCAGGCCGGCCGCGACCGCGCCCCCGCCGACGCATGGGGGCACGGCCTCGTGGGGATGGTCCGCTCGGCCGCCGACTGGTGGCTGCGGGCCGGGCGTCCCATGCTCCGCACCGAACTGGCCGCACACCTGACCGATCTCGCCTGGGCCGGACTGTCCGGCGTCGTGGCACCCCCGCACCCGTTGGAGGGAAAGTGACGAGCACTCCGAACACCTCGGTCGACCCGAAGGTCCTCCAGGAGGTCCTGGACGGCCGCTGGGCGCACGTCCGCCGGGACGCCCGCGAGAACCTCGACGACCCGGAGATGCTGCCGGTCTACGGCGAGACCATGCAGGAGGCTCGCGAGCGCGTCACCCGCATGTCCAAGAAGCTGGCCGACTCCGGCCGCGTCGTCCTGGGCTTCCCCAAGGAGTACGGCGGCCAGGACGACTCCGGCGGCTCCGTGACCTCCATCGAGATGGTCGCGTTCAACGACCTCTCGATCATGGTCAAGACCGGCGTCCAGTGGGGCCTGTTCGGTGGCGCCCTGCAGCTGCTCGGCACCCGCCGGCACCACGAGACCTACCTGCGCGACGTCATGAGCTTCGACCTGCCCGGCTGCTTCGCCATGACCGAGACCGGCCACGGCTCCGACGTCCAGCAGTTGCGCACCACCTGCACGTACGACCCCGCGACGCAGACCTTCGACCTGCACACCCCGCACCAGGCCGCCCGCAAGGACTACATCGGCAACGCCGCCAAGGACGGCCGGATGGCCGTGGTCTTCGCCCAGCTGATCAGCCAGGGCACGAACCACGGGGTGCACGCCTGGCTGGTGCCGATCCGCGACGACCAGGGCAACCCGATGCCCGGCGTGACCATCGGCGACGACGGCCCCAAGGCGGGCCTGCCCGGCGTCGACAACGGCCGGCTGTCGTTCGACCACGTCGCGGTGCCGCGGGACATGCTGCTGGACCGCTACGGCCAGGTCGCCGAGGACGGCACCTACACGTCCTCCATCGAGAACGAGACGCGGCGCTTCTTCACCATGCTCGGCACGCTGGTGCGCGGCCGGGTGAGCGTCGGCGGCTCGGCCGGCTCGGCGACCAAGCTGGCCCTGGACATCGCCGTCCGCTACGGCGAGGCGCGCCGCCAGTTCGCCGCCCCCGGCGAGGAGCGCGAGATCGTCATCAACGACTACCTCGTGCACCAGCGCAAGCTGCTGCCGGCGCTGGCGAAGACCTACGCGCTGCACTTCGCGCAGGGCGAGCTGGTCGAGCTCATGCACGACGTCCAGACCGCCGTGCACGTGCACGGCCAGGAGATCGACGAGCAGGCCCAGCGCGAGCTGGAGTCCCGCGCCGCCGGGCTCAAGGTGGCCCAGACCGCGCACGCCACCCAGACCATCCAGATGTGCCGCGAGGCCTGCGGTGGCGCGGGCTACCTGCAGGAGAACCGGCTGCCGCACCTCAAGGCCGACACCGACGTCTTCACGACGTTCGAGGGCGACAACACCGTCCTGCTCCAGCTGGTCGCCAAGGGGCTGCTCACCGGCTACCGCGACAACTTCGGCTCGCTCGACGGCTGGGGCCGGGTCGGCTTCGTCGCCGACATGGTCCGCGAGACCGTGCTGGAGCGGACGGCGGCCCGCGCGCTGATCGCCCGGCTCGTCGACGCCGTCCCCGGGGTGGACGACGTGCCGATGCTCGACCGCGGCTGGCAGCTGAAGATGTTCGAGTTCCGCGAGAAGCACTCGCTGGAGGGCGCGACCCGGCGGCTGCGGAAGAACTCGACGACCGAGGGCATGGCGCCGTTCGACATGTTCAACGACGTCCAGGACCACGTGCTCAAGGCCGCCCAGACGCACATCGAGCGGATCGTGCTGGAGTCCTTCGTCGCCGGCGTCGACCGCACCGACGAGCCGGCCGCCCGGCAGCTGCTGGACAGCCTGTGCGACCTCTACGCGCTGTCGACCATCGAGGCGGACAAGGCGTGGTTCCTCGAGCACGGCCAGCTCACCCCGGCGCGGGCCAAGCTGCTCACCGCCACGGTGAACCAGCTGCTCCGGGAGCTGCGGCCGCACCTGGTCACGCTGGTCGACGGCTTCGCCATCCCGGCCGGGTGGAAGGCCGCGGCGTTCCTGGAGGAGGAGCCCGCCCGCCAGGAGGCCATGGCCGCCCGGGACGCCGAGCTGCGTGCGCAGAACGGCGAGAGCACCCCGGAGGGCACCGCGACCGCCGTCGACGTCCCCCCGGGCCAGTAAGAGGACCCTCCTGCCCCCCACCGCTCGCAGGCTCGCGGCGGGCCCCTGCAGGAGGGCCGGTTCCAGGCCGTTGCGCCGGCCTGCCCCTCGCGAGCTCGGGTCAGGCCAGGCGGACGGCGAGGACGGCGACGTCGTCCTCGGCGTCGGGCAGGAACATCCGGCGCAGCACCCGGTCGCACACCTGGTCCAGCGGCAGGCCCGCGCACTCGCCCAGCACCCGGAGCAGCTCGTCGGTTCCCGCGTCGATGTCGCGGTCCCGCCGCTCCACCAGGCCGTCGGTGTAGAGCAGCACCGTCGTCCCGGGGCGGAGGACGTCGGTCCGGTCCTCCCGGGCGGATTCGGGCTGGACGCCGAGCAGCAGGTCGGCGCCCGCGCCGTCCAGCAGCCGCGTCTCCCCCGACGCGTCGAGCACGACCGGCGGCGGGTGACCGGCGCTGGACCAGCGCAGGAGCATGCCCTCGGCGTCACCCGGCTCCAGGTGCGCGATCAGCGCGGTGGCCATCGTCTCCGGCGCGAGCCCGGCCAGCGCCCGGTCCAGCTCGGTCAGCACCCACGCCGGCGAGCCGCCGCTGGAGAAGCTGATGCCCCGCAGCAGGCTGCGGACCTGGCCCATGGCGGCGGCCGCGCGGGTGTCGTGCCCGACGACGTCGCCGATCGCCAGCACGCTCGTGCCGGTGGACTGCTGGAAGGCGTCGTACCAGTCGCCACCGATCTCCGCGCCCTCGGCGGCCGGCACGTACCGGACGACGATCTCGCAGTCCGGCATCCGCGGCGGCTCGGTGAGCATGCTGCGCTGCAGCGCATCCGCGAGCGCCCGCTGCTGGCCGTAGAGGCGGGCGTGGTGCAGCGCCATCCCGGCGCGCCGGCCGATCTCCACCGCGGTCTCGACGTCGGCCGGTGAGTGCGCACCCCGCTCGGCGCCGTTGAGCAGGCACAGGACGCCGGCCGTCTGGCCCCGGATGGTCAGCGGGACGGCGGCGACCGACGACGGCGCGAGGGACACGAGCATCTCCTTCGCCTCCGGGTCGCTGACGACCGAGGCGATCCGCTCGGGGGACAGGTCCGCGACGACGAGCGGCTGGCCGGTGCGGAAGACCTGCCGCGGCGCCCCCTCCGGCGTCACGGTGCGCACCATCCGCTGCACGTAGTCCGCGACGAACGACTGGCGGCCGGGGTCGCGGTGCGCGCTGGCGGTCTCCTGCAGGCGGCCGTGGTCGTCGGTGCTCACGATCCAGCACCAGTCACCGAGCCGCGGGACGACCAGCGAGGCGAGCCGCTGGATCTGCTCGCCGATGTCGAGGGTGCTCGACAGCACGCGGCCGGCCTCGGCGAGCAGCTCGAGCCGCTGGTTGGCGTCCGTCATGGCGGTCACGGCGCGGTCCCGTGCGGCGTCGGCCCGCAGCCGGGAGACGCTCAGCGCGATCTGCGCGGTGAGCCCCTCCAGGAGGCGCAGCTCGTCGGTGTCGAACGGGTGGTCGGTGGTCCAGTAGGCGACGAAGCTGCCCAGCACCCGCCCCTCGACCACCAGCGGCAGGGCCGCCAGAGCGCGCAGCCCCAGCATGTCGATCACCGGAGCCATGGCCGGGAAGCGGGCGACGGCCTCCTCCGGATCGGCCAGCACGACCGGCTCCCCCGTGCGCGCCGTGTACTGCGTGGGCAGCCCGTCGTCGAGGGCGATCAGCACGCCGTCCTCGGGGAGCTCCGCCTCGCCGTCCCGGAACACGTCCAGGACCCGGCGCCCCAGGTAGAGCCGCGCCACGTCCCGACCGGACTCGCGGACGGCGACGCCGCCGGACACCGCGCCCAGCACCTCCGCGCCGCGCAGCGTGATGTCGGCGAGCTGGCCGATGCCGGTCGCGTGGGCCACCTCCGCCGCCACGGCGGCGATCGCGGCCGTCCGCTGCACCGCCACCAGCCGCGACTCGGCCTGGTCCCGCGCGTCGGTCACGTCCAGGACGGTGCCGACGATCCGTTCCGGTTCGCCGTCGGCGTCGGTGAGGACGCGCCCCCGGCACACGATCCAGCGGACGCCGCCGCCGCGGCGCAGGACGCGCAGCTCCACCGTGTAGGCCGCCCGGGCCTCGATGGCCTCCTGCATGACCTGCGCGGCCGACTCCCGGTCGTCGGGGTGCACGTACTCGGACATGAGCAGGTCCATGGGCAGCCGGAGCGCCTCCTCGTGCCCGAAGATCGCGGCGCTGCGCTCGTCCCAGTCCATCTCGCCGCGCCGCAGGTCCACCTCCCAGATGCCGACCGAGCTCGCCTCCAGGGCGACGCCGAGGCGCCGCGCGGACGACGTGACGGCGGCGTTGGCCGCCGCCAGCTCCAGTTCGGCCACCACCGAGCTCGCCAGCTGCCGCAGCAGCTCCGCCTGGTCGACGGTCCACGGCCGGGGCGCGGGGTCGTAGAGGGCGAGCACGCCGACCACGTGCCCGGCCGCCGTCCTCAGCGGCGAGCCGAGATAGGCACCCACGTGTCCCGAGGTCACCGCCGGCAGGCCGGCGACGCGGTCGTCGGCCCGCGCGTCGGGGACGGCGAGCGGGCTGCCGCTGGCCACGACCAACGCCGACAGGGGGCCGGTGAGCAGCGCCGGACCACCCACGACACCCGGCGCCAGCCCGTGCCCGCCCACGACGAGGTCCTCGTCGGTGAACAGGGTGACCTTCGCGTGGGCGGCCCCCACCAGCCGGGCGGCCAGGCCGGACAGCCGGTCGTAGGCGGCCGGGCCGGAGACCTCGGACAGCAGCCGGCGGGCGGCGGCGATGCGCACCGGGTCGGTCAGGGCGTCCGCGACCGCGGCGCTCACCTGGGAGCCGGGCACCGCTGTCCCCCTCCAGCCGTGGCGACGACACCGGGACGTGCACCGCCAGGAGCATGCTTGCACGCCTGCCGCAGCGAAACCGGACGGTGTCGTCCGCTCCCTCCCCCGGGTGAGGCAGCACACTCCCCGTCAAGGACCGGGCCGCAGCGTCCGATGGTCAGCTCATGCTCGGCACACGCACGGCCCGCCTGCCGGACTGCCGTCCACTGCTGGCCGACCCCGACGACCTGACGCTGGCCTTCCAGCCGATCGTCGGGCTCGAGACCGGCACGGTGGCCGGGTACGAGGCGCTGGCCCGCTTCCCGGGCTCCGCCGGCCCCGACGTGTGGTTCGCCGCCGCGGCCGAGGCCGGGATCGCCGCCGAGCTCGAGGCGCTGGCCATCCACAAGGCGCTCGCCGTCGTCCCGGCCCTGCCCGACGACACGTTCCTCACCGTCAACGTCAGCCCCCACCTGCTCGGCACCCCGCCGGTGCGGGACGCGCTGGCCACCCGTCCCGACCTGCACCGCGTCGTCATCGAGCTGACCGAGCACACGCCCGTCGACGACCTTCTCGCGCTGCGGCGCCAGACCGACGCGCTGCGCGCACGCGGCGCCCTCATCGCCCTCGACGACGCCGGGAGCGGCTACTCGGGCCTGCAGCAGATGGCCGCGCTGCGCCCGCAGCTGGTCAAGCTCGACCGCGCCCTGGTGGCCGACGCCGATGCCGACCCCGTGCGCATGGCCCTGGCCGAGATGGTCGGCGAGTTCGCCGGCCGCATCGACGCGTGGCTGCTCGCCGAGGGCGTCGAGACACCGGCGGAGCTCGCCGCGTTCGCGCAGCTCGGCGTCCCGCTGGCGCAGGGCTGGCTGCTGGGTCGTCCCGGGCCGACGTTCGCTCCGCTGGCACCCGAGGTGACCCGGCTCGTCCGCGCCCAGGTGGCCCGCGCGCGGCTCACCGAGAGCGTGGCCAGCCTGCTGCGGCCGGTACGCCAGTGCGCCCACGGCGAGGACGTCCCCGGCGTCCCCCCGGCGGTCCTGGTCGGGCAGCACGGCGAGCCCGCGGGGTTGCTGCTCAGCGACCCCCGGACGGCGGAGGTCTACACCGCACCGGTGTCGCTCCGCGTGCACTCGTCGACCGACATCCAGGAGACCCTCCAGCGCGCCCTGACCCGCGCGCCGGCGCATCGCTGGGAGCCGGTGGTGTGCACCGATCCGACCGGTGACGTCCTGGGGATCCTGCGCGTCGAGGACCTCATCACGGCGGCCCGCACCGGCCGCTGACCCTCCGAAGACCCCCGGTCCAGCACGGCGGCCGGTGCACCGAACCGACCGACCCACTGACGAGGAGTCCCGACCATGAAGCGCTTCGCCTGCGGGGACATCATCCCGGGCTGCGACGCCACGTTCACCGCTGCCGACGACGCCGGCATCCTGGCGCAGACCCGGCGTCACGCCGTCGAGGACCACGGCATGGCCGAGCCGGGCACCGACTCGGACGCCCAGGTCCTCCCCGAGATCCGCACGCTGGTCTGAGCGAGGACCCCTGCCCTGCGGGCCGCCGCCCACCGGGGCCCGCAGGGGCGGGGGTCGCTATCCGACGCTGGCGCCGTCCAGCACCGCCCGCTGGTCGTCGGTGAGCACCAGGTCGCGCATCGGGAGCAGGTCGGCCAGCTGCTCCACCGTGCGCCCCGAGGCGATCGGCGCCACCACGGTGGGCCGGTCGGCCAGCCACCGCAGGGCCACCGCCGGCACGGGCACGCCGTGCTCGCGGGCGACGTCGCCCAACGCCGTGAGCACCCGGTCGCCGCGCTCCCCCACGTAGGCCGCCGCGCCCTTCGCGCGCGGTGAGTCGATCTGCTCCCCCGCGCGGTACTTGCCGGTGAGGAAGCCCTTGGCCAGCCCGAAGTAGGGCAGCGTCCCGATCCCCTGCGCCTGGACGGCGTCGCGCAGCCCGCCCTCGAAGGCGTCGCGCTCCATCAGGTTGTAGTGCATCTGCAGCGCCGCGTACCCGGCGACGCCCAGCCGCTGCGCCGTCTCCTGCGCCTCGGTCAGCCGCGCCGCGGAGTAGTTCGACGCCGCGACGTACCGGACCTTGCCCGCCTGCACCAGCTCGTCGAAGGCCGTGAGGGTCTCCTCCAGCGGCGTCGTCTCGTCGTCGTAGTGGGCGTAGTAGAGGTCGATGCGGTCGGTCTGCAGCAGCCGCAGCGATCGCTCGGCCGCCGCCCTGATCTCCCCCGCCGACAGCGGGTGCTCCTTCTTGCCCGGCGACGCCTTGGTGGCGACGACGACGCGGTCGCGGACGCCCCGGGCCGTCATCCAGTCGCCGAGGATCTGCTCGGATGCCCCGTTGCCGTACATCTCGGCGGTGTCGACGAACGCGGGCTGCGGGTCCACGGCGTCGAGGAACCGGTCGAGGACGGCGAAGGACGTCGGTGCGTCGGCGGTCCAGCCGAACACGTTCCCGCCCAGGCAGAGGTCGCTCACGGTCAGGTCGGTCCCGGGGATCTGCGGCATGCCCCCACGCTATGGGTGCTGCGCGTCACGTGCGCGCCGCCGCCGCCGTGTGGCAGGTGTGACCTGGGAGCCATCCGGCGGGCAGAAATCGCCGCCCACTGGCGGATTGTCGGGCCGACATGGCACCGTGCCCCGGGTCCGGCTCTCGTCTGGCCGGACCCGGACCCCTGCGCCCCGTGGTGCGGATCCGGACTCCCCATGGCGCAGATCGCGCCCGGGGGCTCCGGCCGGGGTGTCGAACCCAGGCGCTCCGCCGTCCCTTACGAAAGGAAGCTCGATGAACAAGGCTGAACTGGTCTCCGCCATCGCCAAGCGCGCCGACGTGCCGGCCTCGACCGTGGACGCCGTCCTCGCCGGTCTCCAGGAGGAGCTCGTCGACGCCATCACCC
>Ga0210040_10006839_pt1 | contig 14029 bp, 13 predicted proteins | sample CryGeyCG12114_NA_FD_185462 | JGI IMG/M metagenome (GOLD analysis project Ga0210040, IMG submission 185462) | Groundwater microbial communities from aquifer - Crystal Geyser CG19_WC_8/21/14_NA (SPAdes) (version 2) | ecosystem: Environmental > Aquatic > Deep subsurface > Groundwater | place: USA... | reverse complement strand
TTTACCCAAAATACCAAATTTTTTTCATGCGTTTGAATATGTCTACACATTTGTACTTTCCTGATTGATGCATTTGACCCTTTCACACATGTATTACTAATTTACAAACTAAAGCCTCAGTATTCATGTGCTTTTGGATATGAACTAGCTAAAGCGTGCATGGATAGATACTGAATTACTTTGTAGTTACTACTCAACTGTACATATGTAAGGCAGGTAAGCAAAAATGGTATTCACCTTGAGACTTTTTTAACCGCAAATAATTTGCTTTAAACCACTCTTTGCTTCAACGACAGATTTCGTATTCGTTGTTTGTTGTAAATCTCTGTTTTGTTTTCGCATGTTCGACGATAATTCGAAAATAATAGCTGTACGCGCTCAAATATTTTGATAGTTTGACCGTGTGTTATTATTTCGGCTAATCTTAGTAGTGATAACGCAACAATAAGGTTTGCTAAAAAATAACCAATATTGGGTGTTTTGCTAAACTTTAAATGGGATTTTAAAAATGCGGCAGTGAATATGCAATGTAAACAAAAATTGGCACTATTGCTAAATCCATTAACAATTAGTGAATTTTTAAATTTTGAACTGCGCGAGCAATGGGCCTGTGTGGTTCGAAATGTCAAAAAAGTGCTTATAAACACCTTTTCTCACCTACTTTTCTGTCACAAGAAAAGTTGAGTGTCGTATGAAAATATAGTGCGTTCATTATGAGTATATATATATAAGTGACAACCCCATATTTTGGTTGTCATTTTTTTCAAAATCTAAAGTTTTTTGCATTGTAACATGTTGGGCAGTTCACTAAGTACTGTCCATAATTTTTATTTTAAATTTCGGCCATTATTTAGTCGAAAAAACAAAATATTTATATTTTTTGGTAGGATATTTTATAAACAGACAGACTGTATGACTAAATGTCATTGTCTGCCTGTCAATATTTGATAAGGTGCGCTTTTTACTTGATGTGAGTGTGTACACTGTACACACTCTATTTCCACATCTAGTAAGCTAGTAACTTGTGTTAGTTTGTTAGTTAGTTACTTTGTCGGTTAACCTTGGTTAGTTAGTTAGGTAGTTAGTTAGCTAGTTAGTTAGTTAGGTTGGTTAGTTAGGTAACCTTGGTAAGTTAGTATGCAAAAATGGCTTTGCCATTCATTTTGCAGTAAAACGTCAAACTCGCTTAATATAATACTACTACCACCAGTATTACCTGAAAAAAGACCCCAAAGCGCTGCTTAACACAGCGTTGTCAACCTCAATCACGAAAAGAGTAGGCGCAGCAACACCTTGTTTCTCGATGTAGAAATGTTCGACTATTTTAAGCTCCCAGGTGAGAAATTTCATCGTAAGCATCCAGAAGAGGTAGCAAATGTCAATGATAGCAGAGATTTACATTTGTGACCGCGTGTCAAAGTGTCTCACAATCACACGATGTCACTATTTCACGGCCGTTATTCGCATTGAGCCAATATTACTAATAAATGCGACCCTGTTCCTCATTTTTGAATCCGTCATAAAATATTTGCTAGAAGCGCTCAATCTACTTGTGCTTGATTTGCAGTCGGACGTTAATTGTCTAGATATTCAAGTGGCAGACGAGTATAGAGAAGATTTTCAAAACATTTTCATAGACTATAAAATTCAGGCATATTCTTTGCGTACACTCTGCAACTATAGCTCAGGAAAAAAAAGTTTCTAAAAAGGCGCTTATTCGGCTAACCTGGATGCCCGAACCCCCAAAGCGCTTTCTGTCGGTTTTTCAATAGTTCAAAAGCTTTCTTTCGGGATTTTCCCTTCCCATATTTGTATTTATACAAGGACAAATGTGGAATGTCAAAATTGACTCATACTTCCAAATTTCTAATTTTTTAATTTCACAGCGGAATTTCAGATTATTGCAGCAGGAAACTTCCATAGTAATTTATGTCTTGTTGGGAGGGTGCTATAAGGCGAGCAAGCTTTGCTTTATAAATTAATTTTGATCAAGAAAAAATGTGAACACAGATACTACCCAGCTAGGAAAAAAAAATTTTCGAATTCAAAATCGTTTTTTCGGATCGGAATCTCGGAACATTAAAAAATTTTGGTCGGTTTTGTAAGAAAACATTGGTTTAAATAATTTTCAATGTGAATAAAAAAATCAAGATGTTTCCCACACAATGTGTGTGTGTATTTACTGCTTGCAAAAGAACTGCGAAAGAAAACAGTGATAGAAAGTTCAAATAAGTGACAAGAAAAGTAAAATAAAAATAGTAACGCCACTTAACAAAAATTTTTTTTGGTGAAAGCATCAAAGTAGAATTTAGAAGTCCCTGACAAAATATTGATTTTCGGAAATTTTTATAATTTGTTTTCTAATTTTTGAATCACTGTCGCCGTAAATATCGATAGGCTAACCGATATTTTATGTTAAAATTACATATAATTGAATTTTTTTTCCGATATTATTTTGCTTTCAGGCTAATAGGGTTTTCATTTTTCTTTTTATTAATGTTTTTTCCACCAGAAAGAGTTTGATTATTGTTATGGAAAATTTTCTTTTTTTTACTTGCGATATTGTTTCCCGGTGAAGTTTGCGGTTACCTTAAAAAAACCTTATAATTCATTTATATTAGACTATAAAAATTTTTGTGCTACGTGTTATTTTGTGTTGAAAAAAAAACTTTTAAATTCCTAATTTTTTTAAATAAATTAAAAAATTCAAAAGTTTATTAAAATTTGTAAAAATAAATTACTGCTCATATTTTAATTTGGAACTACAAAATATATTTACGTGCTGTGGATTCTAAATATTGTTTCAATTTGTTCAACAAAACGGTCCTGTAAACAAACTGGACCAACGGAGGTGACTGGTAGAAAAAGTGTGACTGCGACGTACGGACGTTACGAGAAATTAAGCGTTTCCAATCCACAGTAACAATTCCATAGAGAATAAAAAAAAAAAGTTTTAATAAACCCAAGTGTTTAAGACCAATTAATTTGTACATCTGGGAATCAACGGCTGCAAATTTCAACAGGAAAGCTGTTGTGGTATTTAAAAATTGCATAAATATAAACACATGACAAGACACAAGACTCATGAATCATGATGCTTAACATTTTTTTTTTAACGTTCATGCATAAAATCAAATAGCCAGCCCACTGGCTTTTAGCCAGACTCACTGTTACAAGCAAAATTTAAAATCTGCAAAATTATCAATGATTTAAAAATTTTTTGACGTGTGGCAACTTTCTAGAATGTGATAAACAAAATAGTAGAATAGTAAAACTAACTCGCTATATAGTTGTTTATCACATTCTAGAGAGTTGCCACACGTCAAAAAATTTGTGAATCATTGAAAATTTTGCAGATTTTAAATTTTGCTTGTAAGAGTGGGTCTGGCTAAAAGCCAGTGGGCCTGGCTAGTCAAGATAATTTCTTAAACAAACTTATTGTATGCAATGGGCTATTGACTTTAAAAAGCGGATTTGAAAAGCCCCTACAATAATGCTTCTCCCATTTTCCATATTTAGGTTTACATGCTGCTAAAATTGACCAGAAAATTACTGGAACGAAGCATTTATTGTGTGTGTAGTGTGTTTGAATTTGAAAAAAAATTAATTGTAAGGCCCAAATAATTTTTGTTAATGCAGTTGCCCGTTAATTACCGTAAAAATGAAAACTCCCTGTGCAAAAAAATACCTTAATGATCGTTCAAAGCCTGATTTTGAAATCTGAAATCGATGGAGAATTATGCTAGGAACAATATTCCCGGCCCTAGGATTATAAACTGTTGTATTGACACACACGGTCAATCGGAATTGCGTCGGTCTGTTCAATTCCGACTTTTGATGACAGTTTGTTGCTTTAAATCAAACAACCTGATTACTTTAACTAATTACAGACTGAAAATAACTCTAAAATTCAAATTTGCTCAAAAAAATTTCTACCTAGATTGCAAAATTATTCAAAGCTGTGGCAACTAAAGTTGTACATTTTCCTAGAATCAACAAACTGATTCAAAAAACTTCTAGTACAACTTGGCTGAGCCCGTACAGGTGTTGTAAAATTAAAATATAACTCTAACTAATATAAAAAAGTTATGAGGAATAAAATCTTCATTTATTTTGTATTTCCTGAAACTTTGATTGCCAGAGTAATGTATCTCCATTCTGGTTAAATGATCATTTGATAAATTCAGTTAGCGAGGTAACCATGCAGAATGACTATTAATAAATAGTCAATTAGTCAATAAATTCATTTACTGATTAACAGATTAACGACTGCTATTTGAGCATCTCCCCAAATACTGCAATCTGTCCCCCAAATCTTATAAACACTTATAACTGGACAGCTACCGTCACCGCCACATCATAACCGTAAAAAAATGAAACTAATTCGGTCCTCAATACAGACAGAGTCAGTGAAACGGATCGTGGGGGGACGCTGAAGAGACTTTTGTTTCGCACAACCCCTCGTTTGAAGGAACTTAGGAAGACCCGCTAGAAATCGCCTTCGGCGATTCCCGAACCCCAGGCCTTCCCAGCTCCCTTCTGCACTCTTGCAATCAGGCATGTGCTCGAAAAGCTTTTCCCACTCCCCTGGCAGTGGCGCTTAAAACATCTCCCTAAATACTGCAATCTCTCCGGTTGACCGAGCCATTCATGCTCTCATTAAATCTGATTAAAAGCTTGTTAGTCAATTTAGAATTTTTACAGTATTTTTTTTCAGTAAAATTGAGTTTAAAAACTGTGGAATTCGTAAACACTTTAGAAGGAAGTGAGTGGCCAGAGATCCTCAACCCCAATGTGGTAAGAACCTATGATACAATGTCAGCTATTGATATTATCAGTGACAATAGTTAATTTGTTAAACTGTTAATCCTAATATTTTGAATTGTAACATATAGGCAGCGCCAAAAAACCAGGAGATAGTCACCATGAGCGCCGTTTATTCGCATGAAAACAACTTAGGCATTTTCCGATTGTGCTTATTTGCAAACCCCTTTCCTACTTTTGCGTAATCTCGAATTGTGCAAAATTTGAAGTCAATCGGTTGATGCCTTCGAAAGTTATCGTGGATACACCAAAAATAATCAAGCGGAAAAATTCCGCGAGTTACTATTTTTCGATAGCACGGAAAAGAAAGAAACAAGAAAAAGTAAACCTTTAATAATTCAGAAGCAAATACTAATCAAATCTATTCGAATCTTTAGATTCGGAATCAAAAAATTGACAGCCAAAGTAGTCGTTTTCAAGTTCAATGCATTTAGGTTTAGTATCTTATGTACAAGCAAAAATATCTTCAATACTACAAAAAATGTCAGCACAGAGCAACAACACTGAAAATTAAAATTTAGGCACCTTGATTGTCTTTTTTGAATCCGAGATCAAGTGCTAGGTTTACAAAACCTAATAAAAGCTTTGATTTTCGAGTTTTTTATTGCAGTTATGTATGTTCCTACGTATAATGCCCATGAAGACGTGCAGTTACTCAAGCACAGCTCATAGCGCTACACATAAAATTTACCACGACCTTGCATTGATGCAAAGCAGTATTTAAGAACTGTTTTGCGATAAATTATGAAATTTTTTGTTAGCTTTAGGCCCAGCAAATCGACCTTGGAAGCGTGCAGAAAGTACAAATTCTTCCTTGCACTAATCAATCAAATCAATCAAATCAAAATCTTTATTAACGTGTCAAAAAGAAAAATACTACAACGTTTTGAAAATATTTTAAATCTACTTAATTACTAATTTATTCGTTACGAAGGTAGCGATATAACATAATCCTTAAGGTTCCGTAGAACATGCCAGTAACTCGGTGTTGTTTTTAAATCAGTTGTGCTCTCCACGCAGAAGTTTCTTGGAAGCTTGTTCCAAGCTCCTATAGCTCGTAATTGCGGAGAGTTTTTACTGCTTTTTGATTTCTTTGTGGGAACAACAAGTGAGGGTACATATTTTCGGTTTCGATCAGAAATAATAAACCAATTCGAGAAATTCGTAATACTATTATCTAAATATAACAATTTTGCTACAAATTTCAATAGATTAAATAAATATAACTCTGAAACAGATAATATATTATATTTATTGAGTAACAGTGAGACAGGAGGAATGACATTGTGCCGGTTTTTTGCTCAGCAATGTGCTGGAAAAAAAGAAGGATTGCAGTAGTCTAATAATTTTTTGCTGCAGCCTGCTCAGATTCACTTCCGTTTGGCAGCCTCATATAAGTAAGCAAAATTCGATGTGCGAAATTACGAGGCTTCTTATGAGTAGTATGAAAACATTTGGGGGCACCAATCTCTTCATTGAATGAATTTTGGAGATATTGCCAGTGATTCGATTTTCCACGTGCAAAAAATGACTGAAAAACGATATGCTTTCATCAAATATTACCCCTTAGTAACGAAATGTGATAACTCTCTCAATTGTATTTCCGCGAATGGAAATAAAATTAGCATTGGATGCAGGTTCTGAGTTGTCGTGAGCCTTTTTGAAGACCATATATTTCGATTTGGAGAAATTTATCTGGAGATTATTTTTCTCTCACCAATCGATAAATTTCTCTATTTCTATAGAAACCAATTCAGTGGGGTTTGGATTATTACTGATGTCGAAAATTATGACTAAATCATCAGCGTAAAGTAAGAATTCATGGGTAAGGTATGAACCGACGTCATTGATGTACAGGGCAAATAAAAGGGGTGAAAGTATAGAACCCTGTGGGACCCCACAAAAAAGACTGAACAATTTAGAGTGACTCCCAGTTTTAATTAAAATTTTCCGGTTGGTCAAATAGGAAGCTAAAATATGTTGTAAATCCGGAGGGAAATTAAAAGATGGGAGTTTTGAAATAAGAATGGGGATTGAAACGGAGTCAAAGGCTTTACGCAAGTCCAGAAAAAGCGCTAGAGCCTTTCTTTTTCTTTGGTCCACTATATTGCTGATATTTTGAGCCAAAATGGATACGGCTGTTTCACAGCTTCGACCTTTTCTGAGCCCATGCTGTTGGTTGATTAATTTGCTTTCGCAGAAATAGGAGAGACGACTGAAAATCAACCTCTCTACTATTTTTGCAATGAAAGGGATGTTAGAAATCGGACGATACGAGCTTGACTGATTTTTCTTGCCCTTTTTTTTGTATAGCGGGGTGACAACTCCGATTTTTAATGCATTAGGAATACACAGGGACTGAAAAAAAGATAAAATTAACATAAAAAGGTGTGGGATCGTGGATGAGGAAATGAGTTAGACCTGATTTGTCAGGTTCCCCTTTCTTTTCTAACCCTAAAGCAGTTTGAATGGATTGAGGGGTGACCCAAGAAAAAATTGGTGATTCAGGAACTGGGGGCAAAGATAAATCACCTGAACTATCTTCGGTCGGTTTTACTATAAAATCGGTGGCCAACGCATCACAGATGTCTAAGGGTTTGCCATTTTCAGCGGAGACTAGTTCGGTAATGTGCGATTTTTGTTTTCTGTTCCCAGTTATTTCATGAACAGTTTTCCACACGGACGCTGAATCTGAGTAGTGCGAAAATTTTTGCAAAAAGTAGTTCTTTTTGGCAGCACAAAGCAGAGCTCTGGCCTTATTTCTCAAAAATTTATACTCACTGAAGTCCGATGAGAGATGCGACCTACTGAACCGTTTCATTGCATTATTCCTTTTTTGCAGCACTCATGTACTTCGGCAGTGAACCAAGGCAAAGATTTTGCCTTGATTCTCTTCCTAGTCATAACAGAGTGTTTATCAATTAAATATGACAAAGATTCGGTGTACAGGTCGTATCTCTCATTTACATTTTTAGATTCATCTGAAATAAAAGACCAGTCGTGATTTCTAATATCGCTACTAAACAACTTAAAATCAGTTTTTTTGAAGCTTCTAGTATTAATGGGGAAATGAAAAGTTTAATCCTAGTGAAAGGGCTCTTTTTTATCTTCTGTTAACATATGGGAACTGAGATTGGTGATTGACTTGAGATCAGGATGGGGTAGGCGTTTTTTGTTATCCTTGTCTTAGTTATGTAACTTGGTTGCCAGAAGTGTTTCAAATTTTCTAATTTGAACGAGTTTCTTTTCTTCAAAATGGGACTCCGTGACTTTTTTTACAAATTCTTTGATTGTAAGAAAAAGATTTTGGCATAAGATTGATAGATTCATTTCCTTTGCTTTTATTTTAGTTTCTAGAATCATTTTTGTTGTGAAATTCTCGTTCAAAACAGTTCTCATAATCTTTCATGATGCTGTTTGTAGGATTGCGATAACTTTTTTCGATTGTTTGGATGATTTGAGACGAAATCCTTTTGGTACCAGTCCAAATTTGATGTATTTGCGTAGGAAGATGATGTCATTTTTTATAAATCCTAGTTTCTTATATTCTTGTTGTAGAGCTCTTAATAGAATGGTAAAATTGATATAAAATAATAAAATAAAACGTAGTCTTTTTGGTTTTCAGCGTTTTTTGTTAATAATTTCTTTATTTAAGTGTCAAAACCAAGTCAACAAACAGATATAAATCCAATGCTGGTCTCCCACTGGTGACACTAAAGAATGGTACAATGTCAACTCTTTTATACAAATAAAAAGAAAACAATATGCATAAATAAGATATTTTCAATACATAGTTAGTTGCTTGTGTAGATTGAGTTTTCCTCGCTCAGCAGATGCAATTTTACCAAAGATATAAATTTTGCGAATGGCAAAGTTTTTATATCCCAAGTTTTGGGCAGCGAGTTCCAAGCTTTTACACCTCTCCAGCGAAAAGAGCGAAAAAATGCTGAAGACGCAGATCGTGGGACTTGTAATAACGGTAGGGTTCTGGAACTTCTTTTATTTTGACTGAACATGAACCAGTCAGTGTATTCTGGAGGGCATTCAAAAGAATACACTAATTTTGCTAAATTATTAGAAAATACAGGGTCCGTTGTTGAATGTTTAGAAACCCGAAATAAGATCTCGACAACAATACATTCGATGACTGTGTAAAATGTGATCGATCATTTTATGGTAGAAAAACCGATACAGGAGCCTGTCGATAATGATCTGAATTGAGCAGGCATCAGTTTCGCTAGAAGTACCCCAGACCGTAAGGCAATAGTCTGAAATTGAAATAACAAACGCGGATACAAAGATTTTAAAAGTTTGTGGGCATAGAAACCGTTTCAAGGACTCAATTTTAGCGGCCGCGGATGAACATTTATTTATCACATGGGAAAAATGGGACCTAAAAGTTAAATGTTCATCTATTATGATTCCTAAATACTTGAATTTGTTAGTTTTTTTATTTATATTACCTTCACAAGCAAGTTCAGTTTTGTGAGGCTCTATACTCCGGTCGTGTTTTTTGCTAAAGATCATAAATTCTGATTTATTGAAGTTCATTTTTAGCCCATTTTTTGAACACCACTTTGAAAGGGAAAGAAGGGTATTTTCAGCTTTTTCAATAGATTGGGCCAATGTGGGTTCACTAAGAAAAAAAGTTAAGTCATCAGCATATAGGAGAAAATCAGAACCAGATAAACTTTCTTCTATGTCATTTATAAAAATAGAGAATAATAGGGGACTTAGTATTGATCCTTGAGGGAGTGCTAATAACAAAGGTTTTTTTTTTTGGGAAACGAAATTCTGTCCGTTTTTTATAGTAACCGTGCTGTTCGAAAGATAGTTGTTTAGAATCCTAATATATAAAGGTGGCAAAGAAAAATTTTTCATCAGTTTCAAAATTAATAAATCCTTGTTTACTGAATCGAACGCTCTCGAGAAATCGATAAACATAGCAACAGCTTTCTTTTTTCTTCCATCAATCATTTGAAAGATGCTTTGAGTGAAAATTGACAACGCGGTTTCACAAGATCTATACTTTCGAAAGCCATGCTGCTTCAACGATAATTGTTTTTCCACTACTGTGAGCAAACGGTTGTAAAAAACTTTTTCAAAAATTATTGCCACCAATGGTACGGTCGAAATTGGACGATATGACGAAGTGGCATCTTTTTTTCCTTTATGTTTATACAAGGGTGTAATTTTGACTGTTTTCAAACAATTCAGGAATTCAAATTATTTGAAAAAAGCTGTAAAAATTAAAGTTTGGTAGGTTAATAAGATTGGAACTCGCTTGATGAATTGTAATGAAGGCTCGTTTAAATCGTGCGAGCTCTTTTTTATACCTTTAACTGCTTCTGTAAGTTCGGTAACATCAATCTCAGGAGGATCCCTGAGCTCAGGGAAATTAAGTGAAAGTTTAGAATCATACTCTACAAACCTGTCCTCAATCGATGGATCGTTTAAGTTTGTTGAATCAAGTATGAATTCATTCGACAAACTTTCTGTGATTTTTGAATCATCTTCTGTCAGCTCTCTATCGACCATAAGGTACGAAATTCGAGTAGACTCTGTATGCTTATAGTTTAAAAGCAAGTTTGCGACACTCCAAAGCTCATTGGATCCTCGATAATTGCTGAAAGTTTTTAAAAAATAACATTTTTTAGCTTTTCTTAGTTCATAATTAGCGATATTACGAGCAGATTTGTAATCATTCCAAATGTTCTTATCTTGAGTCCGACAAAATCTTTTTTTCAGTAGATCCCTTGATTTACACAATTTCAAAACATGATCATTCAACCAGAGGGAATTTTTACTATTAACTTTACGTTTTACAATTTTTGAATGCCTATTTAATGTTAACAGAACGTTATTCGAGTACTTGGTGTATAAGTCATCACTGGAAACATCTGTGCTTGTCAAAAATCCCCAATCCAATGACTTAAGGTCATGACTGAATTTATCCTCGTCCACCGATTTTAGATTGCGAGAGATTATTGTACGAGGTGAAAAAACTTGCTTTTGGCTCCTATGAGCACAGTAGATCAGATTGTGGTCAGAACTGCACAACAAAATACTACCAAATAACGGAAAATCTTCCTTACGATTAACAAAGATATGATCTATTAAGGTAAAGGAGCTATCTGATATTCTTGTAGGATTGTTTAGTAATTGCCAGTATCCGAAAAGTTTACAGATATTGAATAGTTTTATGCAGTGTGCGTCTGGTTTTAGCAAGTCTATGTTTAAATCTCCCATGATAACAATTCGGCCTTAAAACATTTGAAATTCGGATAGGAAATTTTCGAAAGAGTTTAAATATGCTAATTTTGATACATGAGGAGGATTCTTGGGCATAAAAGTTGTCGGCAAACGGTGCGGACACGCTAGTTTATCTCGCGCCTAATTACGAGATGGAGAATTGGCGTTATGATCATGAGCCGGATTTTTTTTTCTGTTTTATATGGGCCGAGTAATAAAGTGTATAGTATGTAATGTAATATAGCATTCATCGATTTCTATGATGGACCCTATCAATGAACCAATGAACATTAATTTTCATTCTCAATTTTCGCTCCTCAATCAGTTAAACAAACGAACCATATTGATATTAGGAATGAACTGTATTTGTAGTAGTGATAGGTGCTGACGGCAAGGAAATTTTGACTGTCATTCTTGTCTTCAATAGGAATCGTGGGAAAGTCGAGTGTGGAAGTCGATAGTGTCAATGGTGACTAATTTAGGTGTGCCATTGGCAAGAGGACGTCTCACATCCGAGCAGGAGAGTGTGGAAGACAATTGGTCGGAGTTCAGTCAATGGGACATTGGTAATGCGAATAGTGTTATTTCTTTGTCCTCTCTTTGTCTCCAAAAAAGGTATTTCATTGGAATGATTGTGTTCAGTGAGCTGAAATAATCCATTGAAAGAGATGCAGTCAGTAGTTAATTAGTTTGTGTTCTACTCATGGCTCGTCCCATTAAAATGGGAGCGTGAGACTTTTGGGACTACGAGTCGGGGGGTACTATTTTCTTTGGAGCAGCGGTGGATATTTTCGATATGTCATAATGGTGCTTTTGAATTTCCAAGTAAAGAACTGATGCATATTAGTAATGTCGTATGTATTATGTGGGAATATAATCATAAATCGTTTGAATGAGTTGAGGTATAATTTTTTTGAGTAGTGTGTAGATTATGTGACATTAACACAATAGGGCTAGAACTGAATTTGTTAAAAAATTATACAATGTACAAGACAGGTTCTGCGGTAAATTGGAATTCACCAGCTACCTCATTTTGCCCCAAAAGCTACAGACTGATTTTATTTCACTGCACATAGCTGACTAAATGCAATTTAATTGTTGAAAACCGAATTTCTAGACTTATCAAGATTTAAACCTGTCTACTCGCCAAAAGATTTTCTTGACTCCATTCTTCAGATCGCCTGTCCCAATTATCAGTTGAATAGGTAAGATCTCTTTGGCCAATACTGTAGGCTTAGTTATTTTCAACAAAGTATTACTTCAGTTTGTCTGACTGAGAGTGAAGGAGAGCAATATGTCTTTAAAACTTTTTGGTTTTTAGTTCTGAAAAACTTTGGAGCTCTTTAGCTTCTATTCCACTGAAAGTCAAATCCTTACGTCAGTTGATATGACTTACACAAAATCGCACGCTTATATAATTTTCAAGTGTATTTTCGCGTTATTTCAGTTTCACTTTGTTTTTGCACCTAGAAATGTACTTTCAATGAGCTAATGACTGGAGAACCACATTTTGGATTGGTTCGAAAATTTGATTCTGAGACTGAAGTGTCTATTGAAAACTTATCGTATGATTCTCCAAAGCTGAGACATATCCTGAGAACAAGACAAGGAGAAATCGGTAAACTGACTATTTTTTAATCATCTTCCTATTTTTTGTGTCTAATAATTGTTTTGATTAATTTCACATTGTCCTATCAATGTTCAAATCCGACAACCACTAAAATCGGCTGTTCTAATTAAACAAATAGCTCGCTCCATCAGCCAAATCTCTGTGTTCAATTAAGTTTGCACTACCTTGTCAAATTAAATGTTGGGCTCCTGAACGAAGCTATTTGGTTTTATGTTTATCCTTCCGTTCCAATTGTCCTTTCACAAAGACATGCATTTTACCTTTCTTACAATGCTCAGACTGAAGAAAAATAATTCCATTCTTCAGAGAAACTGGGAAAAATGCATCCTGGATGAAAACGTAAAAGTAAAATGCGACTCCTTCGTGGTCTTGTCAGTCTTGCAATATGTGATAACAATGTCGTATTATTTCAATTGCAACAAAATTTTGGGATTGACAAGAAAGCACTTGTCTGCCTTTAGTACGCATTATATTAAGTGCTTTGAAAGTATGGATGTATGTATTTTTATGACTGACGTTTCATTATTTTCAGTGGATGCGATGGGAGTTGCTCCAGTTGCCCAAGAATTTTTGAAAAAAGGGAGTCCGACAGCTTTTAGAGCCAAACTATGGCAACACATACTGGGCTCTCATTTGTGCAAAGAAGTAATTGCATTCCACTATAGTCTTTTCGTTCGTAAACGGCGTCGTGTTATACGCACTACTGTCCGTTTCAATGAAATACGGAGTTCCTAATGTTAAATTGGCCATCTAGGCTTGTTGGCTGATCACCGTGAAAAAGGCAAATTTCGTAAAAATTGCCTGGGCAACCAAAATATGTTCTAGATTTTAAGTCCCTATGAAATAAATTTAGACGAATTTATTATTTGTTTTTTGCTCAATGATAAACAAACTCTGCCAGGCAACCATTGAAAAAAGTCACTCCGTATTTCATTGAAACGGACACTAGTGTTTCATTTCTTCAACAAATCTTCTTGTCCTTTCACGGGATGAAGAAAGCAGTATTCTCCGATTAACTTAAGCTCAGTCAGTTAACTCACAAAGCAGGATAGAATTCCCTTGAGCAAGAAACTACTCTCTGACTCTGAGAAAACCATGTAGTCTTGCACGTAAAATCCATCCTTCAAAGTAGAGGTGAGTCAAAAACCCAAAACCCAGGGTTAACCCAAGCCCAAACCCGCCCAACCTGGGTTGGGCTGGGTTTGGGCGGCAAGATTTTTGGGTTGGGCTGGGCTGGGTTTTTGTCTTCTGCTAAAATTTCCGGGCCGGGCTGGGTTGGGTTTTTTTCTTCCTGGGCTGGGCTGGGTTGGGTTTTTGTTTTAG
>Ga0210040_10006838_pt1 | contig 14029 bp, 10 predicted proteins | sample CryGeyCG12114_NA_FD_185462 | JGI IMG/M metagenome (GOLD analysis project Ga0210040, IMG submission 185462) | Groundwater microbial communities from aquifer - Crystal Geyser CG19_WC_8/21/14_NA (SPAdes) (version 2) | ecosystem: Environmental > Aquatic > Deep subsurface > Groundwater | place: USA... | reverse complement strand
AAGTCACGAAAAAACCTCCTTGGGTGAATTTCGATGCGGTTCTAATGTAACATAAAACATAAATAAAATCAGCTAATTACAAAAGAAGAAACAGAAAATTACCAATGTAAACTCACTGATTCAGGTTCCTCCTCGAACACCTCGAAAGTGATCTTAATAGCCGTTTGAAGAAGCTTGTTCACTTCAGCTTTAGTTGGGTTGGATGTATCTTTTCTCAGTTCTTGAATTTGTGCCGAAATTTCGGATTTCAAATAATCCCGCATTTCATTCATTCTGGAAACGGCTTCTCTTGGACTATATTTGGCACTTTCAAAAAGCTGCCCGATGTCAAGATTGATTCGATTGAATGCTTCGTTGGCCATGAACAATTCCAACACCGTCCAGATGCTGTCGTTGTCCATATTGACTAAATTAATGTCCGGATTGATCGTTAAAAGTTCAGACATGGCTTGGGCCATGGAATCCCTGCATGACTCCTCTTCAAGGCTGCCGCCTGACGAAATCACCTGATCAATAATTTCATCGGCAACTTCATACGCTGAAAGATTTTTAGAAGTAAGCTGGTTTACCCAATCTCTAACTCCAGTATCTGAGCTGTCGCGAACTCCTTGAAGAAAGTTAAAAAGACCTGCTCCCGCTGATGTTGACGCCCTCATGCGACTTGCAACGTTGGATGCTCCTCCCATGCCCTTACGGGAGTAACTTCCCAGCGATTTTTTTAGCGCAGCCCTGTCGCCACTGCTTGCATATTCCCCCATATATCGTCTTGCATTTCCAAAACGGCGTGGAGGAGCAACTCCAGCAGGTTGCAGGATAGGCTCGGCCTGCTGTGGGTTTTGCTCTTGCTCTGACCCATCACCAGAAATTTGTTCTAATGGTGATCCGAGCTCCGAAGCCACAGAGCTTAACCAGGGAGGATCTAATGGTACTCCGGCTCCGGGGCCAGAACTGGACGAGGATGTTCCCATTATTTCCCCCTTTTTATTTTGATTGCGTTCTTTACAGGTGTGGGTGATTTCTCATCCTGTTCCCAACTGGCTAATAGCTCTTTGGCCCAATTTTCAGACAATAATTGCGGAATCAATGCGGCTGGTCTTTTAGTTGCCGGTATTTCATAAAGCATAGCTGTGAAAGATGTTGCAAGCTCTGGAAATGCCTTTGGAATGTGTAGTGCTTGCGCTATGACGGCGGAGTCCCATTGTTGGTTTCTGGCTCTACGTTTCATCCTTGTTAGGATTTTTTCTGCCTCAGCAGCTCCAATCTGCTTGATATTATTGACCAATGGCAGTAAAAAACCTCTTGCTTCACAAAGGGCAGCCAAAAGTTCTCTTCCTTCAGGCGATAGTTCATCAAAGCTAGCGAGCGAAATTGATTTATCCCTACTCAAATAAAGTAATGGACGCAAATCAATATCTGCCAAAGGAGGGCTGAGCTTCAACCATTCCGCGATAAATGGATCTTTCCATGAATCATGGGGAATAGTGTAGTCTTCTGCCTTTGCAATTTTATCTTCCAGCTCCTGAAGAAAGTTTGGTTTACCATCATCTGATTCACCGACTTGCTTCGCAAGATATTCAAATGCATCGGAGGGGGCGCATCTTTCGAATAGCTGAAGCTTGACAAGTTCTTCAAAAGAAACACTCATTTCTTGAGCTTGAGCAACTGATTCTCGAATTATTAAATTATTAAGAAAACGCTTTATTAGCCTTGGGTTCCCTGCAATGTGCTTAGATGTTGCCATGATATTGGCGAGCTGGTCTGCTAAATCGATTTGTAAAGCAAGCTTTGGAGCAGCATCCCCATAAGCACCTTCAATATTTTTTTTGGTTAGACCACCGGCCCAGGATTTTCTGATGGCGCTGACAATCGAGTCGTGTCCGAGTGCCTGCTCTTCCTGTGTGATGTGACCGCGACGTTGAGCTAGGTCGGCTAACAGCAAAATCAGGTATCCCTTAACCTCGTTGGTTCCAAGACGGGGAACCCTAAGGGGTATTTGGATTAGCTTATCAAAGTAACTGGTAACAAGTTCATCGCTGAGATCTATATCGCCAAAATGGGACCTTACAGCATTGCGAATCATTTGCTCATCAGCGGCAATGATGAACGCTGTTTGGGGCATGAACAACAACAACCGCATTGCCTCGAGCGTTGATATTGCTGTATTCGGGAGGCATCGATCAAGGTCATCTACAAGAACTATCAAGGTTAGATTCAGCTCTTTCAACAACTCTTCAAACAGAGACCGTAAGGCTTCGATCTCTTTCGGTACTGATTTCTCTTCTTTTTCATTCAAGAGTTTTTGAAGGTCTGGGGCGACCTGATTATAGGATTCTTTTACCTTTGTAAGTTCATCCTGACTCGGCATTCCACTTTGGCTAAATAGTCCACCGACAGCCCCAATGAAAGAACCAACAGGCCCGGCAACTACGCCACCGGTAATGATCCCCGTAGCAACCGGAGACATGAACTTTACAGCTCTTAACCAGTTGATACGCTTGATAAATTCTTTGGCCTTATCAATACAGGTTGCCCGTGATTTCGACTCTTCCAATATTTTGTCGGCGACCTTTTGGAGAAGAGCCATCCGTGCGTCATCATACCCCTGATACAACCATGCGTTGAAATTGACAAAGATGTAGTTTTTTCCACCATCAAGACTTTTGAGTGACTCACCGATCATTTGGACCAGAGATGACTTACCAGCTCCCCAACTGCCCGAGACACCAATGGAAACCGGCTCACCATTCCCGTCCTTAATCATCCGTGCTGCTGTGTCGGCGATCACCTTGAAGTTCAAAAGGTCCTGAGTTGTTTCTACATCATTCCACATGGCTATTCCTTCATTGCATTCTGGGTGACGGCAAACTCTTCATCAATCTCGAACAGATCAGGTGTAGAGCGATGGACCCCAATGCCGTGTTCCATCAGGAGCATCACGAGCTGTTCCCCATTCATCAGGGCGATGGGGGTCTTGTCCGTCTGGGCGGCTTCCTTGATTGCTCCGGCGCTGAAGTCGCTGGTGGTGATGATCAGACCTTGTTCGTGCGCTCCGAGGCTGCCGCGCACCTGCTGAACCACCGGGGCCAGGATGTTGTTCTTGAGCTTCCACTTCTTGACCTGGACGGCCATCTTGATGCGGACCACGTCACCAACCACCAAGGTACCCCGGACATCGATACCGCCGTCGCCGCTGAGTTTGGTCACCTCGACCATCTCGAAACCCATCTCCGCCAGCAACTGCGAGATGAGCTCCTCGAACTCGCCGGGTTTCATGGCCAGCAGACGCTCACGCAGCGCCTTCCGAACCTGGTGGTTGTGCTGCTCGATTTGGAATGCGAGACCGCGTCCCATCCATTGGCTCAGGCCGATATAGCCACGGCCGTGTTGGACAAAGCGGGGCCGCTCACCGCGTTTCTGCTGGCGCTTGATCTCGGTGATCACCTGGGCGTACATGGAGGCTTCCGGCGTTTTTCCGCTCGTCACCAACCATCCTTTCTCCAATGCCTTCCCGGTGATTTCCTTGTAGTGCATCGGCTTTTTGCCGCCGAACTCCTCAAGAATCTTCTGAGCACAATCAATGAAGGAAAAGCTCGCATTTACAGGTGGCGGCTTTGGTGCTTTATTAACCTCCGGAGTAGTCCCATCGCCGTCGTTCGGGATTACGGCAGAATCCCTAAGTGCGAAGGTCTGAGGGCCTACCTTTACAAAGGGCGACTTGTCACCGTTATTCTTAATATCGGAGTAGAGTCGAGCACTGACAGTGGCCGCCGGAGTTTTTCCGTCTGATTTCCAAAGGCCTTCAGCGATCATCTGACTTGCCAAATCTTTCGCATGCAAGGGCGACCCGGACTTTTTCAGAATTTGAATTGCCGCTGAAAGCACACTCATGATTCCACCTCAATCCATTCAACGGGAACGAGCTTTTGCTTCCCATCCCACCAGTTTTCACGGACCAATGCCTGATACCAATCCTCCCTGATGTCTGCGTGCTCGGTAACGATCACCTGGAAATTCTTGGTTTCCTCGACAATCAACTTGAACATGCGAATTACCGATTGACGGTCTGGATTCGTTGCTTCGGTCTGCTCGCGAACTGTTTCGGCCGAGGTATCGGGCGGAAAATACGCCTGAGATGGCTGGTCAAGAAACAGAAACTGCGGCACTGGTCGCTGTTTCTTGAAGAACCAGTTGTGCAGAGCCAAATGGGTCACGAGATGTAGGCCGACCCAGGTTTCGCCGCTGCCCATTTTAGGCATGGGGATCGGTCCGTCGTCAGCATGGTCTGCGACGATGGTTAGTTTTTTGAGATCCAGGCGCATCGGAGAGTCAGAGTGCTCAATCTCAAGTTTTCTTGCTAGCGAAGTAATTTGAGCGGAAACAAGAGAAAGGATAGATTCTATACGCCCAGCGAGGGTCTCATCGTCAAGCAAGACTTCTATAGCACGGATTTGTTCGGCAAGCTTCTCTGCTTCCAATTTGTCATCCGAGTCATCGACATCTTTCGCAGGCATATTCTCCAGGTAAAGGCTTAGTCGGCCTTTTACCATGGCTCGCCTGGAATTGAAGTCCCGCAGCTCTGAGATACGCTGGTTCGTAGTCTGAAGAGAAATGATCGACGTCTTGACTTCATCGAGTTGCCTTCTGACCATCGCCAACCGATCCTCAGCCTTGCCTATCATCGCATCTAAATGCGGGGTGTCGTTGGTGACTGCTTCGAGCTGGGAATCGATTTCGGTCAATGATGCTCGAATGGCTTCCGCAGATGGAACTGCGCTGTGTAACGTTGATGAACAAAGCGGGCAGGCCTTTGGGTCACCGGTGTGGCTAAAGATATTGATCGATTCCAGTCGTGACTTTTGCTCTTCCATTTCAGAGCCGAATCCGTTTGACGAACGTTTCAGATCCTTTAGTGACTTGAGCTCGGCATCAGCGATCCTGTATGACTCCCTGATCTGTTGTTGTCGATCAAGCAAGTCATTAAGGACATCGACATTAGGTTCCGCCGGATCGTTATCAATATTCCTGGCGAGCGCTGTCTCGATCAGTTGTCGCACATTGTCCCAGGAAGACTGAAGAGGCACGTCAGCAGCAATCAGGTCAACGCTCTTGGCCTCATTCAGCAGAGCAAAAGCACGTTCGAAATTCTGACCTTTCAGTCTGTTGCCTTCGGCGATTCTTGACTCGATCTGCTTCAACTTGCGATTCAGCTTTCGCAGCTCTTCCTTGTTCTGTATGACCTCATCTGTGATTGCGCCGAGGAAGTAAGGAAGGTAGTCCTTGATGCTTTGCGGAATCCATTGCTCTCCCTGACGATGAAACAGAAACTTCTGATCATCGATTTCGCTTTGCTCTTGAAAGCAATAAAAAAGAGCCTTGCCGATATCGGCAGTGCCGGTTTTACGGGTCTGGCCTGCCTTGGGTTCGTGAGCGTATTGTATTCTCCAATTCCCAGGATCTGATTGAGTATTGATGCAAGCGTTTCTAAGTTTGCATTCTTGGTCAGGTTGCGTGCTTCTGGAAAACTCAGGGAGGTTCCGCGCTCGATGTAGATGTCTTCGGAGGATTCTTTACCAGGCTCAGGATTGCGCCTGGCAATAAAGACATCTCCCGAAGAGGTTTGGAGTTTTACTGCGTACCACTCAACATGCTTACGAATGACGCCAGCAGGAACGTTGCATTCCCTCCGACCAAAGCAGTAATCAACGATGTGAATAAGAGCAGATTTGCCCGTTTTAGATTGTCCGGTGATGACATTGACAGCATCTGGTTTGAGTTCAATGGAACGGATTTGGCCGTTCGCCCCATAGACAAGAATGTTAAGAATCTGAAATTTCATGGCTTTACTCCCAGTAGCGCCATTGCAGTCTTGAAGTCACCGACCATGGAAAACCACTTTCCGCACATCAAAGCGGCCCGGGCACACTCATTGACCTCCTTGGTCGCATTAGAGAAGGATTTCGGAGCTGGATTTGAGGTCTTTAGCCGCCCGGACTCTGTGACATAAATATTGTTGTGCTGCATGGCAAAGGCCAGTGCTTCCTTGACGTAGGGAGCCATGTTCTTTGCTCGTTCTGCAAAGCCTACTTTGGCAATTGCGGTATCTGCATTGGTGATCCAGGTGGAAAATGCCGTGCGATATGACCGTGGAAATATCTGTCTTGTCGGCTTATGCAGGATCAGGGGCAAAATCACGAAAGGGAAAGCATACGGCGCACCCTCGTTGACGTTCTTGGTGTATGCATCCAGGCCGGTTGATATCAGAAATCCGCAAAACGCCGGGTTCAGAAGTGCTGCAATCTCTGGAGGCCTATTCGCCCAATCCTTCATGAGCTTTCCTCCGTTGATTGAGCGACCATGCGTGATTCAAACTCAGGATGCCAGCCGACACGCAAATGGTTCGCGAGCATCTGGTACGACCCCCTGGTTATAAAGCGATCCTGACATGAGGGACGAATCGGGATATGTGCCTCGGCCTCTGCCCACTGGTAGACTTTCTGACCTGATGCGATACGGTCGGCATCAGTTGGACTCAAGGGCATTGCATCTTTTGACTGATCAAAGTGGATACCCCATTCTTCCTTAAGAAGATCGTCATACCGCTCCAGATCGTCATCGATGATGAGGGATTCTCTGACCCAACGAGACCGCTGCTCCGACGCCTTGTAGAAATTCGTTACTGCTCGCTTAATTCGGCTCTCGGAAACGTTTATCAGACGTAGTTGCTTGATGAACACCCAGTTTGAAAATGGGGTGACGTCGGGTTTCGCTGACTGGATCTCGGGATGGATCGGCAAGGAATCCGATTTGAATCGTTCTCTGAGATCAACAAGCTGGGCGTCTATTTCTCTGCCAGTAATTTTGAGGACCTTGTGCTTCTTGCGCGTGAAGGTCTCGGAGTCGATCTCAATATCAGCTATGTCTGTTAGCTCGCTGCCATCAAGCCCGGCCACGACCCGCTGGAGCCACCAGCCTTCCAAATACGTGAGAAATTGATCCGAATGCTGGCGCTCGCAATGGCCCCACAGCTCCTCGCTCAGATTGGACTGGAGATCCTTGCTTAATGGACAGTTGTCTAGGATATAAACCCGCTCCAGAAGAGCCCTTCGTTGCTCTGGCGTGAGCGAATTGAACTTCCGATACCCTTCCTTGTTCGATTCGTTCGACGACGTTTGGCTCGTCTGCATAAGTAGATTCTCAGCTTCGGCAATATTCCTTCCTTCGATGCGCAAGTGACGAGCAGCAGAATTTTCCGCTGATTCTTCTGTCGTCATCAGGCACAGAATTGCATTTTCCTCAGACAGCCCTCCGGAAAACAGGTCGCACCAAATCCTGATAGTTTTCCAAAGATCGGTGCTCGCATTCGTGAGACTCGCCTTCCGGGCGATGTGATGTTTAACCTGAATGACTTCGGTGGGGCTGCCGTCCTTTTCGAAAACAACGTCGTCGAGAGTCTCGATTGCTACCGCAATATCCGGGTCGGACTTCAAACGTTTTAGAGATTCCAACAATGCAAGACGGCACTGGTAGATATACCCGAGCAAAGATGCTGCCGCTGAATATTGTGATCTGTCTTGCATATTAGGCCTCCATAAAGTCATCCAGTCCTGGGTTTAAGCGGATGCCCCTCCCATACCGACAATCTCCATAAGCTTTCCATAGCTGGTCACCACGTCGTATTTCACGTGTTCGGGATCAATCTTGCGGTTGATCTCTGCGAAGAACTTGCGGGCGCATTCGATTTTCGTATGCTCGATGGCCCGAAGTTCCATGCTGGACATGGAGCCTTTGGTCTCGGCGACGAAATAGATGTGCTTGACCGAGCCTTCCTTGAAAGAAATGGCCCAGTCCGGGTTGTAGTCGCCAACGGGAGTTGGAATCAGGAAGCCTCTTGGGAGCTTTGCATAGACGACCACCTCGGTGCTGGTATCCAGCTCTTTCACAAATTCCCGTTCAACCTTGGAGTCGGTAATCACATAGTCGTAGATATGGTTCTTCAGCTTCTCGCTGGCTTTGGTGAAGTCCTGCTTGCTTTGGCCTGTGGTGAAAATATCGATATCATGGGTTTCGGTGATGTTATCGTAGCTCAGCCGCTCAATTATGATCGTGGCCTTCTGCTCATTGATCAGCCGCGACCCCTCAGCAATGAAGTGCTCGGGGTTCTGTTTGAATTGCTTGAAAACTGCGGGTTGAACGTTGCTCAATATATCCGCGATTGTTTTCCGAGTGAGCTGGGTGTTTTCAGCGATCTTTCCGAGCAGGTCGTAAGTGACCATCGTATGAATCGAGGCGTTATATTCTTCCGTAGCGGTTTCACGAACTTCGAATGACTGGCCCGCCTTTATTTGATCGTAGGTTGCCTGAGAGACCTGTTCGCCGCCCTGGATAGTATACTGCAGAGGAGTAACCCGGAGTTCCTTGTCGAACGTCCGAATACAGTTTTGTATGAGTTCACTTGACTCAAACTCAACGCGGTACACGGCCTTCTGATTAATACGGTTCCACAGGGCCTTAAATTCTTTCTTTTCGAAGTTGGCATTCAGCGGGTTGGTCTTCGGTTTGCGGTCATCACCCACGTCGGGCAACTGGGACTCGCTGAAGACGCTGTTGATCAGCCCGAAAATCTGTTCCGCATGAGGAGCAAGCTCAGGAGGGAGCGCCGCCAGGGTTCCATCGGCTTTTGCCTGGTGATAGGTCTCGGCGACCTGGTCCGTTGCGTCATCCGTATAATCATTTTTGAGCAGATATTTGTAGATCTGCTTGGCCATAACCGGGGTGATTTCCAGCGTCCCGGTTTCAGTGGTAATCACCTTTCCTGTGAAGTAGGCCTCGTCCGCCTTGCGGGGGCGAGCCGACAGCGAATCACTAATTTCACGCTGCAGGTTGGCTACAAAGTCCTTATAACTTTCGCTGGCCACAACGGTCAGGATATTCACATCGTGAACTGTGGCCGGGTGATCCATGCGGTCACCGTGCTGGTTGACACTAATCCGCAACCCCCGACCAACTTCCTGGCGGCGCGAGATCGTGTTGTCGCTGTGCTTGAGCATGCACATGACGAAGACATTGGGGTTGTCCCAACCTTCACGCAGGGCCGAGTGAGAAAAGATAAAACGGACCGGTTCTTCGAAGGATAAAAGCCGCTCTTTGTTCTTCAATATCAGATCATAGGCATCGACATCATCCGAGAGTCCCGCCTCTTCACCCCGTGTCTTAAAACTTGGATCAGTGAGCTTTTTCGTTTTCTTGTCGATGGCGAAGTAACCGTTGTGCGTCCGGCCAACCCGAATATCGGTCAGGTATTTGCGGTAATCCTCGTTATCGAGTGCGAGCTCCCCTAAATATTCAGACTTGAGCTGTTCATACTCCTCCTCAAAAATACGGGCATATTCTCCCTGATCATCCGCCTGACTGTAATCTCGATATTTGGCGACTTCATCGATGAAGAAAAGTGACAGCACCTTGATGTCTTGAGCGAAGAGGCGCTGCTCCTTCTCAAGGTGCGCTTTGATGGCTTCGCGAATTTGAATCCGCCGCATCGTCAACTCAGTTACGTCTCCGGTCGCATCACCCGCATTCAGAACATGGCCATTGGTGAACTCTATCGTGTCCTTGTTGGCATCGATCTGGGCAATGACGAAGCCGCGATATTGATCAAGCTCATTCGATTCAACGAACAGATCCTTGCCTCGCTCCAGGCGTTTGACGATTCGCTTGATCCCGCCTCCCTGGCGTACTTCCATCTCGATTCGTGCAACCGGTGCCTTCTTAGAAATTTCGATGGACTCCAGATAAAGATAAGCGTTGGTGCCTGCCAGGCCCTTCACCGCAATGCCGCGCACCGCGATCTTCTTCACCAACTTCTGGTTATAGGCGTCCAGAGCATCGAGGCGGTGGATCTTATTGTGCGTGGTCCGGTGGGTGGCCGAGTAGCGCAGGATCATCAGCGGCTTGAACTTGGCCAGCGCCTCTAATGTCTTTTTGCCCTCCATCTTCTGTGGCTCATCCAGGATCAGGATGGGCCGATTGCTGCTGATCACATCGATAGGCTTCCGCGATTGGAAGTCGTCCAGTTCGTCATAGATGCGGCGGTTATCCTTTCCCGTGGCATTGAACGCCTGGATATTGATGACCATGACGTTGATGCCCGCATCGGAAGAGAAGCTTTCCAGATGGGGCAGCTGCTTGGAGTTGTAGGCAAAGAAGCGGATCTTCTTGCCGTAGCTCTCGGTGAAATGCTCGGCGGTGATTTCCAGCGACTTGAGCACGCCCTCCCGGATTGCAATACTGGGCACCACCACGATGAATTTGGTCCAGCCGTGCCGCTTGTTCATTTCAAAGAAGGTCTTGACATAGCAGTAGGTTTTGCCGGTTCCGGTTTCCATCTCCACGTCAAGGTTGATCTTGCACCCGGCGCTGGAAACCAGTTTGTCGGACAAGGGCAGATTCTGCCGCCGCTGTACAGCATGGATATTGGTCAGCATCTGGGCTTCGGTCAGCTGGAGATCGGCATTCTTGAAGCCGGTCTGATCAATATCCATCCCCGGCAAAGTCGGTCCCTTCGCAATGAGTTTTTTGTTCACGCCCGGGTCGATCCGGTACGCAATGCCCGAGGAATTCACCTGCCCGGCAAAACAGTCGACAACGGAATCCACCGCGTTGGTCTGATAGGGCTGGACTTTGAACTTAAGTTTCATGCCAGGCCTCCTTATATCGATTTCACTTCAGTGCCCGGAGACAACTGTTTGAAGATCTGCTCCACGTTGATCTTGACAGCGTCGGAGACAAAACCGGTGTCGCGGAACACAACCCGCAGCGACTCAAACCGGGCCAGCTCCTTGACCATGTCCTCGTTCACTCCAGTATCGAAGCAGGCGACAAGATCGTAGGGCGGCTTATTCACAAAAAAGACGGTTTTGCTCTGGATGGTCTCTTTTCGAATGGGAAGTGAAAGATCCACGCCCCAGTCAAGCAGTACCTGGAAGAGCAGATCTTCAGGAGTACGGTCCGGATTGATGTTATCGGTGAAGATTTTCAGCTGACCTTGCTCGATGGCGTCAGGCGTGTAGTAGACGTCAGCCATGTTGGATGAATCGACCTTGAGGACGCGGAAGCCAACATCCCGGTTCCAATCTGGAACACCTTCCTTTTCGCGTAACGCTGCCCCGGCACGACGTGTACGTTCTTTAGAAATCTCGGAAATCAAAGGCTCGAGTCCTACCAGCGTGCAGAAGTTGTAAGCCTCCTTTGCATCCTTGCTGTCCTGTCCAATTATCTCCGGATATTGGATACTTATGAATCTTCGGCTTCCACCTTCGCGCCGGTTGAGTTCAAGCATTGCATGCGCAAGCGTCGACGAACCAGCGAACATATCCAGGCAGATGTCCTGTGGCCCAGTCATAAAGGATATGAGACGCTCCATCAAAAGAACGGGCTTTGGATTAGAGAACACCTTCTTCCCTTCCGGGAAGAGAGCTTTCAGGTCGTATGGCCCCGTTCTTCCATCGAGTTCAAAGACGCTCGATAACTTGTCCTCGAATTCGGAGGCATAAACCTTAAGCTCAATTATTTTTGATTCATCTTCGCCAAACAGAATCCTTTTTTCCGACAGCAGACGGTCCATCGTTTCTTTGGGGAATCTGTATCCCATCAATGGTTCTTTACATGGTTTTCCGGTCGCAGGATGCAAAACATCATATCGGTAACCTTCTTTGCCCGGGTTGTGAACACTTTGGCTACCCGTGTAAACGCCTCCATTGTCGATGTACTTATAGCGATCCAAAGGACCAAGTTGTGACTTGTTTTCACGAAACCAATTAGTATAAGCAGCTTGAAGGGCTTCGAGGTCATTAGGGTGATTTACAATTAGATCGTTACCAATATTCAAAAGAACTTCTTTGACATCAGAAACAGAACTCTTCCAAACACCTTCAAGGTCGCTTTTGCTTCTGGCAAAGACGTGAATGCTTTCGTGCTCTACAGCAATGTTGGTCGGGTTGTTGTCAGTCGCGTTTTTCCAAATAAGTGTGCCAACGAAATTCGATTCCCCAAAAACTTCGTAACACAAATGGAGGACGTTTGCTGTTTCCGCATCATCGATGGATATAACGACGACTCCTGCTGGTGCCAGAAGATTCCTTGCGACCCGAAGGCGCTGGTACATCATCCCAAGCCAATCGGAGTGGAACCTGCCATTTGCTTCTGTATTGGCTACAAGCCGATAGCCCTGCTCATCGGCTTGATTGCTTTGTGTCAGGTACTCGTATGTGTTGCCAACGAAATCGTCTCGGTAAACGAGATTGTTTCCCTTTTTCCGGTTGTACGGCGGGTCGATGTAGATCATTTTGACCTTGCCGAGGTAGGTCTCCTGGAGCAGCTTCAAGGCTTCCAGATTGTCGCCCTCAATAAACAGGTTCTTCGTGGTGTCGAAATCCACGCTCTCTTCCCGGCAGGGGCGCAGGGTCTTGGCGATGGGGGCATTGGCGGTGAGCAGCGCCTCCCGCTTTCCCGGCCAGTTGAGATGGTAACGCTCCTGCGGACCTTCCACGATGGACTCGGACAACTCCTGCCGCAGCTGATCAAAGTCCACCGCCAGCTTCAACCGGCCGTCTTCGCCCTGCGCCTCGGTTACACAGCCGGGTAACAGCTCGCGAATGCGGGCGATATTCTCCTGAGTCAGGTTCGGGGAGTGCATTTTCATATTTTCCATCATGTCTGTCCTTTACGGTGCGACTGCCGAGCCACTCGCAGGAAGCGGTCGGGTCAGATTTTCAAGCTTTTGTTTCAGGTCACGCAGCTCGGCGTTGATCGCGACCTTGTGGTTGAATTGTTTCTCTTTCCGGAGCCGGGCCTCGCAACGTTCCAGTTCTCGTTGCTTGAGGTGAATAAGCTCCATCCGTTCCACCCGCGCCTGTAAGCCTTCAGCCGGTCGCGCCGGGTACGGCATCAGGGGCATCAGCAAGTGACCATAGAGCGCCTCGAGGTCGAAAACCATCGGCAGGGGCTTGCGTGGTGTATCGCCGGGTGCCCAGTCGCCATCGAAATATTCGCTGATGACCCACTTGCTGGCATCCGCTTCATTCGGCCGCTTAAAGGCGGCAAGGGGTTTTACTTTCCCGTCGAACCGAAGCTCAAAAATGATCGGGAAGGGAATTGCCAGGTCAATGCAACGCAGCACCTCAGGTTTGAGTTCGTCTCCCTTGAGAGCGATGCTGAAGATCTGGATTTCAGGCACGGCCCGCGAAGGCTTCAAGTTGACTGTCTCTGGGGCAAGCTTGTGTTGCCAGACGATCTGTTCCACCTGACGGACAAACAACTGCTTGACGGTGCTACTTACGCTTCCGTGCTCGTAGATTTTGTTCTTGGGGAGCACGCGTCCGAAGGCGGCTTTCTTTGGATAGTCGAAGAGCACGGCTGTCATCCTTCCTCCTGCACTACGAGAAAGGCGACGAGTTCGAAATCGTCAAGTCCGGCGATGGTGTTTACCAGCGCCGTGGTCTTGCCCCCGGAGAACAGGCTGTCAAGATCCTTTTCCTCCTTGACGTCGATCATCGAGCGAATGGCGGTACTGAGCAGGTCGGAGCAGGCTTTCATGTCGCGGCCTTCATCAGTTAGCTGATTGAACAAGCGACATACAGCCTGAATGGGTTCAACCTGACCCTTGCAGCTGGAGCGCACCAGGTCGAGCAGTGATTTGACCTCGGTGTGGTTGGCAATAACCTGCCCATCGCCCGCGATATAGATCAAATAGTAGGGATGCAGCCGGTTCTGCTGGTTAATGTTAACGCCATGGTTGAGGTTGCGCAGTGCGAAGATGACGCCGGAGTGCAATCCCATTTCTGGTCTGGCAGGGACAACCGCATGCATGCCATTGGGCACGTTGGCAAGCTCGCCATTGGTTTTGACATAGTTCAGCAGGTCCATGCGAAAGTCATTCAGACCAAGATCGGTGATGGACACACCTGTTTTAAGGTCTTCCAGTTCGATCACCTCTTCCTGCATACGCCGGAGTTGCTCTTTCCGATACGAAATT
>Ga0210040_10006837_pt1 | contig 14029 bp, 15 predicted proteins | sample CryGeyCG12114_NA_FD_185462 | JGI IMG/M metagenome (GOLD analysis project Ga0210040, IMG submission 185462) | Groundwater microbial communities from aquifer - Crystal Geyser CG19_WC_8/21/14_NA (SPAdes) (version 2) | ecosystem: Environmental > Aquatic > Deep subsurface > Groundwater | place: USA... | reverse complement strand
AAGAAGAATGTAAATAATTGGCTCGCATTCTTTCCCTATTCCTATCATCATCATCCATGTCTAGTTGAATATCATTTACATTGGTAAGAAGAGTGTGTATAGACCATTAGGGAACTTATAGCACTAAAAATATTATGCTCACGGATATACATTGAAGGTGCGTTCACTACAATAATAAACATTCAGTGCGTACTTATTAATATGAGCAAGGACATTTTATCCATGGACGATTTACCCTTGCTGAACAATAAACTACTAATGTGAATAGATGCTACTAGCAATAAGTGGAAAGGAATATAAAAAAGCCTTCAGACGTTAGCTACACAGTTTCATATTTAAAGGCACAAATTTCTACAGCACACATTGCACATCATTAAACGCGTACTACGAGAAAAAATCATCCATCAGTTTTTGTATGCTTGACTAAATACCTGTAGTTTAAACAAAAAACTTTGTTTTAGACGCGATTAAATCTGTTGAAGCTAAAGGTAATGATTTTCATGCTGTCAACACATTGCTTATAAAATCTATTTTTACACGTCTACTTGAGTATGCAATTGAAATGCCCTAAATGAGGATATATTTAGAACATTGAACGTAAACACTTCTTGTTAGTTAGTAGTAAAAGTGAAACGCGAGGTCAATTCGCTCGGTGTGGTGTAACAAAGAAAAAGCAGGTCGGCTGGTTGTATTTAATTTCCTTTATGTGTCCCTTATTCACTGCTACGGTGATAGCAACACGATCCAACGGTTCGTTCAATATTTTGTGTGAAACTATGTAGAATAGAAAAAAAGCCGCGTAATAGGATTCTAAACATTTAATTTCTACTAAAGCTATTAGGTTTTTACTCTCATTCACTGAGTCAGTAGCATTATACTATTTCACATCCTCAAACGCCTCCAATGTCATGCATGCGCACTTATTTAATAATTTACATCGTCATCGTAATTCTAAATGATAAATTGCAAAAAAAATCCATACGTAAAAAAACGTAAAGGTCAAAGTAAATGAAATAAGCCAGTGTTCCCTCTACAATATTCAGTATTGACTGTTTACGTAACCTATGCTCATATTTTTATCGATTTCAAAAGTTCACGCTGACTAGAAAAATTATCAAGCATGCATTTACGCATTTCAACTTTCCAGAAGGAGTTCACATATATACTAGAATCATATCCCTTTTTAACTCTCTACGAGCTACAAAAGCTAACCAGTCCAAATAAATTCGTGCTGTTGGTTGCCAACTTTGCAATCTGCGTGGCAAAGAACTAGCCAAAGGAATATTCAGTGCAATTTATCTTTCTTTTTCAGCCGAAAAAAAATCGCAACATTCATAAACGAAACCACTGAACTGCACGCGAAAAAATCTGCGTATTGAAAGCATTGTTTTTTTCTCCGATTTACCCACAATGACCTTGATTTATGATCTGTTTCTGTTGCGAAACAAATACATGGATAATAGTAATTACAATTACAATTATGAATCACAAGTGGTCGTGTCCAACCATAACCACAGTAGTTGAATTGTTTACCCATTTCTTCACACAAAACAAGGAAAATGCTAATATTGAAAAGGTAACAGCAAATTACCATACATTATGCATAAAGTTGATTCAACGTGGTCATTTCCATATCCTATTTCCATTTACAAATCCTCAGTCAGTTGGTAGCTTAGTTAGCTGTAATATTAGACATTTGAGCTTTGACTGAAGGCACTGAAACCATTGTAATTTTTTATCGAATTGGTAGTAGGAAAACTATTGGCAATCGCAATGATATCAAAAATTGCATGCAAATGAATTGGACGGATGTGCAAACAATAATCATAGATTGATATAAATATTGAGTTGCTGCGGTGAAACCTGAGGTGAAGCAACCATTTCGTGAGTGCATGTGGAATAATAAATAATGAACCCCTAGAGTTGGCGACATGGTTACTTATTATTAGTGACTTCCATTGCCGTCATGTATATGTATTCCTTTTTTCATATTTACTATTCAATTCCATGACGGAAGTTGTGTAACCCAATCCATGTAATCATGAGAAGACTATAGGCTTATACCTCCAAATCATTCTTATTCAATTTATTGCCTACTGGATCATTTCCCATGCACAAATATTCTCAATTATTTTTCCTTCTACCCTGTTTTACGCATACAGTATAGTTAGTAATAGCATTTATCTTATTTATTACAAGCTCTAATCCTCTCCATTTTCTTTTCAGTTATAGCTGAGCAAAGTAACTATATCAAAAACAAAGTATTTTTGACTACTTTTCTACAGCTACAATTGTATTGGCCAAAAACTGTTCCTTTTAACAGGCTAACGGGTCACATATAGAAACTTTGTATACACTTTCATTTACTTTGTTTTGGAGCACAAACAAAGAATGTAATAAAAAAGTGCTCTACATTGCCTAATCAATAGAACAAAAACTGTTGTTTAAATACATGTCTTTTCATATTCAAAATTTTTTGTTTGTTTAGTTATCCATAGTCAATGAAGTAAACCAGGTGCTGGGATTCCTGTAAAATCTTCAACATGGGACTAGGCAGTGAAGGCTTTAAAAAGGGCAAATGCACTATTCTAGAAGATGAGTTTCGCATATCTGGCCTGCCCAATTGCGTATCCTTAAGTCAACAACAGCTTGCATGGTGGCCAAAGCCAAATGGTAAGATTTAGTTGGTTAATCTGCTTAAAATGAGTCTTGTGCACAGTATTTTTAATAAGGGCTCAATTTTATACAGGAGGAGACGACATGTCAAATCTGGTGAACCTGAAAGTGGACCACATTCTCTCAGTAGATCTCAAAACTAGTACTGAAAGTTATGTGGATACTAATGATAACTGTGACCATGGAATCAAAGAAGGGAAAAAATCATTTTGGAAGCCTAACAAGAGCATGCAACAGTCTTCGCATGCTCTCATTATCCACTATGTCCGTAAAATCAAAGGCACTGAAGAATGGCGCATAGACTCACTAATACTAGAGCATGATGGATTTCCAGTACTCAATGGATGGTTTACTAATATGCAAGCCATTCTTGCAAGTAAGCTGTACATCAAACTATACGTATTAAATATTAGATTAATCTCACATAAAGATGAAAATCTAAGAATTTTATGTTTTTCTCCTCCAGATTTCATAAATCGCCCCAAGAATTTTTTATTTTTTATCAATCCGTACGGAGGCAAAGGAAAAGGTCCTCAAATCTTTTCCAAATATGTGAAACCAGTTCTTGAGATTTCACGAGTCAAATACACTATTGTCACAACAGAGCGTAGGAATCATATTGAAGATTATATTAAAGAAATGAAAGAAACTGACTTGACGTCATATGATGTCCTTGTTGCCGTGGGAGGAGATGGCTCTATTCGGGAAGTTGTAAGTTATTTTATACAAGACACTATTCTACAATTTAGAAGGGCACTAACCATACTCATGACTCATGACTGCATGATTAGCTAGCATAAGTAGTCAGGGAGACAATGTTAAGCAGTAAACAAAAATTGGGCAACAAACTCTAGTAACTATTTTGACAGGTAAATGGACTACTACGAAGAACTATGAATTCCAATGGAGCACAAGATGAAATGGAGGGCGTCAAGCCGGCCCCAGTTCCTATCGGTGTCATTCCAGCAGGCTCTGGAAACGCAATGGCATACACTCTGTATAACAGTGATCACCCACAAACTGCCGCAGTGCATCTAGTTTTGGGGGCGACGCGTCCATTGGACGTTTGCGCCGTGCACGATGATTCAGGACTTAATTCTTTTATTGTGGGTCAAACTTCAACTGGGCATCTAGCTGACACACTCAAGTATTCGGAAAAATTGCGATGGTTGGGACCAAAGAGATACAATTTTGCAGGTTTGAATACAATACACATAAAGAGTATAGACCATCCGGAAAAAGGAGGTAAATTTTTCCTGTCCTGTGTGTGATAAATTTGTGTAGTAGGATAGGATAAAATTTACCTCCTTTTTGCGGACAAGGTATAATTTGTTGTCTGTCAGATTCGTTTATTTTTTTATTGGGTGAAGTATAAGGTAGCTAATGGCGCCGTTTTCTGTTTAATTTAGGAACTTGCAAGTTTCTCCGCCATAACGCTTATAAAGGATACATTGATATGAAGTTGAATATAGAAGAACAGCAAGAACTGCCTACTTGTTGCTCTTCCACAAATGACTGTGATGGATGTAAAAATGATACAACACAAAATTCTTCCGCTGATACTAAATGGGTTCGAGTGGAAGGAAGTTTCCTTGGAATCTCTGGCGCTAACATAAGTTGCAAATGCGCGATTTCTCCTTCGGGCATTGCACCCTTTTCCCATCTAGCTGATGGCCGCATAGACTTGATTCTCATAAGGGAAGTTTCTCGTATAAATCATCTGCGATATTTAATGACTGCCGCAACGGATAGTAAACGGGGCGTAAGTAGAAATATTTGTTGGCATTACAAATTACAAAATTTAGAGCTTTCTTTACACATTCTTTACTAACTTTTTTTTACTTCGTGGTCCATTATAGTTTGAATTGCCATTTGTGGAACGCTATCGAGTGCACGAGTTTGTTTTCACGCCATCTGAAGAAGAGACCAAAGCACCATTTTGTGCTTGTTTACCCAAATGCTGTACAACTGGAGAACAAAATAAACGGTCCAATGTTTGGAATTTAGATGGTGAATTATACAGGAAGCCTGGTATAAGAGTTATTAATCATTCCGGCCTAATTCGTATTATAAGTTGTTTGTAGTGCAATTTGAGTGCTGGCTTCTGGCTCAATATTTTTGACAGTCAACTATGCCTAATTTTTTAATTATATCGCTCTTGATTTTCTAGTATAATTTAACGACAATATGGAACAGGAGGTACGTTATTCTGTTCTGTTGAAAATGGACTTCAACGGATGATAATGATAAAACTAGTAAGTTAACTAACTAAAAGTAATGATAGGGCACAAACTGCCTGTGACATGCAAGTGTTTCTTGTCTGACTAGATAAAAACGCCTGTTTCTATTTATATTTCGAGGGAACTTAATTTTTAAGGCTGCTAAATTGGATTGGCTGGCTGAAACATTAAGTGTACCTGATTTTTGAATGACTTTAAAAGCAGGGAACAAACAGTATTTAATAATTCATGAAAACGAAATTTTATTTTTTGCCATAAACCAGAAAAGACAAAAAATAAGATAAACTTCATTTATAATCTAGATAAAACGTTTGTATTTTGTAAAATGAGATTATCGTTTGAAACTCTTCGCAAAATAAAACACTATCGAGATACTATCGACAAGAATATAAGCTAACTATATGTAATAACTATATGCGAATGCTCCATACTATACTTGATTAATCAATCTGAGACTCGCCTGTGTGAACAATCACACATGTTGATCAGCATCCTGGGTTTGTGCCGAACGTTTCAACGCATAGCAAAAAGACAAGACAGTAGTTTTTACAAAACACACTAGTTGGATTTGGTTAGCCTTTTTCCAGAATGGTCCACGGATCTTGGATGTGGATTTTATAATGTGGGCAGTGGTAACTCTACACGACGCAGTACACTATTTTTTCTCCAAAATCGCGGTATTAGCACTAAATGGAAGGTATAATGGAAGGTAATATAGTATATAACAATGAAGAGCAGCTGAATTGGACGAAGCTGATTACCGATTACAGTAGTGACTGATACTTGGTAACACTGTGATTTAAGTAATAGTTTTAATCTACATGGGTTATATTTTAGCAGTTGAAATAAAATAATAATCAACTGTATTAGGTAATCTACAAAATAAACGTACCTTTCAAGAATGAGAGCTAACTATTTCGTTGTTGTTGTTAGCTTTCTTTCCTAAGGGAAGCTAGAATCTCATTCACACAAGAACTGAAGTTTGAAAACACTTTGCTAGCGCTATTATCCAATAATTTGTTTTCATCTCCGGGACAATACTTTCCTGTCTTTACTAAAACAGATGGAATTCCAGCGTTTATTGCACCATTCACATCGTCATTGCAATCCTTAAAAAATGTCAAAAAAGATTAAGCTAGAGCTCTGAAATTATTTCCAATCCGAACAATCCAAAAAAAAAACTTTTTTCAAAAACATACATCTCCAATCATAACAGCCTCGGACGGATTTAAGCAGCCCAATGATCGCAAAGCCGATTGGAAAAATTCTGCATTTGGCTTTCCTACAACCATTGCCCTTTTTCCCGACGAAAATTCTAATGCCTCTACAAATGGTCCTGGTCCTAACGCGAGACCATCACCGGTTCTATAATACCGACCCTTGTGAATAGCAATGAGTTGTCCATCTTCTAGTAGTATTCTGTAGTTAAAACATAGACCATTAGTTAAAAAATGGGTGCGGGTACAGATTTACAATTGGCTATTTTCAGCATACCTAAAGGCAGTATTCATATTACTGTAGCCAAACTTGTTCGGGGCGAGACCAACAACCACTGAATTAGGGTTTTCCGTGTCAAGGTCTTGAAAATCTTCCATAGCTTTGTCGTCTACGAGAAAATACGGTCTAAGACCTAAAAAAGAAATAAAAACTCATCTTTTCCCAACACCAATTCAACACTTAACACAATCAATTAACCAAAGACATACCATTACTAACTAGATATGATTTAGTGGCCGTTAGAGATGTAAATATCTCATCTTTTTCAATCCTAAATCCAATGTTGGATAGCCGTTCATGAAGAATACGCCTAGACTCCTTCGTTGTATTTGTTACAAACAACACCTTTAAACCCGCATCTCTAAGCCTGTGCCGAGAAACACAAAATGAAATTAAAAATATGAAATTTCAAACTTAATTTTCAAAGCATAATATTTGTATACCTTTGCAAAGAACCTGGTGCATCGGGTGTCGGTTCATTTTCTATATGCAAAGTACCACTCAGGTCCACAAGGACGTACTTTGTGTTAGAAAACATCCTAATCTTCTCCAGGCGCACTAGTTCAGCTCGCGACCAATTTAGGAATGCCCCGCGTTTTGAATTTGCGGGTGATCTAGAACATGAGGACGCGATACCAAAAAAAGTGTTGCGATAAGCCCATGTACAGGTTAGCATTGGAGAAAATCTGAAATCAACAAAACTGACGATGTTAATAAAAAATTGGCACAGATAGAATTGGAAATCGACTTGTCTTGATGAAATTTCTTAATTACCGTTAGATTTACACACCAGGCTCAGGAATCAGGAACGTATTTGAATTTCTTCTACTTGAATCGAAATCAAGAAAAGCCTAAATGGAACTTAAAAAAACGTCCACTTGTAATGTATGTATGTGAAAATAATTTTCTTCCCGCAATACTAGTTCAACATTTCAAGTCCAACGCCAATCATACGTTTAACCCATTAGCATATGAGCCAATGAATGTGAAATTCAGATCTTGCTCAGCGGTTGTGTTCAAGATCTAGTTGGCTCAGCGAGAAATCGGAATTTAATTGCAATTTATCAGGGATCGTTTTACCTGGAAACTGATCAATTTAACAGTAAGTTTTTGGAAAAATTTTATTCACCGTTCATTTGCAATGAACTAAAAACATACCCATACTGATAATTGTGTGCTTGTATTGCATGCACGTAATACTACAAACGAAACGATTATATGTAAAAACCTTTGGGGAGGCCGTCAGGAGGCCTTTTCAATTCTATTCAAAGGACTTTTGTAGTTAAAGTTACTTTTTTGTGAATTTAACATTTTAGATTTGGTTGGTTTGGTTGAAAAGTAATTTACTTTGAATATACGGGTTGTATACACTGTTTAACTATGATCTATTAATTTTTTTTAGATTCACAATGGCTGCTGGTGAAGAGGCACTTGAGGCCCAGTTGAAGGGCTTGTCTAAACATTTTAATTCAGTCACTGTTCGTGGCAGGGCAAACGTAAGTTAAATAAAAAGTAATTTGGAATGATCTAATGCTAGGGCAACTAAGTAGGTACCAAAAGAAAAGAATGATATATTTTCGGGAATATGGATTCAAATTGAAGAATTCAGTTCGCGAAATGATTTATGTGTAGTTTCAAATCTACCGTCCAAGTCCCTTCCACCATTCTTCAATTTAATTTGTAGGTCAAGTATATTGATTAATAAATACATTATTTTATTTTATGCAGGTTGCCAAAGCCACCTATGCTGCTGTAGGAGGGTTGGTCCTCTTCTTTTATTTGAAACCAAAGAAGAAGGTTGCAGCCAAGTAGATTTTCGTCAATTGCTTAAGTTAATCCAGTAGAGTTCGCGTCAATAATCCTGTGCAAAATAAACATTAAGTAAATATGTAAATTGTAATGTAGAGCATTAGCCATGTTGTATGAAAATTGTTCCTGATTAAATAATGTAAGTGTGAAAACATTTTTCTTTGCTCCGATCTTGATTGAGAGACCCTATTGTTCACTTGCGCTCAAACTTACTTCTAAATCTAAACAACTTTTGTTCGCGAAAATATCGATTCATCTAGCGATTTTAGCCTCAGATATTGAAACATATGATAGGATCTAGCCGTCATCAACTCATAACTTGTGGCAGTAACAGCAATACAACTAAGAAAAAAGAAAGGAAGCTTATGTTGATGGTTTTAAAAGTCCAAACAAGTTTCATACTGCTTGAATTCATATCTGGAATGTCTTCCGTGCATATGCATTGTTTACAAAAAAAAACCTTTAAACAAGAAACCGTCACTGCTGTTCTGCAATTTAAGATGCTCTCTATCTTCAGAATGTCCTTGAGCCCTGTTGAACTTATGCAGTACAGTTCAATTGACAATTTATCATTTAAGTATAACGTGTCATAAGAAGTAAGCACCAAATTATAAAATAATTGGTGAAAGCCAAAAACTGCTGGAGGTATTTGAGCTAATTTTTATTTTATCTGGAAATAAGTCAAAACACACATTCGACATGAAATTCGTTCAATACGCCCTTCTTTCAAACCCGATTGTAAAGCACTTGGGAATAGTTATGGAACAGGGGATAGTAAATATCAAATCTATCCTACCTGGAGCTGGCAATGATTTAGTTGAATTGCTCAACACGCAAAATGACTTCATGCAAGAATTAAGGACGTAAGATCTACATTTAAAAAAAACTTGTATGGTTCAATTTCTCTTAAATTGTTTGGCAGTAGCGTATACTAATTACTTGCAGACGGGATATTACCAAGGCATCACCTATTGTGCCTCTTAAAGATGTAAAATTACTGGCCCCAATACAAAAGCCAGACAAGCTAATATGCATTGGAATGAACTACAAAGATCATTGTGAGGAACAAAATGTACCTGTTCCTACTGAGCCAATGATTTTTAATAAATTCCCTAGTTGTCTTGTGGGTCCATGTGATCCCATAAAATATCCATCCCAAACAAATGTAAGCTAAAGATACAGCTATAAGTAGAATTTTTTGCAATTTTGTAGTATTATCAGTTAAAAATGAATCGATCAATCACGGTACTCACTCACATCTCAATGCTTAAATACCAGGAGCTCGACTATGAAGTTGAGCTTGCGTTTGTAATTGGAAAACAAGGCAAAGACATCCCACTGGAGAAAGCTATGGAGTATGTATTTGGATACACTGTCGGACACGATGTGAGTGCAAGGGATTGGCAGCTTAAAAAAAATGGTGGACAATGGCTCGCAGGTAAAGCCATGGATGACTTTTGTCCCATTGGTCCTCATGTAGTTACCAAATGTGAGATTCCTGATCCTCACAAACTTTCTATAAGGTAATGCAATTCATTGTCCCACTGACTTGTAGCAAACGGTTGATATTATATGCGAAAGTGCTTTATTTCGTGCTCTTTTTTGTGTGAAACAGTTGCACAGTCAATGGAGAAACAAAGCAATCTAGTAATACTAATCAGATGGTTCACTCTGTGGGATCTATCGTGTCATTCATGTCAAAGTAAATACTTTGTATGAAAACTTTTATTGATTATTCACGTTAATATATGGTTAAAAATTGGCTTTTTTGGGATTTTTAGGTTATTCACGTTATTTCCTGGTGATATTGTCTTGACAGGAACTCCGCCAGGAGTGGGTGTATTTCAAAAGCCACCCTTTTTCTTGAAGGTTTGTTTTTAACTAGATAGACCGACCACATCATTCTGTTTTATATGGCTCTTATAGTGAAATTATATTTTTAGAAAGGAGATGTCGTCGAATGCTGTATTCAAGGAATTGGTGCCATAAAAAACGAAATTATTTAGTAAACTGAAATGTAGAGACTATTAGTATAGTATACATATATAGTATTCTTATCTAAAAGTTTTTGCATGCATGGAAATTTAGCATTAATAAAGTCAGTTAGAATGTTAGAAATACATATGCAACGCGATTTAATTAACCTCTTCATGGAGAAAATTATTAATAGTATGATTAATACATGAAATTTTATTAATTAATGCATCACAGATAAATCTTACAAAACATTTCCATAAATATAGAGTTCCTTGGCGCCGTAATTGGCAATTGTGACAAACTTCCCATCTGCATCAATAAAACGTCCACCAACAAGCATGGAATTTTTAACATTTATGCTTGAGATCAGATTGATTTTAACCTGTGCAAACAATATTGTTAAAAATCGCTGGTTAAAAAAACACGCAATTAATCATTTTTTATTGTCGTGTTGTTTTTGTATGTTCGTAATACTTCTTTCTTTTCATTCTGCGCAAGTTTCCAAATCCGAAACATGTCGTCTTCGGAAAATGTTAGTAGCATGTCAGTATTCAAATAAGATATGTCTGACCCAAAGACCCATCCATTATGAGAAAAGATTTTGTAACACAGGTTGAAGTTTTCCACACTGTATAATCTAATCACCCCAGTCCCATGTGTTACAACTACGAACTGTTTCCATAAGGCACATCCAGTAACAGGCTCATCATTTCTGTAAAACAATTACAATCCTTATTGGCTCCAATACAAGTAAACTAAAATTAATACAGGCGATCATAATTACGCCAAATATATTGAAGCAGCTTGTTCGAAAGATTTTCCCTTCATACGGATGATTGTCTGTGTTCCTTTGTCATTAATTATTACCATCACATGGTGGTTACTTTTGATATTACATATAGGGGAATCCAAAACTTTCAATTTTTGGTGCAATCGCAGTCCTTTTTCATTAAATTGAAAACAGTAGAGTTCCCCCAGCTCATTACCTATTTAATCAACAAAAAATTGATCGCAGATTGATGCAATCAATCTGCTGCCTTTGAATAATTGGTTGGATGAATAAAAGTTCGAAAAATAATCATTTTTGCATGCATACTTACCCGCAAAAATGTAGTTTTTAAATGCTGCTAAAGCTCTAAATTGATTGCCTTCATGAGGTTTAAATTCATAATTAAAGATCTGAGTTTGTCCGAGTAAGTCAAAAAAGTAAATTCCTGAGCCGCTACTAAGAATCAAAATAGAAGTTTGGTTGATATTTTCCAAAGTCACCCATACAGCCTGTAAATAAGTCATCCTGTGGATTAGCTAACACGTTGACGTTAAATGTCCTAAGGATTTTTCAGTAAGTCGTATGGAATTATCGAATTGTTACAACTGTGAAATTTTTCATTTAGTATAATCATACCGTCAGAATTATTGTTTTTGATGAAATTGGACCTAGTCCAGGAGTTTTAGGGACTGACATAGTGTTTATTTGATCAAAACTGGGAGCTTCTCCGTTCAGAATACGGGCTTCATAAATTGAAAAACATGACTTGTGAATGATACCTATCAATGATACTGTTCCCTGGTCACTAACTTCTTTAAAAAATACAGATATATTTTCCGGAGTGGCACAAAGTCGGTGCTCCAGTTTAATTGTTGCAATAGGAATGTAATTTAATGATTGCGGTTCCATGTTGAATCTTTATAATATACTGATCCTCAAAAAGACTCCGCAGCGGGCATTAAAGTCGAGAAGAATCAAACATTACTGATCTGGGCAGGAGATACTTGTTAGTTATAATCAATCGATTTTATCGGAATTTACTTTAATATCTTATCTATGCACACAAAAATCTTTGTTTGCTCCGCAAATACGTGGTTGCTACTGGTTTCGGACTTCACACACTGAAACATAGGCATACACAACTAGCAAGCATAATATGGGTTCAAATGATGCCATACAAAACAAAGGATTTAAAAACTTTAATGTAAAAGTTCAAACCCAAACCCTTTCTGCCCTGCAAATACAATTAGTGGCCATGTATGCAAAAATGTGTTTTTTAAAACTTAAGCTCACAAATCCAATTAGAAAATATAGGGAAGAAATAAATTATTAGAAAGTCCGAATTAATACAAAATGTTGTACACAGATTTTCATTGCAGTCCATTCCGAAGCACAAGAATGTTGGTTGAAGACATGCCATTAAAGAAAGAACGTTTCAAATCAAGTGGGAATGGGAATCTCACAATCTCACTGCCCTTTTGAACTAAACTATTGCAATACAGTGCGGTGGTATAATAGATTGGACGGTTGGAGAATTGGAGAATTCTTAATTCTTCGTCATTCTGTCCTCCGATTCGGATTTACAGAATTTCAACTGGAAAGAAAACACTTTGGTCTAAATTGCTCATGAAATAAAGTTCTAGATGGGAATGCTCATTTTGTGAAAAGACGGATCTTCACAATCAAATTTTTGTTACACAAGAGTTAAGAGAAAGTAAAGTGATTAGAATCTTATTTTCCTTTCATTTGTTATAATATATTTAACCATTTAACTTTTAATGTTTTTCAGGAATACTTTAAATAATTGACGAATATGGAAGGCACCGAAAAAGAGCCCGTTAAGCCGACTGCAGGGAAGGCCCATGTTCCAGGAGAAGGCATTCGATCTCTTAAAACCAGCGGTGTTTTTCGTGCCTTAAACTTCGAGCTTTACACTAAACCGGTAGGCATTACTACTATGTTCAATTTTATTTGGACAAAAATAGTTAGCTTTTTTCAAGGATTTTTTATTTCATTTTCAGAATAAACCTACTATGATAATTGGATTAGTGGGAATATCATTCTGTATTGGTTATCTAACGTACCTAAATTTTCACTATGATCGTAATCAATACTACGAAGCTTTTCAAGAGGATGGAACTAAGGTTTTGCGACCAAAGAAGTCAAGATGGGAGTGAATAATATATACCTTTTAGCTTAAGTTCAAGTTCATACATTAATAGTGGAAAATTACACTCTTCCTTCGGCTGCTGTGTTGCAGGATATTGTATTCATTGACACAGTAGTATCATAGTCTAAGTTTTCCGTTTTTTTTTTGCGTTGTAGCACAAACGTTCATAACAATCATGTCTTAAAAATTCGGAGTATCAGTTTGAAAAACGAAGTCGGTGGACATAACTTTACTAGCGACGTTAATTTCGCCATTAGTAATTGATTAGCTGTATTTAATAAGTATAAAAGGTATAAAAAACGTTTTCCATTATAGATATATCCCGTTAAGTTTTATGTATATAATTAATATAGGATACAAAATCTGGCCCAGAAATGGTGAGATGAGCTTGCCATATATTTTTGGTTAAAAATTAATAATCGTTCTAGTCACACAAAGCCTACGGTTGGATTGGGACCGTGGGGCGGATATGCTAATCGAAAAAAAACTGTAGTCGTGTTATTCGTTCAAGTGAAATAATATTTTAAAATGTACTATAGTTGTGTGCATTCATTTTATTAGGAGCAGTGGAGATCTCATTTTTCTAAAGGTGTACTTTCCGGTACAAAAAAATGCTCTACCTGATTAAGATAAAAAACTACCTACACAACAACTACAAATAGGTAACCTACCACTTGGAAAAAATGTTAGATTTCAATATGAAACTTCCAGCCCACAGGGGTGACATAATGATCGTTGCGCTCATACCGTTGTTTTCATTTCGATGCACTCATTTCGTTGCGAACTCATATGGTTGCGCTTTTATCATTGCTGACTCACATTATTGCCACTTTTATCGTTGTACCCATTATTGTTGTATTTGTTTTCATTGCATGCATAAATTACATATTT
>Ga0210040_10006836_pt1 | contig 14030 bp, 9 predicted proteins | sample CryGeyCG12114_NA_FD_185462 | JGI IMG/M metagenome (GOLD analysis project Ga0210040, IMG submission 185462) | Groundwater microbial communities from aquifer - Crystal Geyser CG19_WC_8/21/14_NA (SPAdes) (version 2) | ecosystem: Environmental > Aquatic > Deep subsurface > Groundwater | place: USA... | reverse complement strand
GATCTTATAGAGTATATGTTGTGTGTGGGCAAAACAACGAATGCATGGGTACAGCAAATACTCAAAAGTTGGTAACGGCACTTTTCCGGTCTGGTTGTAAAAAAAACACACAAGGAATCGTCAGCATAAGCACTTGCTTACTTGGATCATTGCACGTGCACGTCAATCATCATAGTGTACACAAATTATTTTGCATGGTTAGTTCTCACCACTAAATGTGTGTATACACACATATATGGAATTGTTGAAGCGCTACGAACAAAAAATCACAACAACTGTACTTTAAGTCTACTAACTAATCATTTTAGATTGTAATTAGTATAGGATTTAGAATTTTTCACGCCATAAAGAATGCATGTTTTGCCTGCTGGTCAATGAAACTATTTAAGTTAGTTAGTAAGTTTGTCCATGCAACGTTTAAAATACGCAAATTTTATCCACCGGTTACTCACCTGTGTAATAGAGAAGTGTATAAGATGGAGAAAATTCCTTTCTCACTCATTTTTTTCTAACTAACTATGACTATGAATGAGTAATGGTCGCTGCTGCTCATAAACGATTATTTCAATTCTATCCTGCGAACTAACGGTTTGCAAATTCGTCCCAGTGTGAAATGCCTCCAAGTGTTTTTTTCTCATTTGCAAAGAAGAATTATGGTTATTAAAATATTAATATTATTAGTGTGCTGATTTTCCATTGAATATTTCTTGCTTTCTGTAGCTTACTCAAGTGGACTGCAGAACTGACTAGAATCTATCTAGCATGATGAAAAAGAAGAAGCCATTATTTACATTATGCATTTTAAAGTTGAAGCTGAACGAAAAATGGCTTCCATTAGGATCATCATTCCATTTGGATGTTGAATGCAATAATTTATGAGTCTCAATGTGCTTTTAGCTATATAATAGTTTTGCTCATGATGAGTTGTTGACACACACCTGTGTTCTTCTAACTAACTATCTATATAAAATACAGTAAATACTATTAGCAATGCACAAGTGAAAAAGAAATGATTAATTTGCAATGCCACAATGTTACTCAATGTCAATGCTCTCATCATTATAATATACAAACTGCTATTATGATGTAAGAATCCATGCGTACGTTACATTACATTTGTACAACGTGCAAGCTACAATCTAATAGATTCGTTGTTTCGTATTCTGCATGACCACAAAATAGAAATAATAGATGCGAATGAGTTCACAATATTTTTTTCGTGAGTATTGTAACGTTTACAAATATTTGCAATCTACAATCATATAGTTTTCATTTAGTTAGTTACTATTGGAACTAACTAACTAACAAATATCAGTTACTAATCAGATGTATTTTTTTATTTGTGTTCACAGCCCAGATTGAGATCATTCCATGTAAAGTATGTGGAGACAAGAGCAGTGGAGTCCATTACGGAGTGATCACATGTGAGGGCTGCAAAGGCTTTTTTCGGCGCTCCCAGTCCTCTGTAGTGAACTACCAGTGTCCCCGCTCCAAGAACTGTGTTGTGGACCGTGTGAATCGAAATCGATGTCAATACTGCCGGCTTCAAAAATGTTTACGACTTGGCATGTCCAGAGATGGTAAGTTGAGCACTCAATATTCCAAATCCTCCATTCTGACATACATTGGGCAACCCAAATCGCCAATATTGACAGTTCATAAGCGACCAGACAGAAAACAAAGTACAATCTATCGAACTAACTAACTAACTAACTAAAAGTTATTATCATATCGCTTGTCCAAATACACGCTCAAATATGCTCATTGAGAAAAGTGCAAATATTTGAGCTTTTAAAAGCTGCCATCCCATGTAAAATTGTCATTGCAAAAGACTGTTGATTATTCTATACTGCTTGCTTGCTATTACTATTCAAAACACAGCAATAATGCTGTGTGTAGTGTGCACAGATTTTCATACCATGTGCACACAGCTATAACTATTTAACCATCATCTCCTTTGGCTGTGGTGGAAAAAAACTGCAACCCTTTGTGTAGCATAAATGTGCACACATAGAGATCCATGTAAACCATTTACTGATTGTTCAGGGGGAATGAATGTAGGTCAGAAAGACAGGTTCGCTGTGCATAAAAAAGTTGGCTCTGTTCAATTCTGTCTATGTGTAAATGTACATACGCTAGTTAGTTAGCGCTAGTAACCAACCAAGCAACCAACTTGTACAGAGATGCATCCTGCACGCAGCACACACTTTTATTCATAGTCTGTAGCATAGTATATAGCAATCAAGTCCAAGTGAGTTTGAGTAGTATGCTTAGGCCGTCAGAGTTTTAGTCCCGTTAGCATAACGGGAATGATCTCAGGATGATGATAATAATAATAATGGAGCTTCATCGGTGTACTTGCTAGTTAGTTAGTCAGTTTGAACGCTCGGTTGAGGATATGATAAAACTGGTAGTCAGTCAGTTAGTTAGTTAGTGTACGGCTCTTTTTTCCATGTGGACTTTAAGTATTTGTTGTTAGTTAGCAAGTTAGTTAGCTAGATTCTTTATGAAATGAACTTTTACAAGAATAGATGGAAACTATAGACTATTTATTATTGGTAGTGGCAACCTTTTTGATTTGTATGAAAATGGAATTTATTTAGTTAGTCAGTTGGTTAGATGGAGATAAATGTTTTTTATTGTTCAGAAAGAGAGGTTTTCTTATGAAGAATGTGTACTATAGGGGAATCAAAGTGTATGATAATAATTGTGGTGGCTACAAGCAATACATAAATGGTAAAACTGTGGTGGTCTTATCAGATGAGATATCTAAGAAATTATACAATGAACGGTACATTTTCATGCGGCGGTTCACAATTTTTTTTATTATCTGCTGAGAAATTTTCATAAAATGAATATTATTAGTATTGGTACCTCTCTTTTTTTTCGATCCTTAGTTAGTTGGATACTACTTCTATCTATCTATTTCTTGTGATATAAATGAAACCACTGAAAGCCATTATTTTCCATGTCTCTTCTTATAAATAGTTTCTTGCACTATGTACTCAATACATGTAACATAATGTAAAATATGTGCGTGAGAGAATTTATTTACCTCCCCTCATGATTATCTACATTTTTGTTCAAAATGTTGTACCTGTACATGAAAACGTGTTAATCATTCCATTCTTAATAACTAACATGATTTATTCTCAGTCTATTTGCACACATACATGCATACTAACTAAATTTCGCTGCCATGGGTAAAAAATGTACCCTAAGCTAACTAACTGAATGACTATTCCCCACAATATCTCGTGCATATAAAGTCAGTTATCAATAAATGTAAACATTCTAGCTAACTAATCAACTAATATTTTCCACAAAGAGATAAACATGTAATATACACATGCACCCTCTCATGCCCATGCTTATACATTTATTAACTAACTAACATCATTGTGATTGTATACTGAATCACTGTGGAACCTCAACCTCCCTAACTATCCAACTACTCCAGCATAATTTTTGCACATATTTTTAACATTTACTCTTGTTTTGCACTTTTGCCAAATTGTGTCAGCTGTTGACCCACATTTAGTTAGTCAGTTCTACTGGTCCAAACTAAAACGAGTAGTAGTAGTAGAAGTAGTAGTAGTATACAGAGAGCTACGTAGCTAGAAACATTTTTTTTTTGCCTTTTTATCGATCCGCACCATGAGAGCTAACTGCTTCCGCATCGCAGGTCTTTCACCCCAGCTAGGCAACGTTGCCACAATGCTGCTGCTTGCTCTGTACGTCCATAGTACGTAGTAAGTACAGAATGAGTGAGCTAAACTTACATCCACGAACTAAAGTGCTGTGTATAAAGTATTGCTATTCCTACTACTAAGTATTAATACCAGACTGACGGAGAGCCAGCCACTTTAATAATACCACTGGCCAACTGAATGGTGAAACATGTTATACGATAGTAGCCGCTTTAAAAGCTGGCACTTAACTGTCCATATTGTCTGCATGGAGTATGGCTATAAATGCTAGTTTGGGTTGTATGGGATGGGATTTGGTGTGTCTCCAGATTTGTTTTGATAGTGGTTTATAGGCGATGAAAAGACTGAAATTTTGACATTTTTTCCGATAGGAAGGAATTGTTTTATTAGTTACTTAGTTAGTTAGTTAGTTGGTTAGTCAGACTTTAGAGTTAGACAGTATTGGATGAATGGGCAATTAGTTTCTATTGTTTGCATACTGGCAAGTAGAATTAATTGCTTTAATTGGTAGACTTGAACTTCACCGAATTAATGAATAAACAATGAGGAGAATAGTTATAGAATGTTGGTTATATTGGGTTTTGGTTAGAGACGAGAATTGGAGTGGAAGACGACGGGCTATTTAGTTGATTGGAGGAAATTGACAATATTAATATGAAGGTTTAGATTTAGCTATTGAAATTTTTTCTGGGAATAAGAAGGTGTTGCAGTTAGTTAGTGTGTGAGATAATAGTTAGTTATATAGTTGTTGAAAAAACTTGCTTTTCTGCTTTGTACAAGTGACGACGAGATGTTAACTAGGAAAAGAAATATGTATGATTATCTAATGGTAAGATAGAGAAACTTTCTTTCCTCCACTTCCTTCCTTTTATTTCTTGTCTGTGAGTTCCTTCCTTATTATTTTACATTCCTGTAGTTAGTCCATTTTGATATTGGACAGTTAGTTTGCTTTGCCACCAACCAATCATAATTCTTGTCAGTATTGTATAAATAATCTCTGAGCTGATGGTGTCCTAAAAAAATTGAATGAAAGATAAAAATGTTTACTATCATTTTGTTTGCCAAACCAATCATGATCAAGATTGAGTGGGTGGGTGTAACTGACTAAGTTGAAAAGTTGTTTTTTTATGTAAAAACATGATATTTTGATTTCAAATTATTTTTATTGGTAAAAGTATTGCGTTTGATTGTGCATCGAAATAAAATGCATACAAATACGACGACGACGAGTCTGACTCGAATGCAACGCAACACTGCAAGCATTGTAAACAGACCCCACAAATTAAAATTAACAAACTGTAAAAGGATACAGGGAGAAAAAACTAGTTTCGTTTCCTTCATCAAATTACAATGGCATTTATTTACAAATGCACATGAATGAGTAGTTGACGCGTGTAAACTATTGTTTTGGGATCAAAGTTTGCAATAAAGTTTGGACTCAATTGCAAAACTAATTGCCTGTAAACATGACCTTAGTGAGTTGTACATATCCATACTGAGCCTCTGTGTTTTAGTTTCAAGTTGCTCACACAATGATGTATACACCTTAATTATACCTACAGTGAAATAGAAAATGAGGCTAATAGAAGTTAAGGAGTGTATAAATAAGGAAAAACTGTCAATATTCGTGCTTTGGGACAAAAACAGCAATTTATGCTCCATTTCATGACTCACAGTGACTGACTGACCAACCTGGATCATACGAATTGCAAATTTAGGTTAAACTATTAGATTATAGTTGTTGTGTCCCTTATCCCAGTTTTTCCAGCACGTCTGACTAAATGACAAACAAAATTAATTTCTATTATTTTTTGCAGCCGTCAAGTTTGGTCGCATGTCCAAAAAGCAAAGGGAGAAGGTTGAGGATGAAGTACGCTACCACAGAGCCCAGATGAAAACCCCTTCTAGTACAGTGGAAGCAGCACCAGATTCTTCTGGTTTCGACCACTCTTTCCCCTCGTCATCAGATCAACATATGACGTTTAGTCCACCCACAAATACTTACAATCATTATCCCAACGAGTAAGTATATTGGTTGTGCAAGAGCCTTGATAATGTATTTAGCTGGCGTGTATGTAAATCTAAAATGACGTGCTTTTGGGTATTGCAGATATACACCTAATGGTTACGGATTTGGTCCACCACCAGGTGGCGGCGGCCTAAGTTATGACATAGCAGCAGATTTTGTAGATTCAACAACGAGTAGTGGAACTGGGTTTGAGCACCATAGATCAAACTCGTCAGAACTACCCGACTCTCAAGGGATGTTATTGAGTCCTTCTAGTGCCCCTCCACAACCGCCACCAAATACATCGCTGCCCGCAGACTCTGCTCAGATCTCGGAACTCCTAGCCAGAACTATTACAGACGCCCACAATAGGACGTGTTTATACTCCAATGGTAAAATAAAGAAAACCGCCTAAAATACGGATTCTTTATGTCACCCATGGTTTTTTAAATTTTCCTTCCTATCAAAATTTAAACTTAGTAGTTATATACGTATCTTTTTGTTTTTGTAGAGCAAGTTTCAGAGATGCTCCGACGTCCGCAGGACATCTCTAAAGTTTTATATTACAAAGATTTGAGCCATGAGGAGCTCTGGGTAGAGGCTGCCAACCGGCTCACAGCCGTGGTTCAACAAATCATCGAGTTTGCAAAAATGGTGCCCGGCTTTATGAAGTTGCCGCAAGATGACCAAATTGTGCTGTTGAAGGCCGGTGCCTTCGAGCTGGTCGTGCTCCGTGTGTCACGTCATTATGACCCTGGCACGAACTCCGTCCTGTTTGGTGAAACTCTCCTCCCACCTGAAGCCTTCATGACCTCGGATACCAGCGAAATGAAACTCATCTCATCCATTTTCGAAGTGGGCCGGGCCGTTGCTGAGATGAAGTTGAATGATACACAACTCGCCCTCTACTCTGCCTATGTGCTATTGTCACCAGGTCGTATTACTTACAAATCTAAGTATCTTATTTTTATTGATGATTTATTTGCATGAATAATAATGCTTTTAATTGAGAACTGCAAAGTAATGTTTAAGGGTGTTTTCCCACTTCTACGTTCCCATCAGTAGATCGTCCAGGCCTGAAAGGAACGGCGGAAATCGGTCGGCTGAATGCAGCAGTGCTGCGTGCCCTTAGATTTGAACTGGCCAGAACGCATCGTCATCCGATTAAAGGAGATGTGACCGTTGTGGACGCCTTGTTAGCACGTGTACCTCAGTTAAGGTGAGGCAGAGGAAACTGATAACAATATTTGAACTGTAAAACTGAATAGTTAATTTGATTGAGCTCTGTTGATTGCAGGGAATTGGGAACTCTACATTTAGAAGCATTAGGAAGATTGAGACGAATGTCTCCACACTTAGAATTTCCCGCTCTGCACAAAGAATTATTTGCTGTTGACACGTGATTTGTAAGTTTATAAAAGGTATCCATCTCAGCCCACTTTGCGCCATGTTAGTTTCTTCTAAGAATTATTTTTTCATGTAGCTTTATATTACTGTATTCAGAGTGAATTCATTTCATTTAACTTTGCATGAGAGCATGAGATGTTAATTAATTTTCTTTCGGCAGTCAGTAACAAATGATTAATTCTTAACTTTACAACTACTCCATGCCAGCATGATGAATCTTTGTAGACAGTCAGTCAGTCATTGAGTACTGACTGAGTGATTACACAGTGCCACAGACAGACAGAGGCAAATAAGTTGACGTTGACAATCTGAAAACTTTATTTTTTTAAATTAACTTTTTTATTTATTTTATTTGTATTTACTACTACTACTGCTGTTAATATCATTTTTTTGCAATTCTAAGTGACTGGGTACTGTTGCGTTCCTGTCTGTGTTTTAGTAGGTGGAGCTAGCTGTGCCTGGGTGTCTCTCTGTCTGTTGTTTCTGTCAAAAAATCTGTTTTTCTCTCTCGCTGTCTGTTGATATTCTTCTTCTTCTGGAAGCTCGAGTCCTCCTTCACGTCAAATTCTTAACAAACACGTACCTGTTCATGATGATATAGTAACGGCAATGAAAGAAGAGAAAAAAATTGAAGAAAATTTCGAAACAGGAAGAAGAAGAATCTTGAAAACAAAACTAGATTACGTTAAAAATTCCAATCTTGGAGATATTACTACTTGTACTAAACTACTACAACACTTTACAAAAAATATATTGTTACAGTATGATAAAAAAAACTCAGCAACTTTACAAAAAAAAACAGCAACACTGCTAGAAAGAAAATTTATTATGATAATGGTTAAAAATGGAAACTTACAATTATTGACTCTGTTACTATTTCGTGCTAGGGTTGTGGTCATTTCGAAACTATAGATTTAAAGATTTTTTTTGTGACGAATGAGAAAATGTAGAATGAATGCAAATTTTTTTTTGGAATGCATTTTTACTGTGCGACACTTTTTGTATAAAGTGTCACGGTATGATGAATTGAATTAATTTTTTTTGTTTTTTTCTGGTAGCGTTGTGTTATAATTTTCTGAAAGTACGAACGAGTTGATATGTTACTAGTTTAGTGGATGATGCATAATATTGATGATAACAATGGATGGATATATTATATATTATTATATTATTATTGCACCTTTTTCTTATTATTGATAATTGTATGATGATCTTGATGAGAATAATAAATATTTGCTTACTATTGTGTTATTACGTTATTCTCTTTGTAGGTATGAAATATGTATAAAATTTATAAATCTATATTATATACCTCTATATATGTAATGTTGTAACAGCTCCTCAAGTGGGAGAATATATTAGTGAATGATGATGAATGGTTCATAATTAAACTACTACTACAAACTTTGGTATAGAAAAAAACATGGATGATGGGAGCGAATTCTTTTTTACCGCATTATTACTAACTAACTATTACTACTTCTAATTAGCTAAATTAGAAAAGCATTTGTCTACAACAGCACCCTCTTCTGTTTGTTACAAAAAATCTAAATCCCTAACTTAAAACTGAGAGACGATAGTGATGAGTGAGTTTTTAGTACGAAAATTAATTCCTTTGCTACCTGCAATTCTGAACATTTGGAATAAAAAATATTCATGATGAGAACGTGAATTGAAAATTTGCTTCTACTGTCAACTGTCATACGAGCATAATTCATATTACATATCATCCTGACTTTGTTTTTGCGCCGTAGCAGAGCATTGCTGATTTCATTCAAGAAAATAACACGTTAGAGCGTCTTGAAATTTGCATTCTAATAACAACATATTCAAATCAGTATTGATTTGGTTCACGCTCCATTGACAATTTGAATGTCAACTTACTTTCATTTCCAAACTTCATTCCAACCCCGAACCCCCGACTAAGTAAGTCACTATCGCCCGACCGTATACGAAATTTTACACTGGATGTGCGCACTGGAAATCCGAGAAGGAAGTACGCAGGATCTTAATTTCAGGAAAACAGCAACAGACCCGAAGACATGACGGTCTAAAAGGCGCGAAATTATCGACGCAGAGTTTTTAGAAAGTTTATTTCAAATTATAAAGTCAACTCATAACCTACCCACTCATCAAAATCCAAAGTAGAATTATCTACTATCGAACGCCATTCAAACGAGCTTTTTATTTACTACATTGATCAAGATTTGCAAAGACTGAAAGTTTAATTTAGTCAGTTAGAAGTCCTCCAAGAAAGAGCTGGTGACAAAAGCATGTCCAATGTCGAAAACACCTACTAAAAGACAGACTAAAGGAATACTGAAAGAAAAAGGTAAACATTTTCAACATTTTCTTCAATCTGTTAACTGCCTAAAATAATATTCATTTAGTCACCATAGTTAGTGGAATTTACTAAAACATACAAATCTTACGCCTATCATTGCATTAGAACAAAAATGTTCGATCAAAATTCACAGTCGATTCCAAATTTTTTGTATACTATTCTTTCTAACTACTCATCTAAATTCTTTGTGCTATTTAATTTATACAAAAATGTGTGAAACATATTGCTCTCCTCCACAAAAGCTGCTCCGATGCTACTTTTGTTGCTCAATGTGCCACCAACAAAAATCCTCCATTTGTAGATACTGTAAACTATGTACATGCTGTTGTTGTTGCATGTGCCCAGAGCCACCACCTTTGCCTCCAATGCCATGTGCTCCCCATCCAGTGTACGTGCCTGTCTTTTATCCAATAGTGGCCCAAAATTGTTGTCCACCGCCTCAGTTGCAGCCCTATGGCTGTCCCACCCCTGATCCATGTGCCATGACGTGTCCATGGCCGTTCGCGAAAATGTAAGTTCAAATTATCAATCGTTTTTGGCTGTACTCGACTTTTGATCGATCAGTTTTTATAATCCAATAATGCTTACTTGGTACTATTTTTTTCAATATAGAATACACAGAAACGGATCTCCATTAGTTCCAGGATACCAAGGTCACATTCCAGGATATAAGCACCATGGAGCTGGACGAACATTCGGGGATGCTACGAGGGATACATGTTGTATCATGTCCCAATGGGGAGATGGATGCCCTCAATTGCCTATGAGGATTTTTGAACAGTAATGGTGCTGACGATGCCATATTTTATTTACCTTTGTGTTTTGTGCTTCCGTGTGCATGTAAGCGTAGTGTAATTATGTCTGAACAGAATATATGGAGGCAATGATTGTTTTAGCATAACTCGTTTTGTAGAATTTTAAAGGAGCAAACTGGCTTTGCTAAATTCATTTTAAGAAACACACGATAGAATTATTTTTCCTACACCGAAACAACATACAATGGAATAGGCCTGATAGATTTGTCATGTTAGAATCTATTTTTACAGTTATTTTGCAGAGCACCACTTGATTTTGGCTTTCTAGCTATACACGTAGAGTATTTTATTTGTTTTAAATTGTAAATTTCCAAGTCAAAATATGTTTTAATAAATTGTAATAAATGAGAATGAAATGCGTCCATGATTTATTATGGAGTCATTTTAGAAATTTGCTTCATCAGTCGGATAGTAGAACCTTTGTAACCACTGCCAAAATGATTCCTGTAAATGTTAGCATGGTTAAGAGACTGCTTTTCATTAAATTAGATTTGGGGTCTTACCAATGATTTAAATGATGGAATAGTTCATAAATCTTGGCTCTTTCAGAAAATCCATCGGATTTTGGAATCAGTTTGTAATAGCTTAAAAAAAAGGATGAGCTAAAACCACTAAACATATTTGCGATTCCAAAATCATATTCAGAATGCCCATAAAATGCAGCTGGATCGAAAATTACTGTAAAACAATAATACAAATAGCTGTTCAAAACTAAAATTCTTCGTTGTAGCTTGCAGCTGAAGATAACAAAAAAAATTCACTGGAGATTAATATTTTGTAAATACCAGGATCTCCGTCTGCAGATGCCACATTTCCACTCCACAGGTCTCCATGAACAAGAGATGGAATAATTTTATCAAATCCAGTATTTAGCTTGCTTAAAATAGATTCTATCGTTTTTCGACACAAGGGCCACAAATTATTGAGATCCCTATCTCCTTCCTACAGTTTTAAATTAGCTAAGCTACAATCTTCAAAATTATGTAACTCATAATTTGACTTATGTTAAATGTATTATGCAGTTAATACCTTGGAAAGTAACATTTGGACTTGTTTCTCAAGCTTTTGTCGTACGTAAAATATCTGCATGAGATAAAAACCGTCAACTTTTGGATATAAAATGAAACTACTAAAAATCTTCAGTTAAAAAGAAAAAAAATATTGTGATTATACCGTCCAATCATCCTGCCACGTATTGTCTTGGTCAAGATACCCACAGCAGGTGGGAATATGGAAACCGAATTTGGTTATGGGAGCTTTAGTTTTCTCTGGGTAATCATATCTGGCTTTAGTAAAAAGTTCATTAAAAGTGAAAAGGTACAGCATTTGTAAGAAAACCTTCGTGATCTCCACTAGCCCCAACTCTGTTTTCTTTTCGGCTCCAAGATTCAACAAGTTTTGCATTCTGTAGATGCATTCTTGAAAAAGAAAAAACCTCTTAAACTACAGCCGAAAAAATCTCCAAATATCTGAAACTTATATACACAACATTTTTAGCGTTAGGAGCTAACAATGCCAGTTTTTCACCCAAAAGAGCCTGTTGAGAGCTATTGGTTGAACTAAATTTTAAACTCTCCATGACCAATGCAGCAGATTTATTATTTTCCGGTCCAAATGATACAACTGCAAGTGGTTTAGGCACACGGATTGTATTTGTCTCCAATATGGCTTGCAACCCAGCAAATTCTCCATCAAACATTAACCGTGCCTTAATATTGCCGTAAAAATTAATTCGGATTAACTTTAGTTATTGATCAAAAACTGAATGTGATGCAGTCTTGAACTGAAAACGTTTTTACCTTTGACTTATGATTGACTTTCACGAATACAGTTCCTGAGTCAGTTAAATACGATGCTCCTGAAGAAATACAACCCCCTCCTTGAGACCCAGTAGCTGTCAATATTGAAGTATTCAAAGCTCTCTTTACAGCTTCCTCCATTTTGAGATTATTTCTTTAAAAAATTAACTTTCAATAAAGTAGTACAGTACAGAGGTATGCATTTACTGCTAATTAACTCGAATCTAGTTATCTAACGAATTATTTCGATCCTATGAGAGCGTACTTTAATCACTTCCAGCACATTTTCAAAGACATCTAATCTGCTGATCAAATGTTACAAAACTTTCGGATAAAACTTTCCTGTGGAACGGAACTGCGCCAAACCAGTAAACAAAACCCAGATTTTCAGAATGTAAACAAGTTTTAGCGCCTCAGCTACACTATGGCTCATTCATGTTCAGTTCATAATAAAGTTTCTTTGTTTAACGTCGCTCATCCATGTTTGATTTTCAATATTAAATAGTGATATAGTTTGATTTATCGACCATAGATGGACCAGAAGCTTGATGGATCTAATATATCTGAGAAGAAAGTGAAGTTAATTGAAAAAATATAGTATGCGAAAAAAGACACGATTCATTAGACATATTAAATATTTTTTCAATTATTTTATTCTGCACAGTGTCACTCATCTTGATTTTTTCTAGTGTTATATTTTTCCTTCTTACGAGACAAAAAATAGTGTATCGATATTGTAATTTTCATACAGTTGTATCATATTCTATCTATTCTCACCAACATAATGTAGTGTAGTAGCAGGAGCAAGCATACTATTTATATCTTCATTTCACGACGATGACATTTTCCCGAGGCATTTGTTTAATCATCAAATTTACTCGCTACAAATGATATCAGCAAAACTGGACAATTTTTACTGAGGCAATAAACGAAAAATTCTCCTGAATCTGTACCAATATATTACTACAGCCTATAGTTTACAAATCTTAGGTCTTTTACTGTGTGAATGAATATTTTAACGAAGGATATGTAATGTACAAGAACACACATTTATATCATCCCATTTAGATATAACTTGGAATGGGAAAAATCCTCCATTTCACTTTTTGACCTTATTTGCTAAGCAATATACATACATTGATATAGTGTGCTAGGAAAAAATCCTAGTAAATTGCTCTTCTTCCAGTATAGGATTCATTTAGACACAGCATAAAATCACTGATAGTAAACTATCGCCAATATACACCTGCGTGAGTAACAAACAGTAGTTGAATGCTAAAAATCTGTTCACAAACACAATCTTTATACACCCACGTAAATACTTCATGTAAGTATCGCTCGACTGATCTAACTGAAATTTTTGTGGGACACACAGAAACATGAATTCAACGGAGCAAGTATATGTTGTTTGCATCAAAACATGCTGCTACTGACTAACCCAGGTCACTGACAAAACTATACAGTACTGAATCTAGTTTCTGAACGAACTCGAAAAGTAACTAGCGATATCTAAACATAACATGTCTGTGGGTTTCTTAAAACTGACCATAAGCACCTTACCATATTTGCACATTATACATTTCAGTAGCCTTGAATACATGATGATAGTAGTAGTACTAACATATACACAGAATAGCTGAAAGAAAGCTGTCTTACTTACTTTTAGATGTAATCGCTATTGCATCCAGCCAGCTATTGAAACTAGATAAATCTCGGCTCACCATTTGTAATACGCCACACATGGACGCATACACAGTATAGTATTAATTTTAAACATCAACAACTACTACATACATACACAATCTCGTCACTCTAGAAGAAAAAATGAGAAAAACCGAACAAGATTTGCACAACACTGTGTTCACAATCCGTCATTATATCCATTTTTTGCGATTCAAAATAGATACATTTCCTGTCCATCTGTCTTCTAGTAAATATAATGATAAT
>Ga0210040_10006835_pt1 | contig 14035 bp, 9 predicted proteins | sample CryGeyCG12114_NA_FD_185462 | JGI IMG/M metagenome (GOLD analysis project Ga0210040, IMG submission 185462) | Groundwater microbial communities from aquifer - Crystal Geyser CG19_WC_8/21/14_NA (SPAdes) (version 2) | ecosystem: Environmental > Aquatic > Deep subsurface > Groundwater | place: USA... | reverse complement strand
ACGGTTTCTAAAATGTTAGTATTTTAGTGCTTTGTTGGTATGAATAGGATTAGTTAGTTGCATTTTAGTGTTAATAATTTCACGAATCATGTGTTTGTGTTATGCCTGCTTTTGTTATACATTTGCAGCGCATCAAAAACGCACTTGTTCTCTATCATTTCGTATATATGGATAGCCATCACCACCTTTAATGTTCACAGAATGTTGAACTTTTTTGAGAGGGTAAAGGGATCATCTTCTCACATTATGTAACATACTACTATATACTCCAGTGAACTGTGCGTACTACTCTTACGTACAATATCCATGCACAAATGCATAATAATAGAGTTACAGTGTGCTGCAATCATATACTTGAACTGTTTCGAGTACCTTCGTGTATAAAGTTAGTTGCACGTTGCGGTTTGATGAATAAAACTTGGTGAGAGATGAGCATACTATACTGACTGAATGCGTGTTGGTGAATAGTTAGTTAGTTACTTATCAAGCTATAGCTAGCTACATAAGGTAAGATGTAAGAAATGTCTGTGATTTTTGAGTTAGCTTTTGTTGTTCACATTTGTGCGCTATATAGAGATAGTGTAAGTAGTAAGATAACGCACAAAAAAATGGTAGGCGAGTTCCCTCCTGATTTTTTTTATCGAATGGTGGAAGTCATACTTCCATTTTCCATGCTGTATTTTGCCCTGCTACGGTCTTTGAAATCATCCATGCGAAAATTTCCCATTCTTTAAGAAACTTTTCAACTTTTTCGAGACTATGACTCTGTGTCTTTTTTATTGTTGGATGTTTTCAATACAAAGGATAAGAGCCGTATCTGTCATTTCATCTTTTTTAGCTCTTTTGTTGACGAAAAATTGCCGTGCTGTGCTTAAGTCTATGAATTAAGTACGTATGAGTATAATACTTTCTTTATTTTCATGATGATTTAACCAGTTTTCAAAGGCGTCTCATGACTGTGCTATAGGTTCATAAAAACGTATTGCAGATGGATGGCTTGTGTCTAGTCAATTCATACCTGATGCAAATGCTTGTTCTTGTGTCACCGAAACATAATTGCTTTGTTTGTTTGTCAACGGCGGAAAACAAGTTTAAGCCATATGTTTGAAATTATGGTAACAGTGCAAAATCCTGTAAAGTTGTTTATTCCATTATACATGCATAAAAAATGAGATTGCTAAAATAAGGTTACCATCTAAAAGCTAAATGCTGAATTGCTCAGTCAGTCGGTTAATCTGTCAAAGTGGCGTGTGAAAATGAAGGATAAATTATAGATGGATTTTTTTTTGTGTGCACTGCTCGTATGACATCAAAAATATAGTAGCTTGTACATGTGAACTGAAAGTAATTGTTCATTATTATAAGCTCTCAAGAGTGGAAGACATACAGAGTTCCATGATTTTGTCTGTGAGAGAATGTTAGTTAGCTCAAATCCAGTGTAGTAGACTGACTGGTTCCTAGTTTGCAGTTGGCTCCTGTTCAAAGAATTGAAGAATAAACTTGTCTATATGATAATAGTAGGAGTTGAGTTCTCGAATAGGCGAATATTTACACGACAAGAGGGATGGATGGAGAAGCGAAAAAAAATTACTTACTTGGGATGTTAAAAAGTTTGGCTCAGTTGTGCAAGACTTGTAATATAAGGAGCAATAGAGAGCATTGGACTTGTCTCAAGTTTAAGTTTATCAGCAGAATCCATATTCTTTATGCTCATTCATCTCCTTTTTTGGTACAATGAGGAAAAAACTATGTTCTATGTTGGAATGATAAAGTGTATGAAAACAGTTTGCCTGACTTTGTGTATACAATGTGGTTTGGGTTGGTCTTCCAAAGCTCAAATGAAGTTGCAAGTAAATTACCAGAATTGTTTGCTAAGATATGTAGGTATTTTTTATAATGCAGTCCTCCTTTTTTTTGAAGTAGTGATTTATAGAATTGATATTTAGAAGCGTGTACTTTTTTGGGCATTTTAGTCTGCAGATGAAGAAACTCTAATTTCAAAACTTGATCAAACTTCCGTCACAATTTAATTTTTGTTTATTACGTTGTTGTCAAAGAAAATGTTTAGCGAGAATGAGATTACAAAGATCAGTGTATCGTAGCATCTTATTGTGATTGTTATTATTAAGTATGAATGAAAACAAGCAAATGTTTTTAGCTTATTTTCGACCTTACCCTGTCATCACAAACAAAGAAGATGAACGAATAACTTTGACCCTGCAAAGTTGTACACTAGTTTTGTTTGGATGCAGCAAAAAGTGAGCAGGGTAAAAGAATTGGTAGTAAGTGTGTATAGTAGATTTTGTTCACTCGGGTGCATTCACATGGAACTCGAGAAAAAAATCTTTTCAGAGTTAGTAATCTGTATGTGCGCTTAGCGTTTATTTTTATTGCACCTTCTTTGTACTACGTATACAAGTTGTGTAGCGATAGTAGAATATTATTTTCAGACAGTATACGGGTTAGTAAAAAAAAGTAACTACAGTTTGTTTTAGTTCGTAGATGAGAATCTTTATGTGTGTTAGTTAGTTACATAACTTTTGCATAGACTGCAATAAGAAATGGATACTAAAAAAGAGTGCATTGCATGTACTCTATAAACCATTTTTAACTTGAAAGCAGCAAACTCAAATGCATTAAGTAAATTAGTGTAGCCAAAAGCTTTTAATTTGTATGCATGCAATTAAATGGCGAATGGAGAATTGCGAATTGTTTCAACCTTACAGCTAGTTAGTGAATACTGGATGCTCTAGTGTAGTGGAGCGAGTTGATTAATTAGGATTAGTTGTTGTTCCGCTAATTAAAGTTGTTAAATTGAGAGTGCGGAAGAGAAACTGCAAAGTTGGTTTGTTAGCGAGTTCTTTACATACATTAGTTTTATAAATCTTGTGAATTTTTCAACTACTTGCACGTAATGTATATGCATATAAGGACTGAATGATTGACTTAAAGAGTCGGGCAAAAAAAGCGCTCAATTTTATACACTTTGTGATCCAAGAAGGAATGGTTGCAAGATTAGGATTAATGGGATGCTAACCACTAACTAACTGAGAGCAACTTGGTAGGTTCACTTATTAGGGGGTTGTCATTTTTTAGCCCGGAAAAGTCATACGATAAAATCAGACTGGATCCTTCACAAGTTCTAAAATGGTTGCGCCACATTAGCTTTGAATGTAAGTCTGGGAAGCGGCTAATTTTTTTGTTGTACGTTGTATGTATCCTATATGTAATGCGGAATGTGTAATAAAACTTGTATACAGGCAAGAGAGGAGATAATGATGATAATCATTATTATATCTGTTGGTTGTCTCATAGACTTTCATCGGGTTATAGGGAACTAATATATTTGCCTCTGATGCATGCAACTTTACTGTTGGTTATATACTTTTTTGTGCATATTTTTTCCCTTCTCTGGGCTAGTAACAACATTGAAGTGCAATACTACTTCGTGCAACAGTTTCATTACCTCACGTTGTAGTATATAGTGGTATCAGCAAGTGAATAAAAAATTGTAAGATGTGCAGATATTATTATAATGACACATGGGAAGTTTTTTTGTGCTGTACTCGTTTGGATACATGCTTGTATTCTATGGTAAGTTAGACAGTTCATTTGCATGTCTTTACACTTGGAAAAGTTGCTGTCGAGGTAAAATGAGGCAAAGAGCATTTCCCCTCTAGCGGTTTCTGTCTGACTGACTGACTTACATTGTCTAGTGCGATCGTTATGAACCTGATTTTTTCTTTTGTTTTAGTCGCTCGATTCATTGTATATTTAGGAAGGTATTAGGAATTTATAGAAAGCACATCTGCTCGCTCAGATATCGCAAACTTCAATGTTTGCTTAATTTTATCATTTTATTGAGAGGAACTGCTCTGACTTGTTTACTCATGATGAAATGATGCAGCGATTGCCGTGTCCTCACTTCGACCGCTGTATAATACTGTACACGTATACACACACGGCATAAATAATCGCTGCAACACACAGAAATAAAAGGGAATCGCGTGATTTTCTTTAAATCATCAACAGCATGGGCAAGCTGAATCCGGTTTTCTAATGCTTTGAAATGATGATTGCTTCTTTCCTTTTCCTTCCTTCCGTTGTACGCTTCATGGTCTTACAAAAATGGCAGATCAGAGAATAAAGCCTTCAGAGAGTCAGTATACTGTGGAAGTCTGTAGTGATTTCAAATAGCTAATGTACGCGGTTTAGGGAAACGGGTCTTATTTGTGTATAGCAGTAGTGTTTTTATTTGCTGAAGAGTTGCTGCAACCCAAAGTTTGGAAATATTGAGATTAGCTTTTTTCGTAAATCCACCATGCATCTCACACCCTTTTTCACACTCGTTTGTTTGTATGTTATTGTTGTTTGAGAGAGCGTAGAAATGAAATGAGCCATTTTTAGACTACAAATTAGCAAGAGAGGGGGAACGAAACTATATAAGTTTCATGTCACGAAAAAGTAAATGTTGTGACAGTGACACCCAACTCATTTGCTACTGTTGGTTGTTTTCGTACATAAAATCAGTGTACTTGTGGATGAATTCTCACCCTGTGGTATTCTGAGTATTTATTATTGATGGAATATTCTATTTTAGATTTTGAATGGGTTTGTCTAGTGAGTGAAAAAATGTATGTGCTTGCATGATGTAGTATGCGAAATTCATTTAAATATATACTCTGCTTTTGAAGGCTTATTAAAAACTCAAAAAGTTGGTTGATTATGATGTTGGTTGGTTATTTTTTTCCTCTCTAAACTATTGTGTTGGAGTGTTACTGAAAAAAAAACATGAGTCAGAGTCAAATTACATTTACGATGTTCTGTGTTGCTCGGAAAATGAGTTAGTTAAGAAATATGCCAAGATTATGACATTCTATATGTGTTGTTACATTACTCAAGTTATACTGATGCCATCACCATGTTGAGATCGTCTTCCATTTGAACGCATAATGTGTTTCCAACAGTTGGCTACTCATTGTCAGTGGAATTGTGGAATAAGTGTATTAGTGTCTTGTGGTTGGAATTTTTCACCTTTATACATAATTCATGACATTTGAGTGCCCTGCAGATAGATCATTAAATTCGTAATCTTTTTAAAAGTGCTTACGAAAAAGTATGTTCGTTGTAATGTTCCTTGTAAAGTTTTCCGTTTGTTTTACAACCAGCTTTTAACTAACTAGAAGAACTACTATTATAATGCTCTTGAACATTGCCCAAAGTATAGTTTCCATATTCTAGTTAGCATAAATAGTTTTGAAACTGAATTCTCAGGCAAGCAGAGTTTTCTAGCAAAAACTAGTATCAAGTTTGGCTAATATAGTTGGATGATTGGATTGTTCATGGGAATAGAGAAACATGATGATTCATTTGTGAATTTTGAGGGTAAAAATGTGAAGAGACAGAGACAAACTGACAATGTCAAGCAACTGTCACGTACACAATGTGTTGTACTAATCATTCTTGTTGTTTTTTTCTTGGCAGTAGGGAAATTTTTGTGACATGCTAAAAGAGATATGGTTTTTTAGCTGGTTTGGGTTTAAAATGTATGGAATCCTAGTTTTAACTGGTGACACCCCTATTTTTACATGTGTATAGAGAGACAAAATACTGGATAATGGGTAAGAATAGAATGATATAGTTAACTGTATTATATAGAGATCTGAAAAGTATAGGGATGACACGAGTTTTGTGATGAATCCTTAACAAATGTGTCGATGCGGGGTTTTCTTGTGGTTTTCTGTGTAAAATATTCTGTTTGGTGAACCACAGAACGTGTAGGTCTTTTTGTCTTCTTGCATTTCAATAAAGCCCGACAGGAGCAAAATAGCTGCCGAAATAAAATTAGCTGTGTATTTTTTAATTTTCTAGATTTGGGTTTAAAATAATCCTTTTAAGTTTTCAGAGTGGAGATAGAGAAGTTCAGGATTCGGCAGAAAGCTCTGGTGAATAATAGTGCATCCGTTTTTTTACTTGCCCTTTTTAATTTAAAAATAAGTGGCAAAAACGAAAAACGGGAGGGCGAGGTAATGCAAGAAAATTTTAAGAAAATTGGTTGAAGGGTTTTTTTAGTTCATTTTTAATTTCATATCCCCTGTATTTACCGAGCGATACAAGCTTTTTTTTGCCTATTAGGATATGACTGTTCTTTTTATTTTCCCGTGCACACGAAAGAATTGGAGATTTGAGCGTATGATTTCTTCCGTTTGTAGCATATCCATTTCCGCGAGTAAAAGTGAATTTTATGACATCAACTGCTGTTGAATAGAATTTTATAGATAAAAGATAAAATGTCAATTAAAAGCCGTCTAAGTATCCTTAAAGTTACGACTGGGCAAGTGAAAAAACCGACCAACTGTGGTGTGTCATTTAAATGTGTTATCGTTTTTTTTTATTTCTCGGTAGTTTTAAGCACAAAATATACTATCGGTTTAACCTTTAGTTTGATAGGAATAGGAAAAGGATTTCTTTGGCGAGTTCCGAGTTCCGAGTAGCGTTATAGGAGTTATTGTGCTTTTAAATTCTCTCTAGCTGGAGTAAAACTTTTACAGTGCAAGTAAGGAAAGAGAAAAATACGCAATCATGCAGAGCCCATGTATTTTAATCATGATGAAGGGTTTCGTGCAAGGTGCGCAAAGATAGTCGACCACAGTTGGTATTGTGTAAGTGCTATGATTTTATCAGCCGATTATATTTTTCTCTTAGCTTTCTTTTTACTGTATACATAAAGCGTGCGAATAAACCGGTTGAATTTCCATTGGCAGTAAAATATTCTCGTACTAGTGGCTTGATTTCCCATGTCATATGTTATCCGGTAGAGTCTTTAATGCATTTGGGCGTTTAAAGTACCTGTCCATATTGGTTTCCCTCTTCTTAAAAAGTGTAAATTTTCATTTACTTAGTCATTATTGGAACTACTGCCTTCACTTTCTCTTTTCGTGACAAGTTAGTTGACCATCGGTGCAAGTTTATGACTATAATGTTATTAAATGTTTGGCATTTTACTGGACAATTGGTAGGGTATGCATGCCTGCACGTAAAGCTGTGGAAATCGGAAGCGGAACAAGGTGACTTACCTTTGTGCTATGAATGATTGGTCTCCAGTCTTTATGTGTATGAGTATGTTTCATTCATAATGGTTACAGTGCTATTGGTTGGCTGGTTTGTTACTGGCAAGGAATATTATACAAGTGTTATTATCATGATTTGTATATAAGTGTACAGGTTAAGTAGTTCATATCACCTTTCGCCTTATTTCTCCAAAAGGACTGTAGTATGTAGCATTAAATGCATAGTATACTATGTTCTTTGGGCATAACTTGTGATTTTGATTTCTACTTCCTTCCTAGTTCTTTTCAAGCCGGCTGAGATTGTGCACTCCAGTTTTCTCACTTACAGGGGACTCAAGTTGGCTGGTCATGCAATGCAAAAAAAAGAGAGTGCTGATATGACCGATAGCGTTTGGCTAACTGTTCTGGTATGCAAAAAGCTGGAGAATTTCACATGCACACATCAAAGTTGTGTGCAAAAGTCATAATTTTTTTGCCAACCCATCGATCGTATATATCTCTTGTCCTATTAAATTATTAAACGACTGTATGTCATGCCATTGTAGAAATTGTAGGTTAGGTAAGAATTAATATTCCATATGTACTGTGGGCAAGCTTGATATATGCATAGAGTCTTGTCTGGAATTCAAATTATTGTGCAATTTTGCAGTGCAATCATCGTAAAAGACGGGTGACCTCGTATTTTTTTATCATCTCGATCGCAGCGAGTTTTGAATATAAATAATGTATGGTGGAAGGAAGGAAATGAAACCTTTAGTGATATGGCGAGCAATTTTTTCTACCCGTTTCGCTTGCATGTAGAAGGAAGGAAAATTGTTGGAGTTATTAGTTAGTTGAGGTTTTTGTACATATTAAATTGCCGTTTTTTACAGAGTTAAAAAACGAGAGGTTTCTTATGTGTTTCTCGGTACATTGTATGTATGGAAGCCAAAATGTCGTAATAATCATGTTGCAGCTCAATAAGCATCTAACTGTGCAAAACAGGAACTATTGCATTTCTTAATGATGCGAACCACGAAAGTGTAAGTGAAGTGTGTACTGACCTGAATGAAGTGGCTGAACCATTTCTAATGGTTTTTCTTATTTTTTTAAAAAGCATTGCATGTTTCATTACTTGGTCTTTTAGTTTTAACATGACACTAGTGCTCCTTTTTTGTCCTTAGTTAGTTGGTTGGAAACGAATTCGGCTCGTGCCATAAATTTTGTTCTTAGTTACTTAGTTTTGATTAGGAGGTTTAGTGAATTCTGGACAGAATTTATTATGCGGTAAGAACCGTTATTACGCAAGAGCGTAACTATTTACGTTATTAGTTTAAACTAAGTTAGGGTAATTAATTATGGCAGATGAATAAATTGAATAGATGACAGAATAATTTTTAATTTTGGATATTAGTTTTCTTATTTTCATATTTAGTAAAGTTGGTGCGGCGAACTAAGCTATAAGTTCAAAGTAAGTTTGTGCAGGGGAAATACTTGGTTTTGAAATTTGTGCGTTTTTCTTTCTTTACATATGTCCTGTGTCGTATGCATTATAATGATTTAAGAGATAAGAACACATTTGGGTAGCATTTCTTGAAAAACTTTCCTGATAGTTACTACTTTTTTTTTGGTTTGCTTGCACCCATAAGTCTACTCGAGTTTTTTGTAATGTGCTTCTGTTGTGACAAGCAATGCATAAGGAAGTGAACAAATGCCGGGTTATAAGGGATATATGGTAACTAGCTAGGGCCGTCTATAATCAGCTAGTTGAAGGAAGTAACGTGCACCACATCGCTTTGAACGTGTGTATTGAATTTGTCTTCTTGTTACAACTTTGAAGAAGAAATATTATTGTGCTTATATAGTCACTTTATTTTGAGGATTTGTGGGCCATGTGTGAACGTGCATGTGATGTATATTTTTGAGACAAAAAGATGTTTCTTTCTGTCCCAAAAATTCTTTTTGCATATGGTTCAGCTGCAGGCTTCTGTTCTATTCATTCTAAACGTTTCTTTGAGTCTCCAATATTATTATTATCATGAGCATGTGTATGTAACAAGGGTATAACTTGTGTGTCGGAGTCTAATAATGTGACTCTTTTTTTTTCGGAACTAATTTCACTGTATTATGAATGGGAAGACAGTGAGTCTCTTTCTCAGTCAGTTTGTTAGTTAGTTACTACTGTATGCTAGATGACAAGATTTTCAGGAGTTTGGTAGAGGATGTTGTACAATAATTTTTCTTCTCATTCATGTTGTGTATTATTTCTTCCCATTTTGGTCTGGTTGATAATGCGTTGTAGTAGTTCTCTTGTCAGATCCATTCACCCGTCTACTCTGATTATGAATAGAAAAGGAAGGAAAGCATTTAAGGCGCCTTTTTTCACTTTATTCATAATCGTCCAAGAAAGACCCTTGAGTTTTACCAGTGTATGCATTTCATTTTACAATCGCCGTACATTTGTTTGTGATGGTAAGATATACCTTAACCAGTGTACCTATTGACCTGGGTTGATTTATTCTTTTTTCATTCCATATCTTAAGATATTTTTGGTTCGAGTGCCTTACGTTGTTTCCATGTATCCTTGTAATCAGAAACTAGTAGCGAAAAACATAATGATAAGTAAGAAGGTAGCATCCGTTCACTCATTGATACTCTCACGTGTGTTGGAATTGTTTGAATGTCTTTTAAACTAACTAACAGAGCTTTTTGTCTCAAATGACAATTGACACGCTTCACGCTATACTCTAGGTCTTGAGTGCCGACTCATATGTTGTTCTTATGTGTTCAGAAAAAAGTGCATTCTATTAAGGAGAAAAAACGTGTGTCGTCCGTATCTTCATTAAAAAAGGGGACCCGGGTGCACGTGTCATTCACTCAGCCCTTTTATTATCCTGTATCCAGTAACACACACAGGGAGCACAATCACACATAAGGTTTTCTGTACCCGCTTCTAATAAAAATGTGTGAATAGCTGTGAGACTTATGGAGAAAAAACTAGCATTTCTTTTCATGGTTTGATATAACATATGTGGCCTGCCGACTTGTCATTGTGTGACAACACGTATTATACACGGACTCGTGTGTCGTGTTCATATTTTTCTTCCTCTTTTATCATTTAATTCACCTATCATCGTCATTCCACTTGAATGTGTTTTGTCACCCACCCGAATGGCTGTAATAATCGTAAAATTAATCTCATCTTTCTTATAAGCCGTTTTTATGTATCAGAATGTACACTGGGATTGTTCTGGTTCTTTTTGGCATTTGAATAGAAAAATGGAGGGAAGAAAGTAAACATATTTCGGGCCATAGTGTAATGCCGACTTGAGTGGGAGACGGCAACACCTGTGATGCCATTTGATAGGTTAAAGAAAGCAGTAATGGAATAATGGCTAGAAAGCAATAATGCGTGTGTGACAGAACGACAGAAGTTGGTAATAGATTGTGATTTGTGTGGGAAATGAAGGATGTCACTCTAGTTAGATGTTTTAGACGTGTTTATTGTTACTTTTGTAGTCTTGATTTCCTGGTTATTTATTTTTCATGTGTGGTATGAATGTAGCAATTTGTAAGTTTTTTTTTCTTCGCAGTCGACTCAATAAATTTATGATGGAAATGGAGTGTGGGTTTATAATAGTTTCATTGCTGACGTTTCATTCTGTCTCTGTGTATATGAGAAATGACGCACATGCAAGCAGACTTGTTTCCCATTATTTATGGGGAAAAGTCTCCTGTGAGGTGATCCATAGTGTGTAGTATTTTTTTACGAATGCATCAATTGGATGGCGGCTTCAATTTTATACATAATCTTCACGGTCTGATGAGCGGAATGGGAAAATGCAGATCAGTTGGACGCAATGAACCAAGACGAACTCGTTGTCCTCTTTTGTCGCTCATTATTCTATGACAGTTAGTTTGACAGTAGTATGTAGTGAGATCAGGATGCATTAATGTGTTGCAGTGTCTTCCAAAAATTTTGCATTAATAGAGTTTTTTAACATTGGCTTTATTTGGAAGCTTGTACAATTGGAATTCAGGGGGAGCATAAGTGGGAATTCGTATGCGAATTTTCCAATCGTGCTTGCAGTTTAGCCACAAGAGGCTGTTGATTTTTAAATTACGTGCCTCTGTAATTAGAGTGCAGAATTATTTTTTTCTTCAGCTGTGGGGCTTAACGAGTGCACCTTAATGATAATTCCCTGGGCAAGAAATGTTTTGGTAATCAATATGTAAAATTCTTGTTTAGATGCATAATAATATGATGATATGCATGCGTGATAATAAGATGTTTGTATCAGCAGCTGGCGGCAGTGCATCCATGCATGCAATGCATTGAAATGCACCGGTGCATGATGAATTTTTTTTTCGGTGACCAAGAATTTTTTGCTCATTCTTTGCTCGTATTGATTGACTACTTAGTAAAATTAAGAACTAACTAACTTCATTCAATGCATTGATTTACATATTTTTATGTACGAGAGTACCGTTATCGATAAATATCTAATGTGAGTATTGGAATTTTCTCAAAGAAACGTGTTTGGAATTCAAATGATGTTAGTGTGCACATACTGTTCGGTTTAGGTGAACGTTGAATGTGTATAGCAAGTAAGTGAACTCTGTTTTCACTTGGTATAATTTAATTTAATTCTTTGTCCCTATTTTATACTTCATTGTTTATAGCATTAGCCCAATTTTCTAGTTTCCTACAAATGCCTTGAGGTTTTGAAATTTAGATGGCGGTTTCAGATTCACTCTGTTATTGTTATTAACTCTTACAAATGTTCTACCTCCTGAAAGCAAGCCAAGCAGTTTTGATTCTAGTACTGTTTATAATAAAGCTGGGTACGCAGTGTTGTTTCAATGTTGATAAAATACTGTGTACATACATATAGCTAGTTTTTACAGAACGGACGGAGCGATTCTACGGCATTTTTTGCCTTAGCCGGATATTCCAGTTCATTTTTCAATGTTGATCTCTTCCTCCTTTCATGAAAAGTTTTTTGTGGTACACAACAGCGGCCATGATTCTAAACATTACTTTTCAGATGCCTGCAGTCATATTAGAATGATTTAACGCATCGACTAAACACAATAGAAACTTGCTATAGCTGACCCTGTGAACGATTTGGTGAGTGTATTTCAAAGCTGATACATTCTTCCATGTCGTGTCATTTGGGCTATCAGAAAATTGCTGATAATATTAGTATTCAATGCATTCCTTTTTTTGGTGACGGATAGAATGCTTGTATTTACTTTATTGGCGTGTCAGCCAACAAGGTCTAATCTCCTATTGACTGTTTTGTACATGTTCCATGCCAAAAGCAAATCATACAAAAAAGTGATTATATATCTGCTTTATTTAGTTTTTGCCATAAACGGCGCCAAGGGAGCACTTAACTTATCACAATAAGGTATGTGATCAATGAGACTGTTCAATGTAGGCCAAATACATAAACGATAAGGCATAACTAGCGATTGCAATATTTCTTCATCTGAACAGTCAAGTTGAGTTTCCGTAGCTTCTGAGTGAAAATCATATCATTTAGTTATTGGACTAACTAATTTCCTGTAATCTGCAAATGTTACTTAACAAGAATTAATTTGCATGGACTTTTGTACCACAGCCCATTTTGAAGGGAAAGATAAGACTGTTATTTCGTCTGCTTATAAAATGAAGTGTAAACTTCAGGTACATTGGCTTGAAATACATGTAGCAACTTTGAAAGGGAAAGGAAAATAGCAGCAGATAAACGAATGAGAGAACCTGCTGCATTTCAGAAGTAATTGTAACATCATTTCCCGTAATATATAAAGCTTCACATTTATGACCATGATAATCGTATATGTGAGCATGGAGAAAAAACTTGGTTTTTTTCTGCAAGAAAGGTTCTCGTGTTCTTGAAATTAAAGTGCTCGGTGCACGTCTGTGTGGAACATACCTGTGAAACTGACTTTTAAAACGTACTGCTGTTTTGTCAGTCAGTGATAATAATAATAAGGTGGCACGAGTCTTTATATAAAAGTGCAGCAGGAGGAGTGAAAGAAAAAAAGAGTAACATTTGGTAAATAGCAGCACGGGTCAGGTTGTTGTTGAGTGCACCACACGACGACGGATCATCTCTCTTTTAAAAGGAGAAAAAAACAATCCACTTATTAGTTGAACTTACTATTACTACTACTACACAATATGCATGCATCATTACGTGTGTGTGTGTGCATGCCATGATGATCATCATGATTGAAAGGCTATAGATATAGGGAAGAAATTTTGGAACGAGTAGTGAGTACAGCTGAAAAGTTGAAGAAGCTGATTTTCATCTTTCTTGTGATTCCTATGAAGAAGCGATAGCTTTTACCTGTTTTGTGCTCCCTTTTGTTCAAACTTGACTCGTACGTTTATTGTGTGCACTGGCACATACTGTTTGGTAGATTGACCGGAACAGTTATAACTTTTACTACTACATAGCCAGTTTATGAGATGCACCTTGACTTTGTGTAGTGGATAGTTTAGTTAGTTAGTTTTTCTGGTGCTGTGTATAATGACAGTAGTAGTAAGTAAGTAAGTTAGTAACTCGTGCGCGATGCTTAAAATATGAGACACATGGTGGTGGAAATAAGAATGATGTAAAAGTCTCAAGAAGGGAATCCTATACGAAAAGAGATTCTTGTCTTGAAAAGACACTACAGCTTTAGCTTGTTCTGCTGCTACTACAGTGCCCTCGGTCTCCCTTCATTGACTTTTCTAAGGAAGTCGGTAGTTGCGTTTTGTTCTGCAGCTTTTGACATGGCTCCATATTCCTGTGGAGGTAAAGTATCATAAAATTATCTGGGGTAGATGCATAGTTTATAAGCTATAGAAAGTTACAGAAATTTGTCCATTGCGTGTCGTCAGCTCTGTAAGAATGATGCCATTTATTATTTGTAGGCTTGTTTAATGGATTGATAATGTCAGCTAAACATTGCATTGTCGGCTGAAGTATGCA
>Ga0210040_10006833_pt1 | contig 14042 bp, 9 predicted proteins | sample CryGeyCG12114_NA_FD_185462 | JGI IMG/M metagenome (GOLD analysis project Ga0210040, IMG submission 185462) | Groundwater microbial communities from aquifer - Crystal Geyser CG19_WC_8/21/14_NA (SPAdes) (version 2) | ecosystem: Environmental > Aquatic > Deep subsurface > Groundwater | place: USA... | reverse complement strand
AAGACGATGCCTGAGACTCCATTATGAGATGTGCACTCGTTAGAGTTTAAAATAGCAATGATCAATGAACCATGAGCTTACGTTTTATGAAAAACTTGACTAATAGGTAAATTTGACTAATATGTAAATTTGACTAATATGTAATTAGTCCAATTTACCTATTTTACTTGTAAACATTTGACCTAGGATGTTTTGACGTAGATGTCATTTGACCTAAAAAATAGGACTTCTTTACCGGTAACCAGTTAGTAGGGAGAAAAATCACTTTCATTCATAGCTGTAGTTGTGTAGTTAAAGTTTCCCTTCAGCACTTACGTAAACTATACTAACCAGTGATAATTTTATACACACGGTAGCCCTTTGAAACTAACCGTACATTTTGGATGCTACAGCAGGAAAACTGGCAACACCATTTTCTGAACCTAACTGCAGCTGCTCATTGTCCATCATTGTTGGGAAACATGTCACCATTAAGTGGAGGCCCATTTCTCAATCCTGTGTACCGTCCACATGAGTTGACAACTAATATCTTGAACAACTAATGCGTCGTATTAATCCTGAAATTCCAAAAAAAAAAATATTCCCCTAAAAAAATTCTCTCAAAGTTCTTCATTTCAGCTAGCTAAGTTTTGCGTTGTCACACAATAAGCAATCCATGCGAGATCAATTACATAAAAAAAGTTTGTTGGCATGAATTTGCTAGCTTTTCTTTTTTGCTCTGGAGAAAAAAATTCACTCTATCCATACACACATGCATAGTTGGGAATTGAGTACATAGACGCTGGCACAGTAACAGTAAAGCAACTTGCACTAACTAACAATAGGGAAAGAATTTAGGATTTTCCTAGCTTTTGTGGATCACTAACTATAACTAACCAACAAGACATCCCTATGTAGACTGTCACTTTATATGCCCGAGTCCCGAGTCATGTGCCTCACATTGACTGACTGACTGTGAGAGAGATGGGATGATGATATGAGCTCAGTTTGGGATACATGAGAAAAGGAGCCCTTTTCTTTCTTTCTGGTAGCTCCCTAACTAACTAACCTAACCAACCTACTTAAGGTATCAATTTCAGTTGGAAGAGAAATATTCCGAGGATACATCCCTTCCAGCCGGAACTCTTACATTTGTACCCATAGGCATGCATTTATTGGCAACCATATCAAACAATCAGCATCTCATCCCCCTTCCAGCCAATAATACATATACATGTACGTGTAATCCTTGTGCATGTTTGTAACAGAAGCTCGATTAATTAGTGAGATGAAATCTGGATCAATCTTGTTACCGAATACGGATCGATTGGAGGCACACCGTTTTAGCCATTATGCACTAAATGAGTGAATGCCTGAATGCCTACCATTAAATTTAACGGTCTTTAAAACCCATTCACTTAAGTGTAAATGGACTTACCTCATCCCTCCCAAAGTGAGAGAGGTCATGTCTGTGTTCACATGTCAGTCAGTGAGTAGTCCAACACATTTTCTCTCTCTGGTTCCTCTCAACATGATTCCCTGAAAAAGGGAGCCCCATGGCACACCAGACTCTCGTCATAATCCTTTAACATGTGCCCTGTTTTCTTTCCAGTCGTACCCTTGTTTTCCTTGTGGTGACCACACAACATACTAACCAACAATCTAAATAGACAATCTGAGCTTAAAAAACAACCGATCCCTGGCTTACGTCCGACAAAATACAGATCCTGTTGAGTCAGGTCTGGTTTTTATACAAAAAATGTAACTATACGAGGATGGAGGCCACTTGTGTGTTCATAATTTCAACCAGAATTTGGAAAATAGGGAATATGCCTGGCCTGAACCTAGCTGGTATCTCACGTTGCCCCGGTGGCTAAATCCGTAGCTAGTGATCCAGTCTATGGCTCCATAAAGAAAACATGGAGACAATAATGATAATAATAAAAATAATAATACAAAAGTCATAACCAACTAACTGCAAGTGGAAGTGTGTGTACAAACAGAGTGAGCGGACTGACTGATAGAGATGTTTGTTTGAACAAATCCGAGTTTACAAATACGGAGAGCACAAGTTTGTAAATCGTTGCTACTTGTTGTGAAAACTTTGTCTCCCTTTATGAGTCTCCAAATTACTCACAGATGCACACAAACAAACATCTTTGATCAACACGCTGCTCAAAATGTTAAAATCTAATACGCATACATTACACAGATACTATAGTAGGCAACCTTTGTGTTCATGGCAAACTAAAAACTGCATAATTTCCATCCGCAATCACGAACCAACTAACAAGCTAACAAACTACAGCTATACACACGACTTGTCACAACTAAGCATAAAAAAGATTAGATGAGCACTTTCGTTGGTCTCTCTTAGTTAGTTAGAGTGTCATCATAGATCCCATTTATTGGCCATATGAGTGACATTAATAAGCCAAGTATCTATTTGCCACCACATTAACTTTGGTTATTTTGGTTAGTTAGTTGTGAGTTGTGAATTAAACTTTTAAACTATGTCCATTGTCCTCCCCTGTGTGTATTGTAATGCACTGACTATTGTGCTGAAGATAAAGAGGGAGGATGGCCCAGGTATATTGGGATTGTTTTTTGAGTGACCAATGATTGGACCAACACATAATGAACAAAGGGAAACCAATGGAGTGCAGGGTTGTGGAAGCGAGTCACCAAAGAGTAGGATGAAGGAATGAGGAGGAGTTTCCGTACTCACCTGGTTTTATAAGCGCAAAATAAAGTTACGTGTGTAGAGAGTAGATCCGCCCATTTTGCGAGTTTTACTCGTGTTCTCTCAAGTTAGTCGTTTCCATATTCCTGTACTCCACAGAGAGGCAGCCCCCATTTCTACTATTTCCTGCCATTTTCTACAATTTCACCTATGATTAAGCTGACTAAGTTTCTGAATATAATGTTATCAGTTTTTGTATTGGGCGTTGATTAATCGCTTCCATATACTTTAAATCTTATTTTCTTTAATAATTAAAAATGAGTGTACTAATGCATTTGTAGGCTTGTTCGTTAATTGTCAATTGAAGCGTTTGACTCATACGGGGTGTAGAATTGGTGTTTTTGGGCGATACAATAATGGCACAAAAATGTCAGCAATAAACTCCGTCAGAAAGGAGTACCAAGGAGTAACAATGGAGTACAGGAGGAGTGGTAGCAAGTAACGAGAGCATGGACTCTGACCTATGTATTTTTCCGTATCTGCTGAAATCAGGCGAGTAAGGAAACTCAAATCCTGTACTCCATTGTAAGTATAGGTCCTTCATTTTTGGTTCCATTGTCTCCCAACCACATATCCTTTTCATGGAGTACAGAATTCTGGAAGTGAGTACCGAAAGAGTCAAACTCGCATGCTGGACTTATGTACTCTTTTTTTACCCTGGGTGAAAAAAACTTTTGTCCTAAATAGTATTCGGTACTCGATTTCTCAATCCTGTACTCCATTGCGAGTTCAGCCATACTCTTTCGGGAGTTTTTAACTTTTTGTCCAAAATCAGGGATTCAGGGCAAAATGAGAAAACTCACGGTGTGGGTAATCCACAAAAAAAGTAACGTTTGGATTCAATAATGAAGTGCTATTTTTCCCCATTATTTTTTTTCTAGTCTGATATGCAGCTAAAACTCGATGCAAGCAAACTGTCTACACTGGTAGTTCATTTTTTTTAGATGTGTGAGTAATATTTTTGATGAGACCGATGCTTCCCATGCATGACAATGAGTCAAGTATTATTGAAATGTAAGTAGAGAACGCTTGTCCCCAGTTAAAGGGAGAGACATTTGTAATTTTTTGATAGCCCTCAGATTTATGATTCATTGTGTACCTGTAAACGGACACTTTTCATGGTTTATTTTAATGACTCGTGGTGTATGCGCCAACGAATGGACAATGAGCCTTGTCAGTTCTCAGTAATGGCATTATGTTTGAGCTCCATGCACTCCTAATTATGAAATTAGTTCAGTCACCTTCTGCATTGTAACTCTATATGCCTTATGGCATTGTCCTCAACAGAACTCAGTCAGTCACTCTCTCAGTCAAATTTAAAACATTCATTTTATTAACATCATGTATCATGTAAGTTTAATACAAGACTGAATATTGGATTTTTCACAGATTCCCATCATTCCAAATAATGTACATTTATTATATCATAAATAGAGTATACAACATGGAAATAGTATATAATTTTAGAATGGGATCCAAACAAGAGCCTATAGTTGGGGCAATGTGACACTTTGGTTACATGTGAGCCCTAGCTCGGTCTTATAGCTTTGAGTTGACTTTAGTTTTTATAGAGCAAGTGTATACTAACTTTAACGTAAAAGTATACAGTATATACAGAAAAATGTTGTGTCTTTGGAAAAGAGACCGGTTGGGTTTACCCAAAAAGCTAATAGTTAGTTACGCACATACTCTTATACTTATATTGTTACAAGAATCATTGATATAGAATGAGAAAATCCCGGCAAAATCGTATACTCAAGTTACAGATGGAAAGTCATGTTTCATTGTGCACTTTATTTTGACAAAAGGAAATCGGAGAATCCCTTTGAAACTTTAGAAATAACATTAGCGGGCTCAAAATAAAATATTTATTGTTTCCTCTCCGTCTCCTTTGTCAAGAATAGTTAGTTAGTTAGTTAGTTTGCAGCCTTCATTGTTAGCTAAGTTAGTTACCTCCATAATCTAGCTACACCAAACTGTCGAATATAAAATAAATAATGTTAAAATAAATATTTATCTTGTCTCATAACAACTAACTATCTAACTAGCTTATATGCCCTCAAAATTGCAATCCCTCGTATTTTTGAGAAACAAGTCAATTTACATTACTTACTACTTACATACATTGCTCTTTTCAGTTTAACTCTTATTTAAAATAGTATTGGAATATATAATGACTCTGACTGAGAATGCAACATAATATAATCTATGCATCATCATAATTATAAGAAGATTCTCCCGCATTGCAAACAAACGAATCTCTGTAGTCCATACACACATTCATTCAAGTCTTATTAGCTAACTTACTAACTACTTACTGTTTGTTTGATCTACAAACTCCATGTACTGTATGAATACGGATAGGACTTACGCTTCTCCATATTACAGACAGGCCTCAAAGCTTTCCAAATGGACACTAACTAAACACAAGTTTGTACAACATGCTCCTGAAGAATGGATTGGGAACTTTGGATACCTAATGCAGTTAATTAGTTTGTTAGTAATAGTACTATGCTAGTACGCACAACCATTGAATTTCAGGAACATGAAGACTCTAATTAACTAACTTGCTCTAACTGTAGTAGCTACCTCTAGCTACAATTTTTAGTTTGACTCGGGTACAAACAAAACACAGGGTTGAGCAATACGATAGGTGTTTTACGCATGTGTATGTATTCACAACAAGAATGAATACTGCGTCCATAAATACTTTAAAAATAAGATTGAAGGCTAATTATTGTATTCCTTTAAATCCATGCATTCGCTCATCATTGAAAACTATTTAAAAACCACAAAAACTAGATATTCTGCCACTCATCATCCATATAAATTCTCACAGCAAATTAAACACTAGTGTTTTCTATCCCACTAAAAATCCAAAGGACAATCCTAACCTATACGTATATGGTTTGCCAACTAACCTCTAATACAATAACTAAACCAAAATATCCCAACCGATTCCCTCTACCCAATAAAACTAACTAGCTATATTACAATTACCCGGAATGTGTACAACCAGGAACAGGGGAAAATTCTAAATAACCAAAACTTACGGGATACGGTTCACATCTCACACATTGTATGGCCTAACCAACTATATAGTTAGTTAGTTAGTTAGTATCATTTTGCCCCTATTTAACGAAAAACCCGTAGCTACTACTTGCTAAATACAACCCCAACTTATAGCTAACTCATGCCGTCTATTGAAATTCCCAATCCCTTCTGATAATGTAATGCAAACACGATAAAATGCCCATTTCCCACTATCTATCTAATTCATTTGATTGTACCGTGTGTAGGAAACTTTCTCCACCTATTCCCATATGCACCAAAATGTAGAACACAGGAGTCCATACCTAGTCCAACTTCATTTTATTGGACTCGGGTTGAGATGACCAATAGTTGTGGTAATGCATAGGTGATGAGGGGGTAGCACAAGACGAAACATACGGGGAACCACCGGATGTGGTCAATGAGCCACCCAGTTGACCATATGAGTTGATCGGAGGACCACCTTGGGGTCCAAACGGATTTTGCAGCTGGAAATACATACAATTTTGCACGTTGGTATAAATATGCACAAGACTACTGGATTAAATTGCTTTTACCTGGCAAGTCAACTGAGAGTATGGTGAAAGACTCTGGGCTGGAATTGGACTACGGACTGCAGCGGCTGCGGCCGCAGCCGCTGCCGAAGAGTACGAAAATTGGGCTCCACTAGTTTGCATTCCACCCCCGGAAAGTGCCCATGGGGATGAGCGACTGAAACATGAAAAAAGAATGCCTGGATGAGTGGCACATTGTCCCAAAAGTGATGGTGGGCGAGAATACAAAAAATGCTTACTTGAGAGCAACTGCACCACCATATCCATGTGGTGGAATGAAGTTCCCAGGAACACTCATAGAAAACGAATTGAAATGATCAGCCAGATATGTTTTATGATATGGAGTGGTTCGGAATTGTCGAGTTTTCATTCGCTTCCTTCGGCGGTAGTTGCCGTTTTCGAACATTTCTCCGCAGTCGGGTGCTAGATGGCCAAAAAATACATTTTTATTGATATCTAGCAGAAGACAAGCAGTCTCATTCACATATCAAAAACCATTCACAGCTGCTCAATATTTCATAGGAATGAAATGGGATTCATTTTGGAGGATGGATACGCGTTCATAACTCGTAACATCTTTGTAGGCATGTAATTTTGTATGCTCTTAAACCCAAAAGACTTTAAACTAAGGAGAAAAAATTGGCAAAACTCACCTATAGTCCAATAATTGCCCTTGCGTTCCCCACCACCTTCCCTGGGCACTTTCACAAAGCACTCATTGAGACTGAGGTTATGGCGAATGGAGTTCTGCCACCCCTTCTTATTGCCACTCTCAAAGTATGGAAACTTCCTAGTGATGTAGTTATAAATCTCGGACAGCGTCGCTCGCTCACTAGCACTCTCCTTTATCGCCATTGTGATCAGCGCCACATACGAATACGGCGGCTTCCCATTCAAGTCAGTCGTCCCATTGTTAGAATCTCCCGCCTTATTGTTGCTCCCATTCGAGGGCACCTCTACATTCTGTACATTCTCCCGGTCACTAGACTCCCGGGTCTCTTCCACAATCTTCTTCTTCTCCCCCAAATAGCTGACCCTCACCGGTGGCGGAGAAGGACTTTCCGAATCACTGGTCGCATGGGAACTAGACATGGCCATGGATACTATATCCAACGGCCGTTGCCCTTGACCCTGAACACTGGCAATACTACTACTATTGCTACTATTCCCATCTCTCTGGGCTTCCAAAGCATTGTCCGCAGTGGTAGTAGTCCCACTACTGCTACTCTTGATGCTAGTGGTCACCGTGGCTCGGCCCATGGCACCCGCATAGGCGAACACTGTCTTCGTGATGGTCCCAGAATGATGGTGGATGCGAGCAGTGGACCTAGTGTGATGATGTAGTTCTTGCATCTGCTGCTCGGTAGTAGTCTCATCTATGGAACCCGGAGAATCTGGCGCTGTTCGGGGTCTCACTCGAAAATGGCTCTCATGGCTCTCCATCATTTCCAGCTGCTGCCTCCGTCGCTCTTCATATTCCTCATGGGCCACAGTGCTAGCCTCCTCTTCCACAATCTGGAGCATTCCGTTCCCATAAGCGTGCACCCCATGTCCATTGGGATAAGTGTCCGAGGTGGATGGGGAGTCGGACAAGTTATTGTGGTCCGTATTGGGTAGCGGTGGAGAAATCGGGCTCAGCCGGTGATGGTCCAAACTGGACGGGGGAGCCGCCAACATGAGATGATGATGAGGTTTAAAAAGTGGACCATTCGGATGTCCGTGGTGATGTCCACCAGAGTTGAGGCCATCATAGGGATCGAACATGGTTTGCTGGGATTCCCCATTGTTGTTTCCATTGCTGAACATGGCCGCAGCGGCGGCCGCCGCTGCTGCCGCCTGTTGGTGATGATGATGCCTATGATGATGATGGTAGTGATGATGGTAGTGGAATGGAAGCCCATTGGCGCCAACAGGTCCTATGTTGTGGTCCAACTCGGCCTCCAGTGGGGACGGGGGTCGTCTACCATTGCTGTGCGCACCATTCGGGATGACACTGGTGGACCCAGATGGGGATGGAAAGTAGGTCTTGAAGCAAGAAATGGGCATTGCTGGGTTCATATTGTGAGGGGATAAGTTTTGTTTCGGACGAGGAGGAGGAGGTGGCGGTGGTGAAATAAAGTTTGTTGTACTTTCGAATGGGGGGGACTCGGAGAATTCACCCCAAGAGGGATGGGAAGTGGAACAAGTAGTTACGGGGATCAGACTGGTGGAGGGTGTGGGCAAGTCTCGGCCCAGAATGGAACCAGCAGACGAGTTGGGGCAAAGGGTCTTGTACAGATGGTGGTGATGATGATGATGATGAATAGATAAGTGCTCTTTACTCACGTAGTAGACAGAGTCTTCGAGCAGCGGCCGCTCTTCGATATTGCCCCCTTCTGTGAGAACCCACACACTGCCTACTGGGGCTGGTCCGACTGTGTGTTGGTATCAATTTTTCAGTTAGTTAGTTATCCAAATTCCTTTTTGCCAGCTGACTAACTATAACGAACTTGTTCTACTTTGTACATTCCATAATCAAGTGTGGCTCGCTTTCTAGCTACCGCTACCACGATAAGTTATGTACAATGTATGCAAGGCATTGCGAATGAAACCGCATATGTATTTTGTATCGGATGAAATCAGCTTGGATTTTTCTATTCATACATAGCCATATATTACTCTGTCTCCATCAATTCATATTTTTACATCATTTGACTGAAAAAACGTGGTAATTTATTCATCCCGAAGCATTACGAAAGTACACCAGGTTTTTAGTGACCTAAGTTCCCAACCCAAGCTACCAAATCATGGCCCATCTTTTTTGTCAGCACAAAGTGGCTCAATAAATTAATCTAATTGGGATCATGGCGCGTACAATGGGGAAAAGAAACTTGATCCCCTTGTTTTGATTCCTTCAGAAAGAACAGGCAGGTGAAATGTGGATACATATATGGTGGGGTAAGTGCGCCAATTAGTAAGTTCACTCACTTCCTACAACGGCTAAATGAATACGGAAGGGTTGTCACTGACTAACTAACTAACTAACTAACCAACAAAAAGGGTGCAACAAGAACTACACCAAATTTTCTCCCGTAGAAAAAGTAAAGGTAAGTAAAGTTGAAAAAAGATATGACATGGGAACGTCTCATTATTCCTCACTTTAGGATTGAATGTCAGCAGAGTGGATCGCACAAAAATGCTATCAGGGGGAAAATAGAGGATCAGGTTTTTACTATAAAATTCTTGGTCTCCCCTAGAAACTCGGTAGTACGCGTGATTTTCAAAAACTTTGAATCTACAAGACAGGAGACTACTTATTGGGGCAAGTTGAGAAAAGTTACTTAAGATTCCAAAATTCTACCTGTTCCTTGAGCTAAAAAGAATAAATTCTATTCTTTCTGACGAAAGCTAAATGCTGTATTCATCAATGAAAGAAATGCATGCAATAATGCAAAGTAAAATCCCATGCATTGCATTATTTGTACGCCAACATGAAAAACAAATAAGCTCCATATGCAATGCATTCTCCATTCCCATGCTATAGTCTATAGCCCAGCAACGCCAGTCACAGTTGTAAATAAATAAAAAAGCAAGCCAAAATCTACCAAATCGTATTTGTATTCTTTTTTGTTGATTGTCACACCTTCGACAGTTTCCGGCGATCCCCCATTACTGGTGTTGTTGCTACTACTGCTGTGAACACATTGCCCAGAATTGGGATCCAAATCCTGGACTGGACATCGACTAATAATCAAAGACCCGGGTTCTGGTCTATCATCGTCCGGACCGTGAGAAGTGATTGAAGAGTCCCCATGAAGTAAGGGCACCGGCTGAAGTACATGGAGTTGTCGACTATCATCAGTTCGATCTTCGTCATGATGACCCCTATTAGTGGCAGGAGCCATGTTCATAGCAGCAGATTCGGGGGAAACTTGTTCGGACATGAGAATATAATCGGCTGTGGTCGTAGTGACCACAACTTCTTCAGAATTACAAATGCCGGCCACATCTGCTTCCGCCCCTTCTGTCCGAATGTCTAGCACGGATCGGTCCTCACAATTCTCCTTTTTACCAGGTTTGGGGGATTTACATGCATATCATAAGTTATAGTTAGTAAGTACAGGTAAAGTGAGTGAACATGCGATATTAAACTGTGATTATGATGATAATATCATGCAAGAGTTCGTGCACTCACCTCATGCTCAGGTACATTTATAAATAATGACAGATTAGGCTTATTTAACCTTGTTTGGTTGATTCATCTCTAACTTCAACTATTACTAAATACATTTTTTTTGACATGTTGACACATTTGCGCTTGACTGTGCACTCATCCCATTACGTATGCCCAGCGCCACTATTATTAGTAAATACATACGTTTGTCTAAGATTTCATCTTATTGCGCTGCTGCAATCATTTGAATCTAATTCCTTGACATTTGATAACAATATAAATGCATGGTTTGAGGTTTTGGGTCGAATTACGCACCAACTAACTAACTACGAACTGTGCAGACAAATGGCTCATCATAATAATGGTGTCCATGAAATCTCCTATGTGCGTGGTGATTTGGTGATGGGAGGAACTCTTGTGGATCTTAACTTGCAATCTGACACATTTGAGCACAATAAATATGTAGTAAATGACCTGTTGCAAATGAATAATCGTTAGTTAGTGGAAGCTGGAAACAAAAACTGCTGGTCCTGCAACTTTCCGTGATTGCTAACATTAGCATGTGTCTCGTGCTCTCCCTGACATAAAAAATTAGCCAAACAAGTGAATCGCATTTTATGTAAAAGACAATTTGAATCGTATACAATGTTGATAACGACTTTCTACCAACTAATCAAGTATGCAATGTGTACAACACGTAGAATTATGATTTCCAACTAACTAAAGTCCCATTAGGTGACGATCCTTGTCTACATGCTTGACAAATGTGCGTTTGCTGCGTAAACTTTTATTTTTATGACCTTTTGTTCATCATGATGGCCGATGGGGGAAGCGTGAACTGGAAATATTTTTTCCACTCTAGACAAATAATCGTTATGGGTCAAATAACAAGATAGATATTATTCTATTTTATACATTAAGACGAATTCACAGTAAATTGCATTCTAACAAACTGACTGATCTCTCATTCTCTCATGACATATATATAGAGAAAAACGAATGCAATCAGAATTTGCATGCTCACTCCAAAACTTTCAAACTTATAAGTTTGCCAAACATTGCAAATCTATAACTATTATTATTATAACTCTTACTATTATTATTACTATCACTTTTACTGCTATTTTCTTATCAAAGTCAACAACCAATCTATCAATAATAATGCACTCCTGTGGCCATATAAACATAATGCAATGTTTATCAGCTCTGTGAAGATTGTTTCCAAAACATGCATGCAGATACACTTGTAACACCCTCCTGCACAAGATCATAGCATTTGGGATTGTGTCGTGTACATAACTTGATGACCATATTACGAGGACAATTTTTGGCATACTATTGACCAACTAATCTGGGTGACAACAATGTCTAGCAATAAACTCACCGTCTGACTGTCGAATCTGGCTTCAGAGGATGAGATTTGACAATGCTCAATGATGACTGTAGAAGAAGAGCTGGATTCTCCTTCAGGAGACTCACAATTATTGTTATTCCTCTCACTGCTGCTCATTTTATGATCCTCGTGTGAATTCATTGATTTCACAAGACTGATGATGATTTCATCACTTTCCGACTGACACACAAATTCTGATCTACAAATTAATTGTCAAACGGAATTTTTATCCTGCTACCCTAACTATCTAAAACTGTGAGTAAACTCGTTCTTACCAGAAGTGGATTGGGGCGAATTACGAAACTTATGGATTCTAAACTGACGCCAACTAAATGGCCACTATTCACAGACCAATGATGTTTTGTAACAAACCACTCACATTCACAGTCACACACATGTGAAGTTTGGATACTTTGTTAATTGCAGGGGACAATGAAAAATGGTATCTATTTACTCAGAAAGTGTATTTAATCTTAGCGAGAGTGAAGCACGAAGGAAGCCCACTTTTATCTTCACACTGACTCGGTGCGTTTCAAACAGGCAAATGGCTTGGAGGTAAGGTTGCCAGAGCCAAGCAAATTATAAACCAGCATGTGGCATTCAAAGGACCAATATTTTCACAGTCAGTCATGTTCACAGCAGCTCCTAATGTCATAGATAGCTTTTAGTTGGTTTGGTAGTTAGTGCATGGAACAGTCACTGTAAAGCAGCTAACTATACATAGGGTATTGTATGCGTATGTTGTGCACAGAAATCGGGGTGGTACCTGAAGTTCAAAGTTGGGGCGCAATACAGCTCCAGGGAAAATATTTAATTGCTAACTTTGTATCTGAATGCATGCTTCAGTAGAGCAATATGAAGTTCAGTGCAAATTGAGAAAAGTTGGTACTGCAAAGTTTGCAAGATGATGAACCAGTATCGAAATTCAAAAAACTGTGCCCGATCTATGTGATGAAAATGTATGTAGTTAGCTCATTGAAAACAATACTGCAAGCATGTTACGGAATGCTATTGCTATACTAGAGCTTGCGAGCTCAGCTTAGCCTAGTCGACTATAGCATAATACTCACAATCACGTACTCGAGAATGTGGGAAGATTGTAATGCCAATACGAAAAAATCAATGGCAGAAAACTTTTAATTTCTTGGCTTGCTAGCTAGCTAGTTTGGGCATGATTATTTTGTAATTCATTTTGAACCTATGCAGTGTTGGTAAATTTCGGATAATTATTCCGTCCGTTCCGTACAGAATGGAAAGAGCTATCACAAATTTCAGCCTCTGTAGTTTTTGCAAAAAATTTTGAAGTAAATCTTTGTTTACACACTTAGGTTTCCGCATGGGCCCGTGTTTGCATTATCAGTGAGTGGGAACGACGAACCTCCTCTTTTTTCAGAGAGCGGCCCATCTGTATGCTCACAACCACTCCCAGTGCCCTGATCAATTTTGTTGGGTGTATCTTCATCCCAACGTACTTACACACTATACTCACTGCACAGGTAAAACTCACTCACCTGGCTAACAAACTATGCAACTAACTACAGGTGATCCCATCTTATCATGATGGCTCTCTTCAGTCCGCATTTTCATCTTCATATGTGGACACTCAAACGCATTGATTTTTGTATTCATCCTATGACCTGAAAAAATGGAAGCATTTTACTGACTACTTGTGCTACAGCCATTGCACATTGTGTACTTGCAGTAGTAAGTTAGTCTCACTTAGCCCCTATATGTATGTGTGATGGATGTAGACAAAATTATAGCTACAGGTTGCCATTATTACTGACTATTCCAAACGACTGGGACATTTATTGGACACGCGGAAGACGGGTAATTGTCATTGGGGAAAGATAAGATGACAACACGGATCCACTTGGTTGTCTCCTAATAATAATAATAATGATGGTGATATGATGATGAGGAGGGATGAGCGAGCGCATGGATGGGGTTGACATGACTTTTGGCATCATAACGACTATGATATGATGTTGATCAAAAACATGTTGTTTCTTCCCTGCAAAGAAAACAAGCAACTTCCAGCATGGGGACAGACTCACTAGGGGTATTCACGAGCACCGGGGTAACGGGGTATAAGGGTATTAGGGTAACTTTTCTCCATTTAAATACATTACAAAAAGTTACCCTAATACCCTTATACCCCGTTACCCC
>Ga0210040_10006832_pt1 | contig 14042 bp, 13 predicted proteins | sample CryGeyCG12114_NA_FD_185462 | JGI IMG/M metagenome (GOLD analysis project Ga0210040, IMG submission 185462) | Groundwater microbial communities from aquifer - Crystal Geyser CG19_WC_8/21/14_NA (SPAdes) (version 2) | ecosystem: Environmental > Aquatic > Deep subsurface > Groundwater | place: USA... | reverse complement strand
CCTCGATGCCGAGCGTCAAGCACCCGAGCAGGTTCGGCGCCACTTCCTCACTCACTCCCTGGTTCACGAGTGGGTGCGCAGCCGGCGGCTGACTCCGACGCAGGATCTTCACGGCCTGGCACGCCGCTCAGGGATCCTCGCGGCGTAGTCCCTATCCTGAGGGCGTGACCGACGCATCGGCGACCTTCGCCACTCCTCGCGTAGCAGCAGGGGTGCTCTTCCGCGATGCCGCCGGACGCATCCTTCTGGTCAAGCCCTCCTACAAGGAGGGCTGGGAGATCCCCGGCGGCTACGTCGAGAAGGCCGAGAGTCCCCGCGCCGCCGCCGTCCGTGAAGTGCAGGAAGAACTCGGCGTCGACCTAGACGTCACCGACCTCCTCGTCCTGGACTGGGCGCCCCACCCGAACGAGGGCGACAAGCTGCTCGTGATCTTCCGCGGGGGCGTCCTCACCGACCAGGACCTGGCCTCCTTCCGGCTCAGCCCCGACGAGATCGTCGAAGCCCGCTTCTTCGACGTCCCTGAGCTGGAGCGGCTCATGCCGGCCCGCCTGGCCCGTCGCGTCGCCGAGGCCGCCCGGCAGGACCACAGCACCTACCTCGAGCACGGACGTTCGCCAGCACGCCCAATGGACGTCCCCAGCAAATAGGCAGTCGGGCGGGCCGCGGGCTTCGTGAGAACTTTCCTTACTCGTTCAAGCGGCCTCGCTTCGCTCGGCCGGCGGCGCGTGTCCTCGCTCCGCTGCGGGCCGCGCCGCAGTCGGAGCCAGTTGAGCGGCTCATCGTAGGAGCAGGTATGGTTCGCACGACCGGCGAACTTGGCTTCCTGAAGGATATTATGCGATCCCTTGTGTTCTTCAATAACAAAGGAGGCGTCGGCAAGACGACGCTGGCCTGTAATATGGCTACTCATATCGCCGACACCATGGGCATAAGTGTCCTCCTAGTTGATCTCGATCCGCAGTGCAACGCGACCCAATTGCTCCTTGACGAGGATCAGTGGGACCAGGTCTACGGGAATCGACTAAAGTCAAGCAAGAGAACAGTCCTCAAATCGCTACGGCATATCCGATCGGGCGATTCGGGTGTCGACGTTGACTTCGATATTCTACGGAGCGAGCGCTTTGGTTATGACGTCCTGCCAGGACATCCGTCAATGGCCCTCGTGGAGGACCGGCTAAGTACAGCTTGGGGCGATTTTCTGGCCGGCGATCCAGGTGCAGCCCGCCGCAGCATGTGGGTGGCGACACTCGTAGCTAACGCCGCCTATGATCTTGTCATTTTCGATGTGGGTCCAAGCCTCGGTGCACTGAATCGGACCGTCCTGTTGGGCAGCGACGGTTTTGTCACTCCAATGTCGGCCGATCTGTTTAGTCTCTATGCCCTAGACAACATCAGTAGTTGGATGCACTCCTGGTTACGCGATTACCAGCGCGCCTATAGATCTACGATCGAGAAGGAGCCGGAAAGTAGCGAATTGCTGGATCTGGGCGAGGACCCGCCGATTATTGGGGGATTCCTCGGATACACGGTGCAGCAGTATGTCTCGAAATCTATGCGAGGCGGCTCGTCCCGAAAGGTCAATGCTTACGAACGGTATCGGCGACAGATTCCGGACAGGGCTCAGGAATTGAAGGACTTCTCCACTTCGGATATTCAGCAGTTTGATCTTGGCGTCGTGCCCAACATGTTTTCTATGGTCCCACTTGCGCAGACAGTGCATTCGCCAATACGCGATTTGACCAACTCGGACGGCGTTCGTGGTGCCCAGGCGAGCCAACATCAGCGATATGTCGCTAGGCTGAACGAAATTTCGTCCCGTCTCGTGGAGAATATCCAGCTTATGCGGGCTGTCAATGCGGCAGGATAGAACTCTAGCCGCTGCCTGGCCGGAGCATCTGATCGAGCGCATAGCAGCCAATGACTTCGTTCTGCTCGTCGGCGCCGGTGTTTCTCGGGCGTGTTCAAACAGTCGTGGAGAGCAGCCTCCGTCGTGGGACAAACTATTAGAAAAGCTCATACTGAAGTTCACCTCGGGAGCCGCCAGGAAGGCGGCGCAAGCCGCGCTTGAGGCCCGAGATTTCTTAGGCGCAGCAGAACTCGTTCGTTCGAAGGTGCGGGCAGCCGGCCTCGATCACGACTATATGAAGTTGATTGCCGCCGAGACCGACGGCGGACCAAAGGCCGATTCTCAGTTCCAGCCAGTGGCTCTCCACGAGACCCTGCTTCGACTCGACCCTGGCATCATCGTGACGACCAATTACGATCGAATTTTCGAGCGTGCGTCAAACCACGGCTATAGTGTTCACTCGTTCGACTCGAAAGATCTCGGCTTCGATCTGCGCCAGGGCACGCCCGTTCTAGTCAAGATTCACGGGGGCGTAGACCATTCGCCGCAGCTTATACTCACGCGATCGGACTATTCACGCTTGCGCCGAGAAGGGGCCCGAGCTCTAGAGGCGCTGCAAGCTCTTCTCCTGACGCGCATGGTTTTGTTCGTGGGGTACAGCTTCTCCGACCCTGACATCCACCTGCTGCTAGAAAATGTTCTTGGGGCTACCGGCGATCCGCCATCACATTACATCTTGACGGGAAGCGGTACGCCGACACACGTTCGTGAAGTATACCGTTACTCCTATGGCACCTCGCTCATCGAATTCAAGGCGGGTGATTATGCTGAGATGCATCGCATGTTGGAACTGCTTGCGGACGAGGTCGAGCTGCGACGAGGCCTACGCGTAGCTTGAATGTTGACGCTCGCGTTCATCGAAGGGGCTCAACCCAGCGGCGAGAACCTAATAGCAAATCAGTCCACCTCACCCGTTTCCTGTTCATCGCGTGGCTGGCGAATCTTGTTCCAGAATGGGATGTACAACAGTCGTAACATGAACCACCAGCTGTAGATGACCTCGGCTGCCTGCGCCTCCTGATCGTTCAGAAGTCCATGTGCGACTCTGTTCCTCAGATTGGGTCCAGAGGGGTCGCAAAAGAGCACTCGGATTTCGAACGTAAGGTCTTCGCCCAGAACGTCGGCGACGTCGTCGGAGAGCATAAGCGAACTCAGCCCATTCTCGTTCTCAACGCCACTAGGCCCAATGGTGCTTGTCGTTTTACCTGCGGCCTGCAGGTGAACTCGGACGAGATGTTCCAACTGAGGCGCTAGTACATGAATCGCGGAAGCAAAATCGTAGTTGTAGCCATGTGTGAGCCCTCGTGCCAGCAATCCGACTCGATCTCGCGGAGCGATTGACGACTCGGCTGCAATCAACTCAAAGTCTTGCAGGTTGAGCCGATGTTCATTCGTGACCGTCTGCAGCGCCGGCAAGAGTCCGCCCTGCACAAACAGAGACACGCGAATCCCGTAGGCAATGACCATCTGACGCCACACCGGACCGGGAATTCCGTACACCTCCGTGTCGGGCGTCCCTTTTTGCACTACACGCCCATCGCTGGCGAAGTGCACATTCGAAAGAAGGCTACTTATCGGCTGTTTCGTGACAAGTTCTTCCGCATTGCGACGCTCTTCATCGAAGGACACTGAGCCCCAAAGTCTCGAGAACTCGACAAGCGCGTCCGTTGCTTCGAGTCCCGAGACGGAGTCGATGGAGTCTTTTGCTGCCTGTGTCAGATCTATCGAACCCGAACGAAGGCGGCCCATCTCGTCGAGTCCTGCGGCGCCCGCTTCCTTAATCTTCCGCTGCAACTCGTCGCCCAACTCCGCGATCCCAAGGGAGGTTCGCGCACGGGCTGGTATCTGCCTGTACGTCTGTAGGGCTGACTCATAGGCGCTCGCGGCGCGGAGGGCACTCTTGTCGGTCCCTGCGCTGTAGTGTTCGGCCTCTCGAACCCAACTCTCGACCTCCTGACGAAGAAGTTCGTGAGTTGCACCATGATCGCGCACGCGGTGAGCCCACTTACGCGCTAGTCGGATAACGATCCTTCTAGCCGACTCGGAACTCGCCTCATTTGCAGATGCGCTGAGGTGCTTGACCATTGTTTCGGCAGCATCGGTATTAGTGCTCGGCAGCTGCAGTAGTAGCTCGGCAAGGTCGGTCAGCAGTACCCCTTGGAAGAGACCCAGAGCCCGATCGGTGAGTCTTTGTCTTATATCATCGCGAAGGTCGGCAGTCGTGGCTCCCAGGCGTTGGGACAAGTCGACTGCGCGCCGCCAGGCGCTGCGGCTGTCGAACAGCCAGGTAGCATCATCGAGCGGAAACGTCGTCCATTCTTCGATAGCGAGCCGCGCGAATGTTGCGCGCTCGCGCGGAAGCCCCCGAAGCCAAAGGAGATCCGCCGCTCGCGCACGCAGGAAGCGTCCGGGAAGCTCGGCGTAGACGTCACGTAGGAAGTTAATTTCGCCATCGGTAAGGTCGTCCGGAACCATGCTCCGACCTTCGTTGGTCACAATCATCGGCTTGTACTGTTCTCCAATGGATCCAGCATCCAACCATAAGGAACAGATCCGCCCCATCAGCGAGAGAACGGCTCGCGTGCCCGGGTCTTCTGCCGCCGCAGCCGCTTCGGAGAATCGTGACCATAGTTTGTTGTAGTGATGAGGCCCTGCCGGCGTGACGAGATCAGAAATCGATGCCTCGCGCAGCGCCCTGGGGGTCAACAACGCCTCGTCGCTCGAGTGCTTGCTCACGGCAACAGCATGCCGTACCCGTCCCCTCGTTTCGCGGACGACGTTGCTAGAGATCAGCTAGTAACGTCCTGCTACCACTGGTACTTCCCTGCGCGCCGTGAGACCTTGAGCTAGGCGTAGGGCCCGCAGCCCCCGATGCTTGACTTCCCCACTCCGCTTCACGGGTGAGTGACAACTCGGGGTGCAGCGACAGGACAATGAGGGGCTCGCTACGCCCCAGCGAATCGTGTTCGCCGACCGTCACCGCTGCTTTGGACCCAGATGGCGTGGAGGCGGTCAACCGGCCAACTTCTATCCCAAGCTCAGGCCCAATCCAGGCCGCACGAGCGTCAGCACGTAGCCGGGGAAGCGCAACAGTGGAGAAGCCGTGGTTGCGCCGAACCACTGTTGACTAGAGCATACGGCAGGTGGTGAGCAGCGCTGGCAGGCAGCGAGGAAGCGACTGGCGAAATTCCTAACCCTTGCGTCACCTCGGGTGCGCGACCAGGGCTGTCCGCAGGATGTCCTCAGCAGCTCAACGAACGGCCGCATAGGGCGGGAGAGGCTGAGAGGTGTTCGACCTAGCCCTACGGGCTTTGGGCTCGTGTCCCGGGTGTCCCGCTCGCCCTCATAATCCCTGGGTCGCGGGTTCGAGCCCCGCCCGCCCCACAAGACTCGGAGTCAGAGCCAACTCGACCAGACCTCGGACCCGTGTTCGACTCCGTTGCTGGAGCTGCTCGGGGGCGGCAGGCGTCCAGGGCTGTCGCCCGCGCCGCGTCGATCCCGGGGGCTCGGTGGCCCGGTCGTGGGCCGGGGCGGGCGGGCAGCAGGGCAGCGGCACGACCTCGATGCTCGGGCTCCACCGGTCGTGGTCGGCCCGAGCAGGGTGGGAGGCTGGCGGCAGTCCAGGTCGTCGTGACCGGTCAGGCGACCCCGCTCGGTGAGCGCGGACGACCCGGTGGGCATCAGGACGGTCGGGACGAGCAGTCCGGACCGCACGAGGACGGAGGGGTGGAGATGGCGTCGCGACCTCGACCCATCAGGACACGGCGGGCCGCCGCGCAGCTGGGGGCCCAGCTCGCGGAGACGCGGGAGGCGCAGCGGCTGAGCGTCGACCAGCTCGCCGAGCGGGCGAGCATCACCCGGGGGACGCTGCGCCGGGTGGAGAACGGCGACCCCGGTGTCGGGCTCGGGGAGTTCCTCACCGTGGTCCGCGCCCTCGGTCAGCTCGACGCCTTGATGGCCGCCCTCGAGGCCGACCCGGACCTGGACGCACCCGAGAGGTAGCAGGGCCGTCCGCTCCGGGTGCCGGTGGCGGACCGGGACCAGCGGGGGAGCGGCCGACAACCCGTCAGGAGGTTGTCGGCCTGAGCCCCACGGCCGAGCTCCCCCAAGGCTGCGGGGCCTGCAGCGACACTAGGGCGCAGCGCCGGTCCTCGGCGAGACCTGGAGCAGATCCGGGACCATCGGCCCTGCAGCTGGGGCCACAGGTCCTGGTAGCGGAGTCGATCAGTCCTGCGGTTCGCCCTGGTGGCGCGCCCGGGCCCGCCGGGCCGCCTCCTCCACGATCGTGTCGGCCACCGCGGTGAGCTTGCGGTGCTCGGTCTGGCTGAGGCTGCGCAGCCGGGCCAGGGCCTCGTCGGGGGTGACGCCCGTGCGGCTGATGATGATGCCGACCGCGCGGTCGATGGTCCCCCGGGTGTGGACGGCGTGCTCGAGCTGGCTGGCGAGGCGCCGGGTCTGGTCCAGCACCTGGGCGTTCTGCACGGCGATGGCGGCGGGGACGGCGAACAGCTCGGCGAGCCGTGCCGCGCGGTCGTCGAAGGCGTTCTCGTCGTGGGCGTAGATGTTGAGGGCCCCGATCACCCCGCCGGGGGTGAGCAGGGGCATCGAGAGGGCGCTGTGCACGCCCAGCCGGGCGACCCGGCCGCCGAACAGGGGCCACCGCGCGTCGGCCCCGAGCGAGCCGGAGGTGATCGTCCTGGCCTCCCGGGCGGCACTGATGCAGGGTCCCTGGCCGAGGCCGTACTGGGTGTCGTCGACCTGCTGGACGAAGTCGGCGGTGGTGACCACGGTGTCGGAGCGGTCGGCCTCGATCAGGGCCAGCCCGGCCCCGTCGGCGCCGGGGACGGCGCTGACCGCGAAGGTGGCGACCTCGGTGAGCAGGTCCTCGAGCACGAGCTTGCCGGTCGCCAGCCGCGAGAGCGCCGCGATGGCGGCATGGAGGTCGTCCTCCTGCTCGTCGTGCGCCTCCGAGGACGTGGTGCGGGCGGAGGAGGTCACGCCGGGGGCGTGGTCGGGCGTCGTCAACGGGGGCCTCACGTCTCGATCTCGTCACTCGCCCGGCTGGATCCCGAGCCGCGGACACGATAGCCGCAGCCTCAACGGGCAGCCAGGACGACGGCTCGCCAGAGGTCACCTACACTGGGCCCGTTGCTCCTGTGCAACCGGCCTGGGAACCAGTCGAGCCGTTCAAACCGCTCGTGGACGTGCAGTCGATGCCGCCGCTCAGACACCGTTCGGGACACCCGTCGCAAGGGCCCCGCCATGACTCCGACCACAACCTCTGACGCCCCGGCGTCCTTCCTCGCCTCCCCCCCGCTCGCCAGCTCGTCCAGCCCGGCCGTCGGCAGCGCCGAGCCGAACGCCCGGTCGCCGCGGGAGCGCGCGACCAGTGACTTCACCGCCCTCACCCAGCAGGTGCACGCCGCCGGTCTGATGCGGCGCCGCTACGGCTACTACTGGACGAAGCTGCTGGTCGCCGCGCTGGCCCTGTCCGGCTGGACGGTCGGCTTCGTCTGGCTGGGCGACAGCTGGTGGCAGCTCGCGAACGCCGTCGTGCTGGCCCTGGTGCTCACCCAGGTCGCGTTCCTCGGTCACGACGCCGCCCACCGGCAGATCTTCGCCTCGGGCCGCTGGAACGACTGGACCAGCCTGGTCGTCACCAACCTGTTCGTCGGCATCAGCCACGGGTGGTGGCGGGGCAAGCACAACCGGCACCACGCCGCACCCAACAAGGAGGGTGCCGACCCCGACATCGCCCTGAGCGCCGTGGCCATGACGCCGGCCATGGCCAACCGGCACACCAACCCCCTGCTCGCCTGGCTGACCGCCCGGCAGGGCTGGTACTTCTTCCCCCTGCTCTGCCTGGAGGGGCTCTCCCTGCACGTCAGCGGCGTCCGGCGCGTGCTGGACCGTCGGACGGCGGCCGAGCGCCGCTGGGTCGAGGCCCTCTTCCTCGCCGTCCGTCTCGGCGGCCTCCTGGCCCTGGTGTTCTGGGTGCTGCCGCCCGGGATGGGCGTGGCGTTCCTGGCCGTCCAGCTGGGCGTCTTCGGCTTCTACCTGGGGGCCGCCTTCGCCCCCAACCACATCGGCATGCCGCTGGTGTCGGCCCGGCTGAAGCTGGACTTCCTGCGCCGCCAGGTGCTGGTCAGCCGCAACATCTCCGGCGGGCCGGTGATGTCGGTGCTGATGGGCGGTCTCGACCTCCAGATCGAGCACCACCTGTTCCCGTCCATGGCGCGGCCGCACCTGCGCAAGGTCGCCCCGCTGGTCCGGGCGCACTGCGCCACGATCGGGGTGCCCTACACCCAGACGACGCTGCTGCAGTCCTACGGGCAGGTGACCCGCTACCTCAACACGGTTGGCCTGAAGGGCCGCGACCCGTTCCTGTGCCCGCTCGTCGCCCAGCGCCGGGCCTCCTGACCCCCGGCCGGGTCGACGCCCGCCGTTGGCGGCCCGTGACCGACCTCAGGAGAGTGCCCGCATGACCCGACGACCAGGCCCGGCCCCGCTGACCCCGGCCAGCTCCGACGTGGCCGCCATGCTCACCCAGCTCGGCGGGGTGGTGCTGTCGCTGGAGACCGTCCAGACCACCGTCGACCTGGTCACCCGGCTGGCGGCGACGACGATCTCGGGCACCGCCGGTGCCGGCGTCAGCCTGGTCGACGCCCGGAGCCACCGCACGACGGCGGCCTCGGACCCGCTGGTGGCCGAGGCGGACGCCCTGCAGTACGTCCTCGGCTCCGGCCCGTGCCTGAGCGCGTGGAGCGAGGGGACCTCCATCCGCATCGACGACCTGGCGACCGAGGTGCGCTGGCCGGCCTGGACCGCCGCGGCCGGCGACCTCGGGGTGCAGTCGATGCTGTCGGTCCCCCTGGTGACGGCGGGCACCTCCGTGGGAGCCATGAAGGTGTACTCCCGGCACCGCCAGACCTACGACGACCGCGCCGAGGAGGTGCTGACCCTGTTCGCCCAGCAGGCCTCGGTCCTGCTGGCCAACATGATGACCCTCTCCGACGCCCGCCGCCTCTCCTCCCAGCTCTCCGACGCCCTGCACCGCCGGGACGTCGTCGGGCAGGCGAAGGGCGTGCTGCTCGCGCGTGGCGCGGCCGACGAGCAGTCGGCCTTCGCGATGCTGGTGGCCGCGTCCTCGCGGACCGGGGTCAAGCTGCACCAGGTGGCTGCCCAGCTCCTGGCCTCCCTGACGGACCGTCGCAGCGGTTCCCGGTCGCCGGACTGAGGCGGGGGCGCGCCATGGGTGGGGACGAGCACCGCCACCAGCTCTTCGAGACGGCGCGGCACCGGGCCGGGTGCACGATCACCGACCTCTGGGTCGACTACCTCGCCCTGGGCGGCCGGCTGGACCTGTTCACCCTCGAGGCCTACCTGCACGGGCTGGCGCTGCTGCCCGAGGCGCAGCAGGACATCCTGGCCAACGCGATCAACGAGCGGCTCGAGGACCTCTACCAGGCCGCCAAGGTGCCCTACCTGTGCACCGTCGAGGACCAGGACGGCAGCCAGGCCGACCCGGTCGAGCTCCTCGGGGAGCTCCTGCGCCGGGGGCCGCCGGGCGGGGACGGGCTGGTCGGCTGACCGGCAGGACCGGCTCCCCGCCGCACCACGACGGTCCCAGCCGGGAGCGCCGGTCGGGCTCGGTGCTCCGGCCGTCGGGGGCCTCCGCTACCGGTGGCCGCGCTGCCCGGTCTCGGGCTCAGGCCACGGTGGTGAGCTGGTCCCGGGTCGGCATGTCGTCCACGTGGCGTCCGGCCAGGTTCAGCAGGTCCAGCAGCAGGGGGACGCCGGAGCCGGCCGTCGCCACAGCGTGATCCGGACCGCCGGCGCGCAGTGGTCCGGCGACGACCACCGTCCAGCCGGCTCGGCGGTCGGCGTCCAGGTGGTCGATGCGGAAGAGGACCAGGGGGGCGGCGGTCAGCGCGGGCGTCGGCCCGGGGGTGACCAGGAGCGACCCGCCCTGCACCCGGTACGTCGCAGCCACCTGGCTGGCGCCGGGCTCCAGGGGGTAGGACAGCCAGCCGTGCCCGGCGTCCGGGAGCAGCTCCCGGCACTGCCGCGGCGCCAGAGGTGTGAGCTGGTCCGCGTTCCGCGCGATCGGCCACCATGCCGGCAGGAGGGCGGTGGTGGTGTGGTGGGGGGGAACGGCAGCAGTGGTGGTCATGGGCATGTCCCAACAGCGGTGAGACTGGACGGGCTCTGGCGGCGGACGAGCGGTGGTGAGCGGCTCATCGGTCCCAGACCGGCTGACGACTACAGCAGGACAACGGTAGCGAGAAAGTGGTGGAGCCGTCGCGACTCTGCCGAAGTTCTGCCTCTAGCCGTGGCGGACGGTTCGCGCTAGCGTGGGGGTTGTTCATCACCAGCCGCCACCGGGACGCGCCTCGCCGCTCGCAGCCGCAGAGTCTGACGTCGCCGGCCACTCGTCACCGCCCGACCCGCGACGGCCCCTGCTCGGCCCTCGCCCACTGATGTCCCCAGGTGGATGGGTCGCTCGTCGCAGCGCCCGGCTGGCTGGGGACCCGCGCCCGGGACGGGCGACGCACCAGGCCTGGCCAGCCCCCCCGACGTCAGGCCCCATCCTCGGTGCGGTGCCCGTCCCGGGCTGCCCATCCGGCGCGCAGCCCGGGTGACGACTGCAGCCCCCAGTTCCCACGAGCCCAGTTCGGCGGACCTGCTGCCGCGGGCCGGTGGAGCTCGACCCGGCCCACGCGCCCGACGCGGTCGGCGGCCACCACCCGGGTGCCGACCTCGCCCTGCTGGGGGACTGCCGCGTCCTCGTGCTGGCGATGGTCACCACCTGGCGCTGGGACCGGGACGACCAGCTCCGGGCGGAATCGGGCGGGTCGGGAGTGGCTCCAGCAGCTCCAGCAGCTCATGGACCCGCGCCGGACCCGACAGTCGGCCCGGCTAGCGCAGGTCGAGCGTCGCCCGGGCGAGCTCGGTGACCCGCGCCCAGTCCTGCGCCGCCAGCGCGTCCCTGGGAGTGAGCCAGCTGCCGCCCACGCAGCCGACGTTGGGCAGCGCGAGGTAGTCGGCCGCGTTGCCCGCGCTGATCCCGCCGGTCGGGCAGAAGCGGACCTGCGGCAGCGGACCGGCCAGGGCCGACAGGTAGGCCGGGCCACCGGCCGGGCCGGCGGGGAAGAACTTGAGCTCGCTGATCCCGGCCTCCAGCAGGGTCAGGGCCTCGCTGACGGTGGCGGCGCCGGGCAGCGCAGGGACGCCGAGCCCCGGCAGGTGCCGCAGCAGGGCGGGGGTGACGCCGGGGGTGACCACGAAGCCCGCGCCGGCGGCCACCGCCGCGTCCGCCTGCTCCGCGTCCAGCACCGTGCCCGCGCCCAGGACGATCTCGGGCACCTCGTCGGCGATCGCCCGCAGGCACGCCAGCGCGGCCGGGGTGCGCAGCGTCAGCTCGATCACCTCGACGCCGCCGGCCAGCAGCGCCCGGGCCAGGGGAGCGGCGTGCCGGACGTCCTCCAGGGTGACCACCGGGATCACCGGGGCCAGGTCGAGCAGGCTCGTCAGGGGGGCGTTCATCATCGGACCTCCGTCCTCAGGGCGTCCGGGCCGGGGCCCGGGCGCCGTACCAGTGGGTCAGCAGCACGACGGACCGCCTGCTCCGCCGTGGCCGCGTGCGCCCGGGTCTGCTCCAGCGTCGGCACCAGACCGGTGCCACCCCGGCCGCCCACCACCAACGACGCGGCCGCGACGGCGAGCCGGGTCCCGGTCAGCAGGTCGTCGCCGAGCACCAGGCGGGCGGTCAGGGTGCCGACGAAGGCGTCACCGGCGCCCGTCTGGTCCACCACCCGCGGCGCCGGGACGGCGGGGACCCACGTCTGCCCACCGGCTGTGCAGAGCTGGACGCCGGCGGCTCCGCAGGTGACCGCGACCTGGGCGGTGCCGCGGGCCCGCAGCGCCGCTCCCGCGGCCAGGGGGTCGTCGACGTCGAGGAGGGCGCGGGTCTCGCCGGGGGAGGAGGGCGTCACCAGGAACGCCGAGGTCGACAGCTCGGCCAGGGTCGCGCGGGCGTCCGCGACGGTGGTCAGCCGCGGCCGGAAGTTGGGGTCGAACACGAAGCGGGAGGCGCTCGCGGCCGCCAGCCGGACGGCCTCGTGGGCGGAGGCCGAGACCGCGCAGGTGATCCCGCTGGCCACCACGGCCCCGGCGGCGGCGACCAGGGCGGGGTCGACGTCGTCGGGCCCGAGGCTCGACCCCACGCTGCCCGCCCGGGCGTAGGAGAACTCCCGCTCGCCGGCGGGGTCGCTGTGCACCAGGTAGACCCCCTGCTGGCCGGGCCGGAACCTCAGCAGCCCGGTGCCCACGCCGAGCTCGGCGACGCGGGCGGCGACGGCGTGACCCAGCTCGTCGTCGGTGAGGACGCTGAGCAGCCCCACCCGCGCACCAGCGGCGGCCGCGCTGGCCGCCACGTTCAGGGCGTCCCCGGAGACCCCGAGCCGCGCCGGCACCCCGTGCCCGAACGGCGCGTCGGTGGCCACCTCGACCAGGACCTCGCCGAGGACCACGACGTCGTACGGCTGCGGCAGGTCCGTCGCCACGCGTCCCGGTGCCGGGACGGCGCCGGCCGCACCGGTGCTCTGCACAGAGATCTCCTCCAGCTCCACGAGGTCGCGGTCCAGACCTCGGGGCCGAAGGGCCCAGGTCGCGGTGGCCAGGATGCCACCGACCTGCCCGGGCAGCGCCGGCCGGGTGGGGCGGGCCGTCCGCCGCCGACGACGGCTGCAGCTGTCGGTCCGGGCCGTGGACGCCGACCACGCCGTGCTCGCGGTCCAGGAGCCCGGCGACCGCCCCGCCTCGGTGCTGTTCAGCTGCCCGGGCGAGGAGGTGGCGGCTGAGCTGCGCGCGCTGCTGCACCCCCACCTCGGCGCCGCCGCCGCACCGACCGCGGACCGGTTCCGGGCGCGGGCGCTCGACCTCGACCGGGAGGGGCCCGCCGAGCGCCGCCGCCCGGTGCTCGAGGTCCCGATCACCATCACCACCGGCAAGTCGTCCCGGCTGTTCATCGTGGGTCGCCCGGGGGAGAGCTTCGCGACCGGTGACGAGGAGCTGGCGGCCGAGTCCGCCAAGGTGGCCGCCCTGGTCGTGGAGAACGCCGTGCACACCCGCCAGACCGAGCAGCAGGTGCGGTGGCTGCAGAGCCTGACCCGGATCACCCAGGCCCTGCTGCAGGCGGGTGCGGACGAGCTCTCGGTCTGGCAGGAGATCGCCGACCGGGTGCACCAGCTGGCCCGAGCCCGCACGGTGACGATCTGCACCACCAGCGAGGACGACGCGGAGCAGCTGCAGGTGCGCGTGGTGGCCGGGGTGGGCGAGGAAGAGCTGGTCGGGCGGGTGTTCGACCGGGCGGGCACCCTGATCGGTCACGCGATGGACACCGGCACCTGGCAGTACGGCGGGGCCGGGCACGCCGGGACCCCGCACGCCGAGGTGGGGCCGCCCGTCGGACCCACCCTGGCCATCCCGCTGCTGGGCGTCGACGGCGAGCGCGGCGCCATGGAGCTGAGCCGCTCGCCCGAGCAGGCGTCCTTCGACCGCGACGAGGTCGTGATGGTGCACGACTTCGCCAACCAGGCGGTGCTGGCCGTGGAGCTGGCCGAGACGCGGCGGCTGACCGCCCGGACGGTGCAGGAGGAGGGCACCGGCACCTCCCAGGACCGGACGATCCAACGCCTGTTCGCCGTGAGCCTGACCGTCGAGGCCGCGCTGGCGCGTCGCCCCGAGCCCTGGCTCGCCGACGTGCACGCGGAGCTCACCGCGACCATGCGGGACGCCCGGTCCTCGCTCGACGTGCACCACGGCCGTCCTGGCTGACCCGGAGCACGGCGTGCCGGCAGGGCCAGGCGCGCCACGGGAAGCCGGATCTGACCCTGCGGGAGCGGTCCGCCTCCAGGCTGGCCGCACCAGGTGGTCGCTCGGGGCGACCGGGTGACCGGGGGGTTGCCATCCCGCCGGAGAGCTGCTCGCTCCGACCGAGGAGGACCAGGACCCGGTGACCAGCTCCCTCGTCGTCGACGACCCGGGCACCTTCCGCTCCGCCGCCGTCCAGGCCTGCGAGCAGCTCGACGGGTGGCGGGTCCGCCGGCTGCTGGAGGCCAGCCCCGACCGGCTC